>Ga0307512_10005337_pt1 | contig 13453 bp, 13 predicted proteins | sample 14_EM_MG_FD_200267 | JGI IMG/M metagenome (GOLD analysis project Ga0307512, IMG submission 200267) | Populus trichocarpa ectomycorrhiza microbial communities from riparian zone in the Pacific Northwest, United States - 14_EM | ecosystem: Host-associated > Plants > Roots > Unclassified | place... | reverse complement strand
TGCACCGCCGTCGCGTTGTCCTGCGGCAGGATCGAGACGTCGCCGCCGCCCTGCTGGTCGGCGTTGAGGCCGTTCGCCTTCAGGTAGGCCCGCAGCGCGACGTCCTGCGTGTTGCCCAGCTGCGGGGTGGCGATCTTCTTGCCCTTGAGGTCGGCCACGCTGTTGATGCCGGCCTTGACCACCAGCCCGGCGCCGCCCGAGGTGCTGCCCGCGATGACTTTCAGCGCGGTGCCCTTGGAGGTGGCCCAGCCGTTGATGGTCGGGTTCGGGCCGATGTAGGTCGCGTCGATCGCGCCGGAGAACAGCGCCTCCATGGCGGCCGGGCCGGCGTTAAAGGTCTTCGCCTCGAGCTTGGTGCTGCCCAGGGCGGTCTGGAAGAAGCCCTTGTTCACCCCGACCAGCGCTGGCGCGTGGGTGATGTTCGGGAAGTAGCCGAGTCGGATCGTCTTCGCCTCGCCACTGGCGGAGGCGGCGTTGTCATCGCCGCCACAGGCGCTAAGCGAGCCGGCGGCGACGATGGCGGTCGCGGCGATGGCAAGCGCACGTAGGGTGCGGGAGCTCATGCTCACTCCTAGTTTGTGCTAGTTCGTCGTCAAGGTGGGAATGGAGAGTTCCGCCAGGGTGCGGTGGTCGACGACGCCCTCGATGGCCTCCTCGACCGCCACCCAGACATCCCGTAGGCCGGTCGCGGCCCCGTGGTAGGTCGCGGTAGCGGTGGGCAGGCCACGAACGGTGGTCAGCGCGCCGCCGACGGCACGGACGACGTCGCCGATGGTGATGACGTCGGCCGGGCGGGCCAGCGCATAGCCGCCGTCCACGCCGCGGTGGCTGTGCAGCAGGCCGGCGCGGCGCAGGTCAAGCAGGATGCCCTGCAAAAAACTGAGCGGGATGTCCTGCGCGGCCGCCAGGGTGGCGGCCTTGACCAGGCGGGGCTGGTCGGCGGCGATGGCGAGCATCGCCCGTACGGCGTAGTCGGTGCGGGCCGAGACGTACAAAGGGCCACGTCCTCTCGGTACCGGCGCGGGGATCAAACTCTGCTTTCTCTATCTGATGCATGGGAATAGTCGACGAAGTAGGGGATTGACGTCAAGCGCCAACCGCATGCTGAGATGGGCGGGGCGGGTAGCATCCCTGGCCGTGAGCAACGAGGGCACCACCGCGGTCCGCATAGCTCTGCACCAGATTTCCGGTCTGCGCTGGCCAAAGCAGCCGCTCGCAGGCGACGGAAAGCGGCTGGAGGTGGCCGTGCCGCTGCCCCGGCTGCCCTGGTCGAGCGCGGCCGTGACCATCCCATTGGGTGAGAGCGCGGCCCGCGGCGTCGCCCGGATAACCCAACTTCGCAAGATCTTCGGGTACGGGGTGGCGCCCGTGATCATCGCGCTCTTCGTGGTCGCGGACGTCCTGCTGCTCTGGGCCCGCTTCGGTGACCTGCGCCCGCCCGGCTGGCTGTTCCTCGTCCTGGGGCTGGCCGGGGTGGTGCTGATCGGGACCGGCCTGCTCCCCGACGCGGTGGCCCGGAGCACCGGTACGCCCTACATCACCCGCAACACGCTGCGCTTTCCCAGTGCCCGAGCCGACGTCGTGGCCCAGCTGATCAAGCTCAATCCAAAGTGCGACATCGACGCGCGGTAACGGCAAGGGGGTATGGCGGGTTAGATTCTTTGGGTGGCGCGCAAAACAAAGATCCCCGCAACCAAGTATCCGGTCGAACGCTTCACCCTCGAAAACGGCCTGCGGGTGGTCCTCTCACCCGACCGCAGCGCTCCGGTCGTCGGTGTCGCCGTCATCTACGACGTCGGAATCCGCAGCGAGCCCGAGGGGCGGACGGGCTTCGCCCACCTCTTCGAGCACCTGATGTTCCAAGGCTCGGAGAATCTGGAGAAGCTGGCCCACTTCCGGCACGTGCAGGGCGCCGGCGGCAGCTTCAACGGCTCTACCCACCTGGATTACACCGACTACTTCGAGGTGTTGCCGTCCGGCGCCCTCGAGCGTGCGCTCTTCCTCGAGGCCGACCGCATGCGCGGCCCCCGGCTCACGGCGGAAAATCTGCGCAACCAGATCGACGTGGTCAAGGAAGAGATCCGGGTCAACGTCCTGAATCGCCCGTACGGCGGCTTTCCCTGGTTGAAACTGCCGCCGGTGATGTTCTCCTCGTTCGCGAACGAGCACGACGGCTACGGCTCCTTCGGTGACCTGGAGAGCGCCACGGTCGAGGACGCGGAGCAGTTCTTCCAGCGCTACTACGCGAGCGGCAACGCGGTGCTCGCGGTGGCCGGCGACTTCGACGTGGCCCAGGCGACCGCCCTGGTCGAGCGGCACTTCGGCGACGTCCCGGCCCGCCCGGCGCCGCAGCGGCCCGACTTCGACGAGCCCGACCTGCCCGGCGAACGCCGCGACGTCTACACCGACCGGCTCGCCCCGTTGCCGGCGGTGGCCAGCGGCTGGCGGGTTCCGGATCCGATCGGCGACTTCGAGTCCTACCTGCCGTTCGTGGTCCTGGCCGAGGTGCTCACCGATGGCGACGCCTCCCGCCTGGTCGAGCGGCTGGTCCAGCGCGACCGCGCGGTGACCAGCATGGGCGGCTACATCGGCTTCATGGGCGACGAGTACCAGGTGCGCAACCCCACGGCGTTCCTGCTGCAGTCGCACCTGCCGCCGGGCGGCGACCCGGAAAAGGTGCTCCGCACGATCGACGAGGAATTGGATCGGCTCGCCACCGGCGGGCTCAAACCCGGCGAGTTGGCCCGCACCCAGGCCCGGATGGCGACGCACCTGCTGCGCGACACCGACGCCGTGCTGGGCCGGGCCCTGCCGATGGCCGCGCTCGAGCAACAGCGCGGCCGCCCCGAGTTGCTGAACGAGTTGCCGAGGCTCGTCGGCGAGGTCACCGAAGCCCAGATCGTCGCGGCCGCCGCCACCCTGCGGCCGGAGCGCCGCGCCACCATCGAGCTCATTCCGGGAGCGGGTCAGTGAGTAAGCACGTCCTGCCGGACCTGGTTCCGGATTCCAAGATCAAGCTGCCCAAGCAGGCCGAGCGCACCCTCGCCTCGGGCCTCACGGTGATCGCCATCCGGCGCCCGGCCGTGCCGCTGATCGAGCTGCGCCTGCGGGTGCCGTTCGGGCGCGCGCCGCTGGCCCGGGCCACCCTGCTGTCCCAGGCACTGTTCACCGGCACCGGCACGATGTCGAGCATCGACATCGCCGCCCAACTGCAGGCGGTCGGCGGCGGGCTGTCCGCCGGGCTGGATCCCGACCGGCTCCTGATCACCGGTAACTCGCTGTCCAGCGGACTGGACCGGATGCTGGAGATCCTGGCCGCGGTGCTGACCGACGCGACCTACCCGGCCGCGGAGGTGACGACCGAGCGCGACCGGTTGGTCGACCACATCCAGGTGGCCCAAACCCAGCCCGCGCACCTGGCCCGCACGGCACTGCTCAAGCAGATGTACGGCCGGCACCCGTACGCGGTGCAGACCCCCGAACCCGAGCAGGTCAAGGGGGTACGCCCGGCGCAGTTGCGGGCCCTGCACGCCGACCGGGTCCGCCCGGACGGTGCGGTGCTCGTGCTGGTCGGCGACCTCAGCCCCGAGCGCGCGATCGACGCCGCGGAGAAGGCGCTCAGCGACTGGATCGGCCCGGGCCGGGACGGCAACATCGCCCCCACCCCGCCGCTCGAGCCGGGCCCGCTGCTGCTCGTCGACCGCCCCGGCGCGGTGCAGTCGTCGCTGCGGATGGCGCTGCCGGCGGTGCCCCGCACCCATCCCGACTACGCCCCGCTGCAGCTGGCCAACCTGGTCTTCGGCGGCTACTTCTCATCCCGCTGGGTGGAGAACATCCGCGAGGACAAGGGCTACACGTACGGGCCGCACACCTCGATCGAGCATTTCGTGGCCGGCTCCGCGCTGGTCGTGGCCGCCGAGGTGGCCACGGAGGTGACCGGCCCGGCGATGCTCGAGACGCTCTACGAGCTCGGCCGGATCGCCAGCCTGCCGCCGGGCGAGGAGGAGCTTGAGCAGGCCCGCCGCTACGGCCTCGGCACGTTGCGGCTCGGCATGTCCACCCAGGCGGGCCTCGCCGGGCTGGCAAGCATGTACGCGAGCTTCGGCCTGCGGCTGGAATACCTGACGGAGCACTCGGCCGCGCTCGCCTCGGCGACCCGCGAGCAGGTGGCCGACGTGGCGGCCCGATACTTGGCCCCCTCCGGAGCCGTGACCGTCGTGCTGGGCGACGCCGACAAGGTTCAGACCGGGCTGGCGGCGCTGACCGCCGTGGAGCGCGGCGAGGAATGACGGGCACCAGAGCATGACTGACATCGAGGGCGACCAACCCGATATCGGGAAGCAGTCCGATATCGGGAAGCAGTCCGGCATTGGGGAGCGATCCGGCATCGGCGAGGAGTCCGATCTCGGGGAGCGGCCCGGCGTTGGGGAGCAGCCGGATGTTGGGGAGCAGCCCGGTGTGGACGGGCCGCCGCTGGCCCGGACCGCGTTGGACCGGGCCGCGCAGCACCGCACCGACGAGGGCTGGCTCGCCGACGCGTGGAAGCGCGGCAAGGTGCTGCTCATCGACATCGAGAAGGGCGGCCGGGCCCTGGTCCGCGACCGGGCCGACGGCAGCGTCGAGCTGGTCCTGGTCGACGACGCCGAGGCGCCCGAGGGCACGCATTACTTCCTCGGGGTCGACCGGGACGACACGCCGCTATTCATGATCGATACCGGGTTGCCCGAGCTCGACGGGGCGCGCCCGGCGACGCTGCGAGACACCGGGCACCTGCTCGATGCCCGCGACGCCGGGGTCTTCACGGCGGCCGCAGCGCTGGGCAACTGGCACGTCTCGCATCTCTACTCGCCGCGGTCGGGTCAGCCGACCAGGGCCATCGAGGGCGGCTGGTCCCGGGTCGACGAGGACGGGCAGCAGATGTGGCCGCGTACCGACCCGGCGATGATCGTGCTGGTGCACGACGGGGTGGCCGGCACCGAGGGCCGCTGCCTGCTGGGCCACAACGCGGCCTGGGGGCAGGCCGGCAACGTACGGCGGTTCAGCTGCCTGGCGGGCTTCGTCGAGCCGGGCGAGTCGGCCGAGGCCGCCGTCGTGCGCGAGGTGGCCGAGGAGGTCGGCGTGCGGCTGCGCAGTCTGCGGTACGAGGCCAGCCAGTCCTGGCCGTACCCGGGCTCCCTGATGCTCGGCTTCACCGCGGTCGCCGACCGGGCCCAGCAGATCGTCGTGGACCCCGAGGAGATCGCCGAGGCACGGTGGTTCACCCGGACCGAGATAGCGCAGATGATCGACGACCGGTACGTGGAGCCGGAGTCCGGGGTGCAGATGAACCTGCCGATGCGCTCCTCAATCGCGTTCTATCTGATCGAGCGCTGGATGGCCGATTTCGGGCGATAGTCGGCCTTCGCCGCTCCGGGGCGACGCTTTGGTGCCCCGGAGCGGCGAGCGTCTTGCCTGGTCGGCCGCGCTGCCGGTAGCGTCCCCCAAGCTATGGATCAGGGCGCGGGCGACGGATCGGGGCGTGCGATGCGCGCGACGGACCTGCCCGATGTGGTGGATGGCCGCACCGGCGGAGCCGAGCGGCACACGGGTGCGCTGCCCAATGACATCGCCGGCGCGGGCCAGAAGGGCATGTCAAAGACATCCGTGACTGGTCAGCGGGTTGGGCTTGGTGTGTTGCTGGTTGGCATCGCGGTGGCGACCGTGGTCATTCCCCCGCTGATCACCCCGGATCGCAAGCCCGCGGCCGCACCCCCGGCGAGCAGCCTGGCGCCCCCGGCAGCGTTGGTACCCGCCGTGACCGTCTCGGCCCGCCCGTCGCGGTCACCGTCGAGCGGGCCGCAAGGCTGCGTGCCGGCCAAGCCAGGGACGGTCGAGGTCTCCAGCCGGCCGTCCTGCGCCGTCTACACCGCCAGCCTGGGCAACGGCTGGACGATCACCGGCGACGGGATGAAGGTCCTGCCCGCCGCGGTCGTGCCCGATACGAAGGAAACGGCCATCCGGGTCGAGCGCACCCGCCCGGCCATCCCCGCGACCTCGGTCGCGCTCGCCTGCAAGAGCCCGATCGGCATTTCCCCCGGCGGGCGGCTCACCCTGCGGATTTGGGGCGGCCGCGAGTACGGCACGGTGGTCAAGCTTGCGGTGGCGCCGGCCCACACCGGCTCGGTGCTGCTGGCCGCGCCCGCCGACCGGTGGACGACCTTCACGGTCAAGCTGTCGGAGCTCACCCGCGGCACGACCCTGGCCCGGATCGATCTCGCCGTCGCCGCCGACCAAATGCCCAACGTCAACCGGTTCTTCCTCGATGACATCACGATCCTCGGCTGACTCCCGCCCGCGGCGGAAGGCCCATTCCCGGACGCGGCGGAAGGCCCACGCGAACTCGCTACCGGAGGCCGGCGTCGACCGTACCGTCGCGGCGGCGGCGTTGTGCCGGGCCGTGCTGCTCGGCCGGGCCGTTGTCACGGTTACGGCGGCCGGGGCCGGGCTGCTGATCGTGGCTCATCCGGGGCGGATCGTGGCGGTGCTGGTGCTGGTCGTCGTGTCGACAACGCTCGAGGTGGCCGCGTTGACCCGGTGGCCGGGCGTGGTCCGGCGTACGGCTGCGGTGTTGGCTTTGGACACCGGGTTGCTCGGCGCGGTTCTGGCGCTCAATGCCGGCAGCGCCGCGTTTTATCTTTTCGCCGCGGGCGCGGCGGCCCTGGCCGGCGTGTTGCTCGGCATGCGCGCCTGGCCGCTGTGGGCGTTGCATGCCGCGATCGGCTTTGTCGCGGCGGCGAAGGTCCTGCGTGCGGACGGGGTGACCCCGGAGGTGTCGGCGTTTGTGGTCGCCTTTCCGATGGCCACGGTCGTCACCGGGCTGGTCGCGGCGTCGATCACCGCGGCGACGGTCCGGCACGTCGATCTCCTGGTGGAGGTCATCGCGGCGGCCCAGCGCGCGGCGGCCGCATCCGAACGCAGCCGGCTCGCCCGCGAGTTGCACGACTCGGTCGCCAAGACGCTGCGCGGGGTGTCGTTCGCGGCCCTCGCCCTGCCGGCCTCGCTGCGCAGCCGTCCCGCCCTGGCCGAGCAACTCGCCAGCGTCGTCTCCAGCGGCGCGGACGCCGCCGCGCGCGAAGCACGCGAACTCATCGAAGGGCTGCGCCTCGACCACCCGGACGAACCGTTCGACCTGAGCATCGAGCGAATGTGCCGGGAGTGGTCGCTTTCTTCGGGTACGCCGACACGAGTCAGCGCGGACGCCGTGGAGCCCGCGATAGCGACTCGCTACGAGCTCAGCCGGATCCTGCACGAGGCCCTGGGCAATGTGGCCCGGCACGCGGGCGCCGGCCGAGTCGACGTCTGGCTGCGCCGGGAGCCGGACAGCGTGCGGCTGGTGATCCGGGACGACGGCGGCGGCTTCGCGGTCCCGGCCGACCTGGCCATGTTGCGCGCGGGCGGCCACTTCGGGGTGCTCGGAATGGCGGAACGAGCCCGTGCCGTGGCCGGTGAGTTCGTCGTCCGCTCGGCGCCGGGCGAGGGCACGCTGATCGAGATTCGCGTCCCGCTGCGGACCGGCAACCAGACGATAAGTCCTGCCGAGGCGCCGTCGCTTCGCGGCCGGCGTGACGCGATCGGACCGGGCCAAGCATGATCGATCTGGTGGTGGTTGACGACAATCCCGTCGTGCGGGCCGCCGTGCAGGCGTTCCTCGCCGGCCAGGACGAGGCGCGCGTCGTGGCCGAGGCAGGCGACGGCCGCGAGGCACTCCATCTGGTACGACGACACCGGCCCGATGTGACGTTGCTCGACTACCGGATGCCCGTGGCGGACGGGCTGTCGGTGATCGCCGCGCTGGCCGAGCACACCCGTGTGCTGGTGCTGACCAGCGACACCGGCGCGGAGATCGTCGCCGGGATGCTGCGCGGCGGCGCCCGGGGATATCTGGTGTGGGGGCAGTTCGAGCCGCCCGACCTGCTGCGCGCGATCCGTGCGGTGGCGGCCGGCAGTTCGTGGCTCTCCCCAACCGCGGCGTCCGTGGCGGCGCTGGCCTTCCGCGAGCAGGACGCCCGCGAGCGTGCCGAACGTGGCCGCGCCGCCCACCGCGACGCGACCCGACGCCAATACGGCCTGTCTCGCCGCGAAGAGGAGGTCCTGGATTTGCTGGGCGCGGGCCTATCGAACGTGGTGATCGGGCACCGCCTCGGCCTCACCGAAAAGACGGTGAAAAACCACCTGAACCACATCTTCGCCAAACTCGGCGTGCGGAACAGGACCGAAGCGGCCATCCGCTGGCACGGCTCTTTCTGACCGGCGGCGGGACGCTGTGCCCGTACAAAATGGGTCTTGGTTGTGGGGTCTGCTGGGTCTTTGGGCCCACTGCGGCGGCGCCGATCGTCGCTACCTTGCGTGAGTTCTTGCGGCCCTGGGCCGCCGTCAACGCGCAAGGAGGCAGTAAATGGCACGGGACCGGACCGATTTTCGGGCGGCGCCGCGGTTTACCGGCAGGCGGGTGATCGCAATCGCCGCGCTGGCCGCGGCCGCCGTGACCCTGGCCGTCTCGCCGGTGTTGCGCTCGGCGGGTGGCGGCGCGGCGGGCGCGCAGACGGTGCCGGTCGCGCCATCGACCACGGCTAGCCAGCCCAGCGCCGGATCCCGGCCCGGCGGTCAATACATCACCCTCGACAAGCCGGTGCTGCCTATTCCGGCGCCGAAGTCAAAGCTGCCATTCGCCCAATACCGGGAGATGCACGCGAACTGTAAGCCGGTCAAGCAGGCGGCCGACGATCCGCTGGTCTTCCCCGGCCTGGTCGGTGCCGCGCACCTGCACACCTTCGTCGGCAATACCGCGCCGACCGCCTTCTCGACGCCGGCGTCGCTGACCAAGAATGGCTCGAGCTCCTGCGAGGACCGCCAGGACACGGCGTCCTACTGGTTCCCCACGCTGTTGCAGAACGGTAAGCCGGTGCCGAACACAACCGTCACGTTCTACTACAAGTCCGGGGTAACCGACTACCGGACCGTGCGGCCATTCCCGGCCGGTTTCCGCATGCTTGTCGGCGACATGCGGACGCCGAACGCCGCGGCCTTCGGCGGCGAGTGGGATTGCGGAAAGCCGGGCGGCACCACGAAAGAGATCCCGACCTCCTGCCCCAAGGGCAACGTGCTAATCGTCCGCTACATGGCGCCGAGCTGCTGGGACGGCAAACACCTCGACACGCCGGACCACAAGTCGCACATGGCTTATCCGGTCAAGGGCGTCTGCCCGGCAGGTCACCCGGTGGCCGTGCCGATGCTTCAGTCGAAGGTCGCCTACCGCCTGACCGGCGGGGTCACCAAGGGCCTCACGTACTCGTCGGGGGCGAGCTTCTCGTTCCACTACGACTTCATGAACGGCTGGCAGCAGGCCCGACTCGAGCAACTGGTCAAGCACTGCATCAACGGCGGCCGCCAATGCAACGGCTACGGCGTGGACGAACACAAACCGTAGCCGCCGGAACACCGGGCCGCGCGACGCTGGTGAGGCGGCGAGCGCGGCCAGGTGTTCTTTGACCTGAACACTCGACGGGTTCGTCATCGCGGAGCCGTCGTCGAACCGCAGGGCCGGCACCGTCTGCGATCCCCCGCAGCAAGGCGAGCTCTGCTCCATCCCGATCTTCGCTCCCGCGGTGGTCTTGGTTTGTCCCTCCTAGCTTCCGAGAAAACGGTGCATAATCGGAAGCAAGAACCGGGGAGGTTCACCCATGACGCTAGCGACCGACGAAGCGCGCACCGTGCGCTTGTTCGAGCGGGTTGAGAAGATCGAAGGCATAGCTGACGCTCCTAATCTGGATGAGACGCAGCGCTCCGAGTTGCGTGAGGTCGCAAGGCAGGCGGTCAGCGAGAGCGAGCCTGTGCGAGTTGCGGTCGCCGCGCGGATTCTGTCCTTGAGCGAGCGAAGTGTCCGCGCTTGGGTGAAGGAGGGCGTGCTCAAACGAGCGGCGACTGGCAGCGCGAGACTTCTGCTCGACCCTGCACACCTTCATGAGGTCCTCCACCTGGTCAAGGATCTACGGGAGCGCGGCAGAGACCGGAATCTCCTGGAGGCGGTGTGGTTTCGGCTATCAGACGAGGCGCTACTGGAGCGGGAAGATCTCAGAGAAAGCCTCGAGCAGATGCGGCGGGGGGAAGGACGGGTCGTACGGCCTCGACGTCAAGCCAAGGCCCCTTGAGGCCTCCCCGGGTGAGCCCTCTAGCTGCAGGCTACGCAAAGGCCCCGGCTGGCCAGCCGGGGCCTGCTGTACATCAGCCGCGCACGCGGCCGTGGAGCTCGATCAGCTGCCGACGCCAGCGCTTGCCAAGGCGTTTTTGACCTGGACGATTGATGGGTTTGTCATGACGATTTCCGGGCCGCTGGGGGGAGCTATGCGGATCGTGGGCACCGTCTGGTTGCCGCCGTTGACGCTCATCACGAACTCGGCTGCGGCCGGGTCCTGCTCGATGTCCACGACTTCGTACGCGATGCCCTCCCGGTCGAGCTGCGACTTGAGACGGTGGCAGTAGCCGCACCAGGGCGTCGAGTACATGGTCAGCATCGGTCTTGATCCCTTCGAAGAGGTCACATGGCGGAAAGCCATACGTGGAAACGTCGTACGGGGATGTCATGATTCCCGGTTGTGACGGCTGACCGCGTTCTCTCGGGCCTCGACCCCGACCAACGTAGGGCGGTGACGGCCCCCGCCGGCCCGGTTTGCATCCTGGCCGGTGCCGGCACGGGCAAGACGCGGGCGATCACCCACCGGATCGCTTACCGGACGCTGGCCGGCGAGATCAGCCCCCGGCACATTCTGGCGGTGACCTTCACGGCGCGGGCCGCCGCCGAGATGCGGGCTCGGCTCGGTGCGCTTGGCGCCGGCGGCGTTCAGGCGCGGACGTTTCATGCCGCGGCGCTGCGCCAGGTCCGCTACTTCGCGCCCCGGCTGCTCGAGGGCCGGGCCATGCCGGAGCTGTTGGAGAGCAAGGGTCGGCTCGTCGCGCTCGCCGCCGGGCGCGCCGGGGTCAAAACAGACCGCACCTCGGCGCGTGACCTGGCGAGCGAGATCGAGTGGGCGAAATCGTCGCTGGTCGAGCCGGGGGAGTATGCGGTGGCCGCCGCCAAGGCGCTGCGTGAGCCGCCGATGGAGCCGGCCAAGGTGGCCGAGATCTTCGCGGCCTATGAGTCGCTGAAACGCCGCCAAGGCGTGATCGACTTCGAGGACATGCTGCGTGCCGCCGTTTGGGGCATCGAGGAGCACGCCGATGTGGCCGAGCAGATCCGCTCGCAATATCGGCATTTCGTGGTGGACGAGTATCAGGATGTGAACCCGCTGCAGCAGCGGCTGCTCGAGGCCTGGCTCGGCGGCCGGGACGATGTGACCGTGGTCGGCGACGCCAGCCAGACGATCTACTCGTTCACCGGGGCGACGTCCGCCTACTTGATCGACTTCCCCCGGCAGCGCCGGGCGGCCGTGGTCGTCCGGCTGGTCCGCGACTACCGCTCGACCCCCCAGGTCGTCGGCTTGGCAAACGCGGTGATCCGGCAAGCCACCGGCAGCGAGGCGAAACTGCGGCTGGAACTGGTCGGGCAGCGGCCGCCGGGCGCGGAGCCCGAGCTGAAGATTTTTCCCGACGAGGCGGGCGAGGCCACCGCGGTCGCCAAGCGCTGCCGTGAGCTGATCGCCTCGGGCATGCCGGCCAGCGAGATCGCGGTGCTGTTTCGCATCAACGCGCAATCGGAGTCGTACGAGAAAGCGCTGGCCGAGGTCGAGGTGCCCTATGTGGTCCGGGGTGCCGAGCGGTTTTTCGAGCGGCCCGAGGTGCGCCAGGCGATGATCGCGTTGCGGTCGGCGGTCCGTTCGACGCCGGGCGAGACCCCGCTGGTCGACGCCGTGGTCGAGGCGCTCGCCGCGACGGGCTGGGCCCGTGACGCCGCGCCGGCCGGTGGCGCGCAGCGTGAGCGGTGGGAGGCGTTGGCGGCCCTGGTGACCCTCGCCGAGGAGTACGCCCGCTCGCCCGAAGTGCTCCCGCTGGGGGTGGCGGCCGCCGTTCAGCGCGATGTGTCGCTCGCCACTTTTTGCGAGGAGCTGTCCCGGCGTGCGGAGCAGCAGCACGCCCCGACGGTTGAGGGTGTGACGCTCGCCTCCCTGCACTCGGCGAAAGGGCTGGAGTGGGACGCGGTGTTTCTGGTCGGGCTCGCCGACGGCACGCTGCCGACGATGTATGCCAAGACGCCTGAGCAGCTCGAAGAGGAGCGCCGGCTGCTCTACGTCGGGGTGACCAGGGCACGGCAATGGCTCTGGCTTTCGTACGGGCAGTCTCGCTCGGGCGGCGGGCGCCCGCGGCGGCCGTGCCGGTTCCTGCCGCAGCTAGACCGCGGTCGTGGTCTTGAAAAGGCGGGCGAGAGTCGGAAACCCGTCAGTCGGCGCAATCTGGTGGTCTCCTGCCGGATCTGCGGCGCCACCCTGCTGGCCGGCGCCGACCGCAAACTGGGCCGCTGTTCGACCTGCCCGTCCGACCTCGACGAGGATCTCCACGAGCGCTTGCTGACGTGGCGGGCGAGCACCGCGAAGGGGCTTAAAGTCCCTGCGTACGTCGTCTTCACGGATGCCACGATCGTGGCGATCGCCGAGCGTGCCCCGAGCACCCCGGCGCAGTTGCTGGCGATCGCCGGGATCGGCCCCCGAAAGCTGGGTCAATACGGCGCCGCGGTGTTCGCATTGGTGGGCGGCGCAAGCCCAGATGATCTTGCTCAAGAAAACTTTGAAAACTAGTCCGTTAATTCGTTTGCCCTCCCCTCGGGGGGAGGCTTAGCCTCAGAGCACACCCAGACGAGCGCGGGCAAAAACCATGCTCAGACGGGCCGTCCGCACCACACGTATCGAGCGCAACGCAAATGGAGGAGGTGGCCACGATGGAGATTTACACAGTTCAGCGACCGTCGCTGCCGCTTGCTGCTGTCTGCGCTCCGTCCGTTTCCTGGCTGCTCGAGTCCGCGCCCGTCGCGATCTTGGCAGCGGAGCGGGCCCCAGCTTCGCAGGTGCACCAGGTCCAGATCCAGGCCGAGCTGTCTGCGGCTCTGGTTCGCACCGACGGAAGCTACGGGACCACTGGGTTCGTGGGCAGCAATGGCAAAGCCGATAGCGCCAACAAGCGCATGACGGATGGTGCCAGCGGTGTCCCGCCTCGAGGAAGGCCGGTCTGATCCACAGACCTCCGGCTCACCTCGAGGCCGCGGAACCCGTAACCGGGATCCGCGGCCTTCTTTATTTGCCCGGCCACTTCACCGGGCGTGCACGACCTGTACGGCGATCCAGAAGATCGAGAAGAAGAGAGAGGTGACCGGGCTTTATGAGTCTGGCGCTGGCCCCACTCGACGTAAGCGTCGAGCTCGAGGCAAACCTGCCCTGTCGGAAGTTCGACCCGGACCTTTGGTTCTCGGACTCCCCGGCCCAGCTGGATC
>Ga0307512_10005336_pt1 | contig 13453 bp, 12 predicted proteins | sample 14_EM_MG_FD_200267 | JGI IMG/M metagenome (GOLD analysis project Ga0307512, IMG submission 200267) | Populus trichocarpa ectomycorrhiza microbial communities from riparian zone in the Pacific Northwest, United States - 14_EM | ecosystem: Host-associated > Plants > Roots > Unclassified | place... | reverse complement strand
TCGGTGTATGCTGCACTCGGTGTATGCTGCACTCGGTGTATGCTCCACTCAGTGTTAACTCATGATGACAGCATGGAGAGATAGAGAGGGATGACCTAACTTTGTGTTCTGTGATGATGGTTGAGTTGTGGACAAGAAAGAGAGAGATGGGGGATGCAGATGAGAATGACATGGAGGATATGAGGGGATATGAGAAATCAGGGGTACCACTTGTTTCATTGGGTTTAGAAGACCTCGTATCTGTGATATTACCCTTCGTATAGGGACATGTACCTGCCATTTCGGGGATGGTAAATTCACTCACACACCAAATTCTCTTAAGTCCCAGTTTCTCATGATGATTTCCCCCATTTCCTCTGATCTCTCTCTTTCTTGTGCTCAACTCTACCATCACTTAAGAACACGAAGTTGAGTCATCCCTCTCGATCTCTCCATGCCATGATCATGAGTTAATACAGAGTACAGCATACAGCAAGTGCACCATGATGCCAAGATCCACTGTCTCCTGCTCCCAGCCTGTTTCTCATCTGTCGGCGGATGTTGTTGTACTCAACTCTCTTCATTCCCACAATCACAAGTTAACCAATGGATAGAGTCCCAGCTGCTGTTGTGCCTCCCTCCAAATCAACCGACTCCAAGTACTCCTCCAATCTCGCTCGATCATAGCCTACAAGTGCATGTCCAAACCCGCTCGATCACGGCATCCATGTGCACCTCCAACCTGGCTCGATCAAGGCCTCCAAGTGCATCTGTGAGTTCACTCAATCTCGGCCTCCAAGTGCATCTCCAAACACACAGGATCACGTCCTCCCAGTGCATCTCCAAACTCGCTCAATCACGACCTCACAGTGGATCTCTGAGTTCACTCAATCTCAGTCTCCAATTGCATCTCCAACCTCGCTCGGTCTTGGGCTCCCAGTTCATATCAATACTCGCTCGATCACGGCCTCGAAGTGCATCTCTGAGTTCACTCGATCCTGGCCTCCAACTGCATCGCCAAACTTGCTCGATCACGGCCTCCATGTACACCTGTAAGCAGCAGCGGCGCTTGTATGGAGATACAGGGGTAACGGAGGTGGAATGAGCGTCAGGGAGTATATACTCGGGACACCCCAGGGTACATAGACATCATCTCATCTTATCATACAATAACAATACACACTCTATCTGTCCCAACTTTTGGTCTCACTCGCTCTTTCCGAGATTCCGTGGATCCATGCCATTGCATGGATCGTCTCGGCCGGGTAGTATCATATCTTCTCACCTTCGTCATACGAGCCTGGAGCTAGAATTGCTCTTTGCCACCAATTCCGTTCGGATGTCGCGAGAGGTGTGGTACAATATTGTTGGGCTCTCTGACTTCCAGCTCTGTCGTTTCACCACAACGGCCTCCAAGTGGTGCATCTCTACGTCATCCCAATGGGTGTCCCCAGGTGCTCCTCCGATTATGCTCGACCACCATCTGTGGCCAGATTGACGGTATGTATATATATAGAGATACTTAAATAATGCATGCCATATCATGAGGAAGCGAATCTTGTGACTGTAACAATGACCAATATGATCAATGAAATGCCTTGTGCTTATAAAACCCTAAGAACCACTGCTGTGAGAATACGGCACCAAGTCTCCTGCACAGCTGTGCAGTGGTTTCAGCTGCTTTCGAAGTCTCCCACAGATCTGCGCAGAGGTCCCAGCTGCTCCATGATTTGACTATCCTAACAGTCCACGCTCGTAGCGTCCTGAGAATGCTCTTGCACTGTCTGGGAGCACTTTGCAATGCTCCAGGGGGGCCTGGGAGCATCTGGAGGTACTTAGAAGCACTGGTGAGGGCTACCGGAGTGGCTGGGAGGTTTCCGTGTAGTTTCCGGACAGATTTACATTTTGCTGATGAATATGAATGATTGGAGGCAGGACAACCCCCATGCCTTCGGAGATGAAATCGATCGCTCCAATCCGCAGTCAACCCGCTAGGGGAAGGTTGAAAGCACCGGGGAGTGTTCATCTTGCTATTGTAGCGATGATTTCTGGGCACAGATTGAGCCGCCATGCTGCTGGCAGTACAAACCAGGCGACTTCCTGGCCATTAGACCACTGAATTGGGATGAGATAATCGAGGAGGATGATGATGATGAGAACTGGGCGGATTCCGGCGCGCCGAGCATTCAAAGGAGCCATGCTGGCGATCGCAATGACAATGATCACGGCAAGGGTGAGAAGGACACGTAGGGTGGTGAGATAGGAACTGGGGAATGGTAGGGAATGAAGGATGGGAAGGGGAAATGGAAGTCGTCTGAGGACGGGAAGTGGAAGGAGAATGTAACATAGGAAGGAAAGGGGATGGGGAAGGGGAACGGAAACGGGAAAGGGAAAGAAATTGTAAAACTCACCCCAAGGGGTGAACTCTCGCAGTGCGGTGGAAAGGCTACAGGGAGCAAGGGGAACGGACACTGAGGGCAAACTAGAGCGGGTATATTTAGAGCCAGAAGCATCGCCCGCCATGTCAAGTTCCTCGATGATGATACTAACTCTACTGAGGAGTCGTACGGCAACTATGACTCAGAACATGATTCTGATGTGGATATGCGCATGGACAATGATGTGGATGCACCGTACGGCGTTGATTTAGACGGCGATGTGGATAAGGAATGGGACAGGGACGATGAAGAGGAGGAAGATGATGAGGAGGAAGATTAGCAGGAGGAGGAGGAGGAGGATGAGGATGAGGATGAGGATGAGGAGGAAGATGAGGATGAGGATGAGGATGAGGATGAGGATAATGGCAAAGAACCTCGGATGATTGGCCAGGGAGAGATGGGAAATAGATCGGCTGACTATGTCGATACCATGGTGGACGATCAGCCAATCATGCTACCTGAGCACCGCCAGGAGAAGCACAAGTGTACCCCATGGCTACAACCTCTGGCGCCTGCACCATGGCCACAAACCCCAGAGCATCACCCATGACCAAGAACTCTGGACACTCATCCCCTCAGTGGGCTTGGGTTTTAGGGGCGTGTGAGACCACAAAAACCGCGCGCAGCAGCGCAAACTCTGATAGAAGCTGAGGCACCCGGAAACACCTCGGATGTCAATATCGATCAGCAGCTACTTGGCGAATCGGCAGGCGGTGACAGTCTCCCCAATGTCCCACTCCATGATGTCCCACTCACCAATGTCCCACTCCCCTGTATCCCTCTCCCCAATGTCTGTTTCTCTGAAGCGCGCCCAGATGGCTCAGTAGGCGAGGAGTGAATCAGTCCTAGTGTTGCAGAGGAGGCGATGGTTGTTGCATTCGGGGTAGGGTCGGGTTCTTGTCTTGTGAGTTTCTTTTGCTGTAATCGATTCATCTCAGGCACTAATCAAGGCACAAGTGGAGATGTATTGCTCGCATAGGGTTGTTTTGTGTTCCGGCTAGTTTCGGTTAGGGGTTGTGGGTTTCTTCATTTCCTTTGTTCAAATATATTTATCTTAGGCATTGATTATTACACACATCGCATGGTTTTTGGATCGCTCAGGGTTCATTTTTTATTTTCTTCACAGTATTATGGAACATCATGCATGCAGCGTGTTGGCAACTCCTGGCGTGTAAGGAACCTCTTTGTGATGGTGTTGAGGCTCAATAACTCTCTCAAGTTAGCTGAAAGTCTCGTGAGCTTACACCCACACCAGACTACTCAGGCCCAGCACCAACTTTTGTCCCTGTCTTCAGTGAATACTCCACCCCTGATGAGTTGTCAACAATGCCAGAGAAGACCTGCTTCCACTGCCCCGAATATTTATGCCGAAAGAGTTTCACCTCAGATGGCTGGCGATTCAAACATATCAAATTAAACCATGCTGAACACATTCAAGTTGCACACCAGAAGAATCTGACTTTTCACAGCGCGCCCCAACAGATTGAACCCACTCAGCATCATCAATTCAACTCTAGCAATGATTCAGTCCAGGACTTGGACGTGTTTACCTACCTCGAACACCTTGAAATCATCGCCGTCTTTGAGTCTCAACCACCGCCTCCTCCGCTGCCGCTGACAGAACCATACCCTGGTGCCGGTGCACTGCTAATCGATTACATTGCTGAACCATAGGAACGCAACGCTCAGGGTTGCCTTGAGACGAACCTGCAAAACATTCCCTACTACCCGTTTGTGACGCATGAAGAGTGCCAATATATCCAATGTGGGATCAACAAGAAGGGCATGAAGACGTACAATGACAACGTGCTGAAGGAAGAAAACACCTCTCTGGGTTTCCCAAGCTTCAAAACCAGGGATGGCATCCAGAAGCTCCTGGCTAGCATGCCAGATGATCAGGCTCTCAGGGAGTGGGAACTATACACTCTCGAGGATATAAAATGGATCGACAATCACCAACTCCCTATCAAATACTGGAGTCAAGACATCATCAACAGCATGAGATCTTTGATGTGGCAGCCAGCCTATGCGAAGCATGATAGTTTCGCCCCTCAGTGTTGCTTTAGCAGCGATAAGCCACCGAAAGACCTCTATACCAAAATGCGAACTGTGGAATGGTGGTGGGAGACACAGGTAAGGAGAGATACCCGAGGATGATGACATGCGGATGGACTTTGAGTCAATGCTCACAGTGGGGGATGCACCGGTTCCGTTGATCTTCATGTCCGATGGAACAATTCGCTCGAATTTTGCCGGCAACAAGAAAGAGTGGCCAGTATATATGACAATTGGCAATCTATCTTCGAAGATCCGCCAGATGCCCTCAATGCACAGCGTCGAAATGGTCGATCTCCTGCCAATTCCTGTCAAGGACTGCAATAATCCTCAGGAGCCGCTGGATGAGCAGCGGCAAACAAACCGAGAGGTGCTGAACAAGGTACTCCGACAGGTATTCCAGCCTCTCACCTGGAAACGAAATCCCAGCGCCTCGAGCAGGTATTACAACGTTCTCTGTGCAGATGGCAACTTCAGGCATTGCAACCCAGTTTTAGCAGCATGGCTTGCGGATTGCGCTGAGTATAGCGACCTACATCATCTCTAGCGACATGTCTGTAGTTGGTGTGAGTGTCCAAAGAACAAAGTTGGAGATTATATCCCTCGTGCCAAGCAACACCCCAGGGGGATCACAACCTATATCGAACGCTCAGCAATGCCACCACCAAGGCAGCCGATGCCGAACTCTTGTCATACCATGTTCACCGCGGATTCAAAGTGTTTCGACATAGTGAATATATTGTGAGCGACCTCCCGAAGCCCGACCTCCTCCATACAATGCAGATTGGCATGGTAGACCACATCCAGAAGTGGATTTTCCTCTTCATGAAGACGCATGAACGGCTTGACAAGTACAATGCAATATGGTCATCTGTGCCTGCTTACCATGATCACACACTGAAAATTATGTCATATGAGGCAGTTTCTCAATGGAATGGAAAGGAGATGAAGGAAATAAGCCGGTACCTGCTTGGAGTTGTAACCCAGTCTCGATGAGGAGGAAGCCCCGCTCAGCATCCCAGATTCAATAGCGCAAACAAGTGCACACAGGCATTGTTAGAATTCTATATGTATGCTCTATATAAATCCCACAATGATGAATCATTGAGCTACATGGAAGATGCCTTGCATTGATTTCACACCTTCTAAGATGTTGTCTTACTCAGGCGAGACGGCACAAAGACAAAGGCCGAAGCCAATGCCCTGAGAATAGAAATTGTGAAGAAGCGGGGGTAGACTAGGATACAAATGCTGAAACTTGGACGCCGTTGAAGACACGGCGCAGAATGAATGCCTGGCCGAATCATATCAGCCACGAGATAGATGTTTCCAAGGAGTTTGATGCCCGCTTGAACTTTCCAAAGATCAACTAGATGTTTCAATGGGTCAAACATATCCGTCAATACGGAACCTTGCAACAGTATTCTGCCGAGAGACATGAACCAGCCCTTAAAATGAACCTCAAGGACGGTTGGAATGCCTCCAATCACAATCTCAACTACCTGCCGCAAGTACTCACCATTCAGCATCACATTCTCTACTTCCAAATTACAGAGCTCAATCTCCAAGCACTAACTCCGAGTTGGGAGAACTGTTCTTCCTCCTGCAATGTTCTCCCTTCAGGTGCTGAGCTTGCTGCCCCCTTGAGCTCCCAGACATATTCCAAGCCCGAATTCATTGGACCCCAAAACCGCCGTGATGAAAAGCTTCCTGAGGATTTGATCAAAGACTTTAGAACATTGCTCGACAATACGCAAGATGCAACACACCGAGTGACAATATACAAAGGCACATTGGAGTTTATCAAGCATAAGAGTTGTGAGAAGATGTATATATCGGATAAACAACTGCACACAATGGAGCTTTGTATTTACCACGGTATTAAGGTTCAATTTGAGGATTTAGAAGGTGAACGCATATCTCAGGTGTGTCAATGAACTGGAAGCCTGAGCTGACGAAGACAAAACCAATGAAACGACTGGGTGTGGGTAAAGCAACACCCGCGGAGGTGTTATAGCGCGCTGAATTGTCGTCTTCTGTGGCAACTGCAATGACTATTCGAAATCAAGCTCTTGGACGACGATGGACCTTTCGTTGAGTACTGGTTAGCTTTGGCACTGATCACAATACCTGAAAACTCGGGTAACTTGGCTCCTGTCTCGAAATTTGTGCCAGTGAGAAACACACTGGCAGCCATTGCTTTGTAAGCTTACAGCGTGGGAAATATTGTCAGCTGCACGCACGTAATTGCAGAGATAGCTACTAGTAGTGAGACAGGAGATGGATGGAATGAACGATGGATTGTCAATAGCCACATGGATCTGGCGACATGGAATGATGTGTATAACGTCTAATGCGAGAATTGCATTTGGCGCGCGGGTAGAAGGATTGTGAGGAGATGTTTTCTCAGCGTCACCAATTGTATTAAAATCCCGATGCAAGTGCGTACCCATTGAACCCATTCTGATGTTTGGTCACAGTTGGCTTCACTGCCAGAGTGTTCATGTATAATAGGAGGCTGACACAACAAGAAGAAATAGCCAAACTGAGATCTGAGGGCGATATGGAACGCAACGCGTGGTGATGACGCCGGGGGCGGAGTAAGCTGCCAACGGGATGTCTCTCATGGCTCTGATGGACCGTGTCGACCCTGACAGAGCCATCCCGCCCGGATTGAATCTCTTTTGCTGATGAATATCGTCACACAAAGTAGTTTAAAACTATAAGTTGTTTCTATATAATTCTACTAAGAAATAGGCATCTATATCTGTACCTATCTTACTTTGTTGTATGCTCAAATTCGTAAACCAGAATCCTGGATGGCAGATCACCTATGTACCATTTATAACTATGCAATGGTGATTGACAGGATATAATATATTATTTCCTGGTAATCAACCTGGACTATCTCTAGTTATATAGTACCTACTACTAGAGTTATTTCACATAAAATGTACATATATGACCTCACAACTTCATTGTATAGCAGGCCATTCAGTGGAGCAACATTAATGTGTGCTTTGATTGAGCCCTGTATGACAATTAGATTTTCTCCACATGATATACATACTGGTGTAGGATAGTTCCTGAAATATGCTTCTGGAAAGTCAATCTATTCTCCACAGTCATTGAGCAGCCATACTGCTGTCTACAACTCTTCCCTATTTATTGAAGTTGGATGATCTATCTACAATATCAGGTGCTCTAGGTTTGAGTTGTGGTATAACAGATATTATTTCATAATCTTATAGGTATAATGTGAGTCTTTTGTTTGTAATTGCAGCAGCACATGAAACACAGCATATATTCAAGTAGCTAGCAGTATGTGGCAAAAGAAGTCTATACTGTCCTGAGAATTATTTGCAGTGGAAGATGTACTTGGAAGGAAATATATATATCATCATTTATGAAGACAACTGATTTCAAGGCAAGATTGATTTTACCAAACCCCATATTTGTGTACAGCAATGGGGCTACACAACTGATATGCTAACTGAATCTAGCTTACAATGAACCACATATGCCTGAGGATCTGAAAAAGTATCAAACTATCACTACTGGAAGTATAATTGGGATTTTTCAGATTGAAAGTACTAACCACAGAGCATTGTTGAACATGGTCAGCATGGGCTATAAGAATATTAACATCCTTATCCGCAACATGAAATTAAACAACATGGACCAACCAGAGTTATGCAATTCAAAATTTATCACAACATCAAGAGATGAATGCTTAATACTCATTGGAAAGGTGCAACCGGCAGGCTGGGATGGCCCCAAGCCATCATGGTTCGATTTCAGTAGGTGTATCCAAAATGCCATGGTCAAGCTTCTCAATGAACACTTCACCTATATATTCTGTTCCCAGTAGATTACAACCTGAAGATTCTTCCTCTGAATAGTTAATTGCCCTTAAAAGTCTGATCTGCTGTAAACACATGACACCATGGAATGAGGAGTACTTGGACAAACTGTTAAAGTTGAAAATACTGGGTTAAAGATATATTAGAATACAACAGAATTATATAAACAGAATCACAAGTGCTGAGAAAAAAGGAATTCACAGTATCCATATTGGTCCACTTATGTTGTTCAATAGGCCCAATCATTTAGCTGCTATACAAAAACATATGTCAATTAACATCTGATGTGTGTACTCCACAGCTTTAAAATTGAATGTTTGTAATCTGCAGATGCCATGTGCAAGCTCCTCTCAGAAGTTAGATTTGGACCTGGTATTGAAAGTTGAGCAGATAATGATTTATATAACTTCAGCACATGATAGTATAAAGATACCACTAACCTATTGAGAAGTGACATGTGGGAGGGAAATGATATCAGGGGAATGGTCAGAACTCTGGTAATGAACTGCCATCCATTTCATCTCTTTCCTGAGAATCATAGTAACTATATAGCTGAAATACCATGTACTGAAATAGTAGTGGGTGTTGAGCCACAAATGTATAAATTCTCTCTGAGTGTTAGTCAATATAATTACTGGGATATATCACTCCAATTACTGGTTGATGCTGACTGGAAAGTTTACCTCAACACCAGAGATTTTCAAGTATAGAAAATTTTATAGTCTGCCAAGACCATAGAGAATATGTAGTTGGCAATAGTATCCCTTCAAGGACAGGAACATAGAATTCTGAAAATGTCCACTCTAACTGAGGTTATTGAATATGAGGCTGAAAATGTTACCAAAATAAAATACACAAAATATCTGGTACATGTATGAAGAGTCTCAATAGAAGCTACTAAATGGTTGGTTACTGATCAACAGACAACAATAGAGCAATTTGTGCGAGCAAATTGGCAGGATATACCAGTTATATCAAAGCTATGGGATCAAGATATCCAACATCATAAACAACAATTGTTTGGGTGTGCTGCCCATGACACCATGAGGGGCACTGATGAGAGAAGCAGGGCTTACACCTGTGCCTGGAATCTTAGACTGCAGACGACAATGATTCAAAGCTAGACTGGCAGACGCATGCAGTAACAAGTTAAAGAAGCTACACCAAAACCCCTCTACTGGTGCACCGATACACAGAGTAGTCAAGACAGAGCATGAGCATGGCCGGACAACAGAAGGCATTACCTGGGCGGCTCCAGGCGAAGCATCAGTGGGCAGGACCATCGTATTGGACAACAAATTGGCAGCCAAGAGAGCCGCACAGCACTGGGCAACAGAGAAAGCAGCCAAATTCAGAGTGGGGGTCTGAATGTGGTGGACAGATGGACTTCTTATACTACCCAATATCAAGAGACATTTCTGTAGTATGTGGAGAGTAAATATTGTGCCAGATATTGACAAATGTCCGTCACTACACCCGAAAATATTCCGGGCAGCAATCTTTTCCCCATTGCAAAGGCATCTGGATTTGGTCAATCTACTTTTGATCCATATGATTTGTCCGGCGATGATGAAGGATACTCAACGCCTCAGAGCATGGCTGAGATGACACCTGCATGGAGCGATCGTGCAGCACCTTAATTGACCACCTCAAGGCTCAATTTGAATTCACCGCCTCAACGTCCAAAAACTGGGGGCAACTTAATCCCAGTCTTAATGATTACAACTCCGACGCCATGGAGATCAGCAGTACATTTTAGTTACCGGATATCACCAACTGCTGGAGTCAACAATACCAAACGTACTCAAAGTATGCCAATCTCTCCAATGTGGCACGCTGCATATTCTCTATCATACCACAAGGTCTCAGTGTGGAGGCCAATTTCTCCCTTGGGCATGATGTTATCGGCTGGAGACAGTCTAAAACCACCAGCGAAACGCTTGAGGAGGAAGTCATAGTAAGGCACTGCACTCAAGCCAATAATGGCATATTGGCAGGCAATTGCCAACCATTGGATACCATGGAAACTGCGAACGACTTGGAATTGCAGAAAGAGGAGGAGGAAAGGAAATTGCACAGAATTGCAAAGGTCCACGACTTTCTGGAGATATGGCAGGGCAGCCAAACCCTACGTGCTACACAGAAGGAATCTTGCACCCAAAACAAGCAAATGACAGCTGTTGGATTCATTACAGATATTCAAGAGATCATGAAAGCATCCTGGTCAAACTTTCAACATGATGATGCAGCTGCATTGAAATTTTCAGAAAGATCACCATTGCCACCAGCTTTCTCTGCAATGGACCTCCCTGAAGGAGGAACTCAAGTATTAAATGTCCGTCCAATCAGATGAATTGTCCGTCATCCAGCTGAAAGTGATAAGGATAGAGCACCTGAATGCATTTCTGACACCGGAAATTGGCTTGACTGCAATGGCCACTTGGATAATCACAATGCGAGGGATGACGACTAGGAGGCAGACAACAAATCCGACATTGAACTTGATAATGACATTGAAGCTCCGGCAAGCCAAGAGCACCGGGATGTAAGTACCGCATCAAACATTCCTGGATTGATTCGGCCAACACAAACATCAATGAAACAGGTTGAAGAGGGGTTGATGACGGTCACTGGAATGGAAACAACGAGGAATACAGAAAACAAGAAAAAGTAGGACAGAATGGGTCAATATGCTTTCACCAGGTTCTATATGTTGCTTGACCGAGAATTTCACTTAGAGAAATATAATGTGAGATGATTGAGCAGTCGCATGTGAATGATTGTTCATAAACGGAAGTATAGCGGGCGAAATAAATCATCTAGCGAGGTATCTCGATTTTTGTAGAATGCGAGTGACCCGTGCAAGAAGATTACTGTGCTCGACTTTGCTAAAGTGCTGAGTCTCAATATTGCTGAAACACAACCAATAAGTTCAAATAATTATTCATAGAATAATGGATTGCCACAGATAGTGACTGGACAATACATTAAAATGAGTGTCAACTGAGCGTTAACAATTTTTGTTCTTGTAGGAAAGGTAATAATAAAGCGAATTCGTCACTGTTTAGCATAACCGATGTATTGGCTGCCATTATAGGCACAATAGCAAGCAACACAGTCACTTCCCCATTCCAGAAATGAGAGTCAACCAAGTGTCAACGATTTTTGCCTTTGTATCTTGGGTAATATAAGTGTTGATTGGTGGTAATAATTCATATATGATGTATCGGCGACCTGTTCAGGCAGAACAATATGTTATAACTTAATTACACCATCGTCAAATTGAGCGTCAACGGAGAGTCAACGATTTTTAATCTTCTAAGTCGGTGTAACACCGGGAGATTCACCCTAGGTAGTAATTAATCAGTGCCCATAATGAGTTCCGAACTGATACAGAAGAAGATACATAAGGCTTCACTCAGGATGCGTAAAAGGATTAACACCCAAAGAATATGAGGTGACAGTTCTGATCTCTAATCCCGATAGATAGTATCAACTGAAGAGTATCGTCTTAAGATATCAATTGCTGATGTACATGACTTAAGGAGAGCCTGAAACGACAAGCCTCTAAACCACCACCACACTATCGTGATGACTCTCAGACTTTGATCGGATGCTAAGTATCATCCCCACAACCGGCACTTATACTCAAGGACAGACCGTCCAGGGATGCAACAACTCCAAGTCTCGACTTGTCTATAAGAAACATCAAAGTAGTATCGCCTGAGCAGAAGGAGTAGTGCCAACTCGAGAGTATCCTAACAGAAGTGTCCTCTGAACCACCACCACGCTATCAGGCTGGTCCTCACACGTCCCTCAGACTCCAAAGTAATGTCTTGCTCATTTCTCGATTCACGACTTTCATCGACCATGGTACTAAGAATACCCAAGAATAAAGAGGTGATAGATAGATCCGTGAGATAGAAATGAAGATGAGCTTACAACTCTGGACTTCAAGAGAGAAGTATCCACGTCGAGTTCAATGCAGAACCAATGGATAATTCACTGAAATACAGTCAAGGCTTAAACTCCAGCTCAAGAAGGTCAATAGGTATCTGTAGATACATCTTTGTTGTAGATATTGTTATCGATGTCCTTCCTCCATGTTGGTATCACTGATTATATATCAGACGATCCACACCCTTAACAATCCTATGACTGCTAAAGCCTGCTTGGGAGTTCACATACGTAACTGCCTCATCATCTTTTGCCTGTACCATTGATAGTTGAGTTCTAACTCACAGAAGTATTAACTACCTCATCAATGCAATATGGTTGTGTTGCGACATTATTGCGATTGGTGATAACTCGAATGGATACGAGCTTATCTGAAGCCAATTATCAATGAATAGGTTCCTGTCACCAATAGCAAGGGAGAGTGCCTTCTCATATACCCACTGGGTATGCTACGGTTGAACAATCATGGCACAGGACAGAACACTTAATTTGACTACGCTTTATGTGAGGCAGATATACAGTGATTTGCATCTGAGTAGTTTTGCCATATATCGAACGGAGAGTATTCTGCGCCACTCAGGAAATATGAATCCTAAGTCCGGTTCACCCAGTCAGAGAGAGTGTGGTTGAACTGAGGGTTGATTCGTATAAGTCCATTCGGTCGACAGGACTCCGATATATCGATTATTGTTTAATGACTTATCTCTAATATGACCCTGCATATCTCAAGATGCCATGGTAGTCTGATATTGACGACACCTCATCTCCTTAGGAACAAACGATTGAAGCATAAGGGAATACTCATTTGGTCGGTGACCAGGAATACGATTTCCCACCGATAAGGAGTAACCATTGAGAATGAGGAGCCTGCGACCCTTGCTGATTCAAAGATGATACACATCGTATTCACACTTTGGCTTAACTGCCATCGTGGATCATTAATACGAAGATTGGGTGATGGAGATATAAGTAATAGGTGACAAATCAGGAAGGTGGATCAAGTATGGAAATCTGAGTGGTAGTTCAGGATTTCGGATCAAGTATCTATGTTTGGATCTTTGAGTGATCCTGTATGATCCTGGAAATATACTTGTAACACCAAAGGCATAACACTACCTCCCCTCTCTTCGGCCTTGTCCTCAAGTTGCAAGGAATGAACCT
>Ga0307512_10005334_pt1 | contig 13455 bp, 15 predicted proteins | sample 14_EM_MG_FD_200267 | JGI IMG/M metagenome (GOLD analysis project Ga0307512, IMG submission 200267) | Populus trichocarpa ectomycorrhiza microbial communities from riparian zone in the Pacific Northwest, United States - 14_EM | ecosystem: Host-associated > Plants > Roots > Unclassified | place... | reverse complement strand
CCAAACGTAGTTCGATCCACGTCCGGCTCTGTAGTTTGGATTCGTTTCGCGACACCCTTTTCCTCAGTATTCGCTTTATCTCGCGCACCGAGGTCAGTATCTTTATACTTACTCGCATTCCCTATCTAACTTGCAATTAAACCTACATTCATCTACTTAGGTTAGACTATACACTGAGTGTTCGTTTTATCTCGCGCACTGAGACCTGTATTCGTCTGTTTAGAACGAATCTCGAACTCTCGCAATCTATTACCAGCTCACAAGGAGCGACGAGGGTATAGTAACCATCGTCTGAGATTAGAGTCACCAGGAAAAACCCCGCAGCATCTTAGAATCTGTGATCGCCTGCCGGGCCTGATCCAGAGCGTACCATCCGGATTTACCTGAGCAAATCCGCTAAACGGAGAGGGAGAGTGGGTCGGGAGCTCATGGGAGACCCACTGGTCACGCGATCATCGATCACCACTAGGTGCCAGTGACGTACTTGACTCACATCATATGTTGGCCCAGCGAGAGCCCCGAGGGGTGGTAAAGCGTTTCATGGCAAGTTCGAACGTGAGCATGAGCAGCCAGCCAGCGGTAGTACCCAGCGGTCGCCAAAAGTCGTTAGCTGCCGGAGCATAGATTGCCGGACCCACGTGACATCGCTATCTTGCGACCCGCGATTTTCCGTCCTAGCCCATCCTCTGGAAGTGACGCTGATGCTTTCCGGTGACCCTGAAGCGACCACCAGGGTTACGATGCAACTTGATAGACACCACCGCGGTTCATTTGCGTCTTGGGAGGATGCAGGACGGAATATCCACTTACCCTGGCCACCGCTGATAACCGCCTTGGCCCGGTGTCTCAACAACGACCGCGTTTTGGGCGTGGGTTCCCCTCGATAAGTAAAGCCTAATCCACATGGTTATTCCCACCCTGACTGGCATACGGTGGCTCATGTGATCACCCTCACCGAGTATGCATCCCTTCATCCTTCTTCGCCTTATCGAAGATGTTTCTCGATCCACGGTCCGTTTCCCCTTCTCTCGTCCCATCCCACATTACAAGAACTGATCAATATTTGGGCTTGCACTCTTCTGGGCAGTCGTTATGTGACGAAACCATGACTGAATTCACACCCCCAAGAAAGCGAACAGAAGATGCTCTTCTTCGTCACCCGGGTCACCTTCCCATGGTGATGCTTATCACATTTAAGCATCCCCCCAAAAACCCTTCTCATAATGACAGTTTTTTCAAGTATCTCGGTTCCCCCTCCTTTTTTCCGATCAGATTTGACGTTTGAGTATACTATAAGTGGGTGCATAGGTGTCAATAGTCCAACCTAGGAAACTATTCGCAAACAGCCCATACATCGACACTCCTGATCGCATCGAAAAGTTGGGAGTAACCGCGGATGCCCCCTCCCCGTTCCACCCATTGAACTCCGCAGAGGTCCTGTTGGACATTGGTTCCTGAACGTTTAAACGTCTCCCGGTGGTCGTTTCACCGTTGTGTATATGTAGGCAGGAGATAACCAAACACCTGTTTTTCAAGTCAATGCAACGAAAAATTTGACCGTTCATACAAGCGGATGTATAGACCAAACCCGCAAATGGCTTCATGCACCGTTCCCACACTTCCGTACAGCGGCAAACATATATGCTCTCGGTCCCTATACACATATTAAAACCTCATGTTTTTGTATGAAAATGAATATTAAAGCGAGGTACGCAGCGATGTAGCGTTAGGGGCCATCCGTTAATCCATTGAATTCACAACGGGCATCAGGCACACGTGAGCCGATTTCGCGTTCCCGCCGACCATCTCCAAGTTCATATAAAACGTCTCCCTCCCTACTGTCTGGACGGATTGGGGTGGACAATGTGCCCCCCTACAGAATTGCGAATCCCGAACAACGTTGATCATCGGATGCGAGAGGGACACTACGGCATCCGAACTAGGGTATTCTAGTTTCTCAAGTAGCGGCTTCAACCAAGTAAAATCTGACCGAACAGACGAGGTATTGGATCAGTAAGCTTCGAATCAATGCCTGGGCTCTAACTCGAGTTGAGCATCGTGAACCGCACGGATCGTAGCCAAAGCGTCCGCAGAAGAACCCACTAGAATTGCTGAGCGGTTGAATGTATGCCCAGAAGTTTCCCATCAATTCGATCGCGCACCGACATCGAGATCGAAGCATCATTGAAAATAAAAAGCATCTATTACCGTGGTCAAGTCACTAGATATTTCTCGCGCGGCGGCCTAATCGCCGTGAAGATCCCCGGAGAAACGCGGCGCAGGAGAGATATCGACCATCAAAGAAGAAAGCACAGATCGGTGCACCGTATTGCAAACTTTGACCAACACTTCGAAGAGGAATCTGTGGCCCACGCATAGAAACAGACTACACAAAAGAGTCAGCTTTGCATGCACGGTCGTCTCGCATGCGTCCGAACACGGATCATAGACGGTTTTGCGAATACGGGGGGTCATCTCTGTCGGGCGCAGTCTGGTATCAGTGTGCGCGGACCCTTGCCACACGTCGCTCTAGGTGTCTCGTAAATCAAGGGAACAGCCTCAGAACATTCCGTATAGCACGTCGTGGCACAGCGCTCATAAAAACATAGCAGGAATGGTGAGAGTTGTGAACGTAATGGTAATTGGTGGACGTTCTGTATCTCCACGTACTGACCGCAAGGTAAGATAGAAAGACAGCAAGAGTGTTTCATAACTGGTGGTCCGAGCATCGTATCCTTCGCTCCAAACGCCACACAGGAACTGAATCGCCATGCACAGCTGGGACGTGCGAGAAGGACACGCTGCAAACCTAACGGACAGAACACGATGTTTCATGACGCCAAAACCTAAAACCTAGGCAGAAAAGTCGGGCCTAAGCATCTCCATAACAACTTTTCCACGTTTGAGGCAGACGCGCCATCGAAACCAAAAGTGGAGAATGTCCAAGGGCGGCCGACGATGGGCCTAGGCGGAACGTGTGGATCTATCATGCCAGAAGTAGCAGACCGTTCCCGGCGAATGAAGGGAAGGCAAAAAACAATAAGATCTTTTAGGAAGTCCAGCGTCACAGATTTTGCCGGTGAGCCACGCTGCCTCATTAGCGAGGGAGCGATTCAATGAAATTCGTCAGAAGAACGGAGAAGAGGTCCGAGCCAGATCTTCGCCGCAGGAGTCAAGCTACCGGTGAACCAACAATTCAATATCGCATCCAACCCGTGTGAGACAGTGGTGCAGCATTATGAAAGAATATAAAGGGATCAGAAGACCAAAGGGGCCAGAACCGTCGGACGTCGAAAGGGGTGCGTGTAGGCCGCCAGGGTCATCGATTTTCGAAGGGAGGGTGTTATTGATTCAGGAGAATCACGCCAGGCGTGACATAGATTCTAAGGGTGGTGCTGAGAAAAAAAGAAAACCCCCGGAGGGAGGAATAACGTGAATCGTGTCAAGAAACTTCGCTGAGGGGGAAGCAGGGGGAGGAAAACGCCTTAATAAAAGATTACCCCAATTTCCGAGTGGCCATGATTTGTCCAGTACACAATTGATGGCCAGCTCACGCTTGCCCAGGGGATTCTCTCTACGGCCAATCCCAGCAGGATGCGAAACTGAGGAGAGTTTGTCAAAGTCGCTTCCGACTGTACCGACCGAGAATCCAGAGAAGAGCACGCGCAGGTGGCCATGCGCCTCACAGAGGACGTTCCGGGGCTGGCGGTTTGGAGCAAGGGTTTCACTACTAAGTCCGATGCGTCGCGTGAGAGAGCGTTCAGGCTGAATGGAAAGGCGCCTGTGGCAGAAATAAGGTTGGAACGAAACAGTGGAAAGTTTGCGAGGGGTTTGGGGGAAAGAAAGTTCGCTGATAAGGGATCACACCGACAGGACGGTGTGTGCGGTCCTCACGAACTCTGTCCGTCCGTCTGTCGACCCTTTGAAATAAACCGAACCGGGACGTAATATAGATAGGCGTCAGAATCCCATCAAGAAAATACCGTGGAACGTACCAATTTGTGAAGAGATGGCGAAATCCCCTTTGGAAAAAATCATGGCCTAACGAGATAATTCCACAAAATCCCTCACCCTTCGTTCCGAGGCCTCGAGGAGTTGTCGACCGTGATGATCGAAAGCGGAAAAAAAAGCCCTTTGACCTGGTGCAGCTCTTCCCGTTGGTGTGGAAGATTAGAACACACGGGATCTCGTTTTGATGATGGCTTTCGGTAAGTTGACGATGGGGGTGCCGCGAATTCGACCATTCAGTCGGTGATCGCCATTGACCTCACGAAGGCAGCCTGAAGCCCAATCTAATGAACGAAGTCCCAACTTTGAACAGGGAAAGAAAGCAAGTCGAAGCGGTAGACCACATCCTTACGTCGTGGGGAGCCAAACGGAATAATGGACCAATTCAGCCACCACTCCGACATGGATCACCACTCTCATGTTCGACCGCTTTTACGGGAGGCCACGCCCGACTGAACCGTGTGCAGACGCTGGCGAGTGGATGGCGGAATCATCCTTCTCTCCATGGTTCGTCAGGTGTATATTCGAAAGACGTAAAACGTGTCCCCAAGGGCACCCGTCATGCGATGAAAGGAATTCAACGGATCTTTGTTAACCGACCGGCGTTTGATCAACCGATAACGAGAAAGAATACACAAATTAAGTACATAAACACATGAGCAAGACGTACACAAGATAGAAGAGAGACATAGGTCATCGAAGTCACGAAAAACTCTCGGATGAGTAGCGGTTTGGACATAAAAGGACTCAGACGAGGGATACATAATCGAGGAGGCATGCATACTAGGTTCGAGCGGGAGACAGGCTAGCGGGGAAAGGGATTTATGGGGAAAAAAATCGAGACCCTGGAATCACGTACACATCTCAATGGGATATATTGCAATAATCATCAAACCCCAACGATGAAGGGTTGTTGTCTGGTTTGGAACCAGTCCAGATTGCTCGTGTGGGGGTAGGTGTTTAGGTTAGCCAAGGCCGGCACTGGGTAATGAGGCAGACAAGTGTTATACAAGGCGTCACCCGCCCAGCCGGTCAGGGATGAATAATTTGACAAGCTCGGCGTCTGATGCTCCACGAGATCTACAGGGAGATCGCAGGGACTGAATGCCCACGGGTCGTCGGGAATAGTGATAGTGACAGAGTTTGGTGTCTGGATGTGTTCCATGCCGTGGGCAGCTGGGCTATCGCAATCATAGATATCTGGTTCGAGAGGAGGAAGCCCAAATACGTTCTCTGGGTACATCGGGGTCTGGAAGTTCTCTGCCTTGAGTTGACGCTCCAGGAGAAAAATAGTGCGAACTCACATTGTAGTCAAGGCCGATGTCAGTAGGCGAAGCAGGTGCAGAAATAGGCGAGGAAAGCTGTGGTTCGAAGGTGTATGTGTTATCTCCAAACGAGGAGGCAAAAAGCGAGGCGACCGCTCCTACAGTGCTTTCACTACCGCCAGGGAAGAAGGGCTCAATAGCGTGAGTTCGTTTCGGCAGTGCCGGGAGAGACGAGGATCGTTTGAACATGTTCGTCAAAGGTACCTGAACGGTGCTTTGCGGAGACAGTGTCTGACAGCGTGGACGCACGGTACCTGGGCCAAGACGTATCGTCTCGGCCTCCTTTTTGACTTGCTGTCGTTCCTGTCGGTCGGCTTTTCGCGTCCCGCGGGTGGCAGACAGTTTCGTCTCGTCCTTGAGAATCGGACCTGCTTCACGGTCGTATTCTCGGACTGCATTCTCCAACATCTCACCGGTGATGCCTTCCCCCAAGAAACTTGCGATCTTTGCGCATCGTTTCTGACGATATTTCTCTTCGGGCTCAGCGTCACCACGACCCCTCTTGGATGTTCGTTTCTTGGTCCCATCCTTGACTTTGGTGGGAGCATTTCCTGGCCTGAACCTCCAGTCAGGGTACTTCTTTCGATGCTCGGATAAGGCAGCCGCAGCCTTGGCTTCCCAGACTTTTCGTTGATCGTCCGGTAGGGATTTCCAGTACAGGCCTATGCGTTGTCAATGTAACCATCAGCATTACGTAGGGTGCGTGGCGCAGGGCATATGCGAACCTATTATCTTGGACAAACTGCTGTGGTTTCCTTCGATCTTGTCGGGAATGTGCTGAGCCCTGATGAACGAAGATCGAAAGAGGATGAAGGCATTGGGAGGGCGAGGGATATGCGAGGAATCCTTGCGTTTGTCCTTGGAGTTTGTACGGGTCGGGCCAAACGAAGGCGAGCTGGGGGGAGACATAATGAACATTGTTGGCGGCGGGGGCGGACCAGTAGACAAGGAAACGATTGGTTCGTCATAGAACATTGGACTCGGTTCCGTAGCGAACGTGAAGCTCATACAAGGGTTTGGGTTGTCAACCAACGGGGGCATGTCATCTAAACACCAGCCCACGGGACACGCGGTCAGGGTAGTCAAGCGAACACGCGAAAACCGAAGACTTGCCGTCGATATCTTCCGGGGGCGCGAACTCGTATTCTGACATGGCGCGAGGAATAGCTAATTTTCGTACGCGAGATGGGGAACAAGAGGAAAGAAGGGATGGGTTCGCCCTTCCCAACAATCGTTTGTTCTATGAAAGGAAAGGGGCGGCCAGGAATGGCAATCGGGCACTCAGATTGAGTTGAGTCCGAAGATTGTCGGCCGATTGCGGAAAGAGGGGGATTGGCGTGTAGGGGGTCTTAGGGAGGATCGAGGATGAGCGACTTACTCGAGTGGGATGCAGCGGCCGAGGTAAGAGTTGTCGACGAGCGTCCGGTCCGGGAAGAGGCTGCTCTGTTGCTCCCGCTCTTATTTCTCGGTCCGCGGATCCAATCAGTCCTTGGGGAACCGGAAAAATCGATGTGAAAAACAAAATCACCCGCAGCTAGGCGAATTTGTTTCTTGTTTTTTGCTTCCGGCTCTCTCTCTCAACCCTGAACCTCATCGATGTCCCTTAGCCCCTATTCGCTTGAGACGCACACACATGGAGATACGTGGGGGTGGTGATGATGACGCTCTGTGCGCTTCACTTCCTCACGGACGGACCTCTATCAGCGCGCGATAACGGCTCCACTGGGCCATCTCAACAGGAAATTTACTTCCGAGAGCACAGCAAGCAAGAAAAAAGTGTGAATTCCATCATCGGGGTCTACGTGTCTCGCATCAACCCACAAACGCACTGTCGAACGTTTCCCTGGTTTTTTTTTTTTTTTGCTTTCACGGGTTTTGCTGAGTGCCGACGTCTGTGGAGCCAATGAACCCGAGGTCCCATTGACCGGAACAAATTTCCCCACGAACGAAAGATAACACATACGCGAGCGGACGACTTTGTCAGATCGGCGGTTATGCACAACCCGGGGATACTTCGGGGGTCTCGTCATCCGCTACATCATCCCCACTCCGTGCAAAAGAAATTAGTGAACGCTGGCCGAATCGCCCGATTATGTCCGCATGAATTCATTGCTACTGCAATACAGTTCCATGCTCCGGAGGCAGAACGTATTCCACATCTAAATATCCAACTGGGCTCACCCTTCTACTTCAAAAATTTCTACTCACTCTACACAGTTTTACCGTGCGTCGGCCCCATTGTTTGGACATATGCGGGAACACAGTGAGTCAAATCTTCGTTTGATCAACTGCATTGTCTGAGTCATCCATGGAACTCAAGTATACAGTAGTGGCCCACGCGGTGCATTGAAGAAGGAAAACCAATCGTCTTGCGATTGATTATATGTATAGACGCCGTTAGGTTAAGAACAAAGCAAAAGAACCCTATAGATACATGGATACATAACAGAAACAAACACAGCAACTTGAAACTGAACCGTCACTCAGAACGGTGTCGGGCACTTCTCCAGAGGTGGTGGTATGTATGGAGCATCGAATTGCTCTTCCGGTCCTGGTGGGCCTAGGTGTAGCACCCACGAGCCACCTCCAATTTTGGACGGTTCCAGGCCCCGAAACATCACCCTGTCGACAAGGTAATCGACTCGCCTCAGTCCATCCTCATCATCGCACCATTCTCTTCCCATCAACCGGCTCTCCCTTCGCTGACTACAGGCTCCTTCCACCATTCTGAGCTTGAATGTACTGAACTTGGAAACCTCGTTCTTGGTCAAATACGCTTGGAAATTCTTGTGGACGGCCCGGAAAACGTCGATACACAGCACTCCTCTCGGATTCCTGACCAGCACTGGCCATGGGAATACCGGGAACGGGTCGTCAGCGACCGCAGAGATCAACATCTACGCATCTGATGAGCTTCCGGGGAACAGATACGGAATATCAAAATCTGACCTCTGTCACGAACGGATATGTGGCGGGCTGGTAAAGGTTCGAGTTCGACACTGGAACGTGACGAACGTCTCCAGTCTCAAATATTATCGATTCTTCGCCCAGCCTGATATCGTAGTAAAGGTTTGGTAACCCGGCAGGCGCGTGCTCCAAAAACGGGTTGAGCTGGCATTCCCAAGGCGCTGGTGATAGCTCGTTGATCTCTGGCGTTCCCCAGTACGGGGGTTTCGGCGGTAGCGAATGGTGAGAGAGCCCGGGTACCCAGTTTTCGGGATGAGGTGAGCCATTACTCCCTCTCAAACTCCTGAACACTTCACTCGCATCCACATCCCGTAACACGTGGCCGGGGGGCGGACCTGCACACGGATTCGTAACAGGCGGTTAATCCCCCTCTGCTGCGTGGGATAAAGGGGTACGGGACAAAGCGTACTGTCGCTATTGCGCACTTCCACGCCTCCAATGACCGGCCGAGCCCAGTATCCATACTCCCTCCAGGCGGATAAAGGAACTCCCTCTCGCATCACTTGGCTCGGCGTCTCTTGCTGAACAGAAAAGTGTGGCCGGGACGAGCGAGGCAACAGCATCCAATTTTCCTTCTCTTGCAGGGCTCGTTTGCGCTTTCCTGTGAGTTATCCACACAATGACCACACCCGAACCGAAAAGAGACCCGATTATCAGCCATTTGATTTTCTTCTTTTTCGTGACTGAGAGACAATCAAGCGGGAAAGGCTGTCGTACCAAGATATCGTCTCAACTTCTTCATTAAGCTCCACCTTTTCCTCTTCCGGTTAAATGGATCGCATGGGACTTTGCTGTTCTGACCTAAGCGGACTCCTCTCATCGATGCTGCGGTTCCGGACCCGTTGAGACTCGAGAGAGAAATCTCAAGTCCCCACGAGACGGGAATCACAGGGCCGTCAGAGCGATGCTGGTTATCCGCCGCGTTCGTCGATTCGCTTTCGTATGGGTTAAACTCGGGATACGGTTGTGGTCGTGGGGAAGGAGCCCAGGGAACATTCGGATCGACATCTCGAGCCGAACAAGCGTTTTCGGGTTGTGTGGCGGAGAACATACTTTTCATGGTCTCCGATTGCGGGGTTAGATGATAGGACTGGGAAAAGGAAGAAGACGGCGGCTTTGTGGTGTGGCGTCTGATTCGGGTAAGCAATGCGGTGTATACCAGCTTAGCCACCGGTAACAGTAGTGGTGGATAACATGAGGATCGATGGACACGAGGCTGCAGTGTGATGGCTGGCGGGTTTCCAATTCAGGCAGTATTTGGCACCACAGCCGACAGTTAACAGGACGAGACTGAAACATATCACACAAGCAGACTGCGCAGTGCACGGGTGGAACATAGAGATAAGTACGGGTTGTAGATCAACGAGCGGAGCAGAGTAACAAGCGAAATGAAAGACGTCTCTTGATAGTTGAAATGTTTCTAGGAAGAGCAACAGGAAGAGGTACGATTGACGTGTTACGATTATCACTCGAATTGACGATAAGCATGCATCTGGGGAAATAATCGGCAACGAGGTTACGGAAGGCGAGTAGGCGAAGAGGGAGAGGGAGAGCGTCTAACCTATGTACTCACGATCCGCCATCCGCTTCCGCGCTCGGACCTTGCGAATCAGCAGGGCCATGCACGTCACCACCGATACCCTTGTCCTTCTTCCCCATCTGGTAAGTTTTGAGAGAACAAGCGCCTCGCGAGTGGTTCTTGCAACCCGAACATCGCCTGCCGTGCGCGATCATTAAGACATGCAAGCCATATTTCAATTCTCCTGGGATCCGCGCGTCGAGGTGCGCTTGCGCGGAGATTCGGTTCGATTTTGCCGGGACCCAACCCAAGAGTTTGCTGAGGCGAAATACGTGGGTATCGACCGGAAAAGACTCGCGTTCTAAACAGAACATGAGGACACAAGACGCCGTCTTTGGACCAACACCTTCGTAGGAGACCAACTCTTCCATCACGTCCTCGTCCGAATACTCTTTCCCCGCGAGATGCTGTAATGAATACGCGCCGTGCTTTTCGTGGATGGAGTTAAGCAGTTTTTGGATGGTCACAGCTTTCTTGTTCGCCAGCCCTCCTGTCCTGATGGCGTCAACGACTTGAGAGCAGGGGGCTCGGGCGATCGCCGCGAAGTCGTTTCGTCCAAAAACGGTATCAAGGTTCCGCTTGGCCGCGGTGGAGTTTTGTGCAGATGTATTCTGGGATAGAATTGTTTCAATGAGCGCCTCGACGACGTCAGCCACGCCACCGCAAGGGGACGCCTGGAACTTTTCGGTCGTGGGATCGTTTCTATAGGCTTGTATATGGGGAAACTCGCTGTGGAGTAGATGGATGACCTCTCTTGACTCCTGAACGGTGGGACGGTCGAAGTCTGGAAACGGAGAAACCGAGGTTTCTGCTTTGACCTTTTTCGCAGGTCTCACTGATTCGGGTGCGAATACAAGGGTATGTGATCGTTTCATGGTGACACGAGACACGGCCCTCCGTGGTTGATTGATTGAGTAGAGAGCAAGTGACGGAGGAAACAAACGGAGGATCCGGAACAAGAGGAAGATCGGCGGAATGAAAGGACGGTTCGAGAGCTGATCGAGCTGAGGTACCTGCCAGTAGGTGATAGCACGTGGCGGTTTTGTCTTACTTTCTTAGGTCGCTGTCCGCGGGATGGGGATAGACTGACGAGAGGAGTAGCAATCACCGCAAGCCGGGAATGATGATACTGACCTCGAAAGATGGGAAGACGAAAGGAGGTGCAATGGGTGTGCATTTCCAGGGTTTCGGCCGAGGAGAATGAGGGTCGAGGACCATCAGGTTGGTGACCGGACCATGGATCACGACTGATTCGGCGCGCGTGTTATAGAGAAAAGGGAGTCTAGTGGCTTAGATTAATCAGTCCTCGAAAGGGGGAGAGGGCAACGAACACGGGGTCATCATTCTCAAGTAGTGAAGGGGTCATTCGATGTCGAAGGGACCCTCGATCCATAAGCATAACCTCTTCTTCAAAATGGGAAGCCGCCGGGCTGAGAGCTGCTGGGGTTCGATCCGCTCAAGGCGTTGTAATGACCGAGATTGATGATTGCAGTGCATCGTTCATTACAAACCGCCAAACCTCAGGACGCTTTGCGCCCGCTTGGGAGCCGCACAGTGAAAAGGCAAACGCAAAAATGAGATCCGAATCTTTGTTTTACTCTCAAGCCACTCGGACCGGTATGGGCAGAGGGAGATCAATGACGAGTGGTCGCCAAAATACCGGAAACGGGTACCGAACAGAGATTAGGTTCATGATGCGATCGTTCCGAAACGGGCAATATCGAACCGAAAGGAAGCGACATCAGCAAAGACTCCTGACCATCAGAGCTCACTTGCCTCTTTGAGTGTTCCGCATTGGGCATAGGCCACGTGTCCGGCGTACCGAACGGTTGGATACAGGAAATTTGATAGACGGGTCCGGTGACTGAAAAATTTGCGACCCACGGAGGCAAATGCGAGCGCCGACTTCCCGCCGCTGCGCTTTTGGGACCTTGCCCCGCTAAGCGTGCGCGTCATAGGGAAGAGCGCGATCTTATCGGTTCTTACGCACAAGGAACAGGCTGTGCACGTAAAAATCGAATTGAATTATGTATTTTATGGAACACGACAGACCGGGTCGGAAGGACGGAAGTAATCGTAGAGTCTGAGTAACCGGAGAAGGAGGCCCGGTGAGTTTGTATTCCCCGCTTAGGCGACTTGGAGAGGAGGAAACCAGGTGATCATTCAGTCAAACCAGACCGTCGGGCATCGCGCCTCGGCTGCTCAAATCGGAACATACGCTCCGGATTCACGGAGCCTCACTTTGGAAAGTTGAAGGGAAAAGCGATCCACATGAATCACCCGCTGTTCGGGTTACTTGGATAAACGGTTGGAAGGTGCGAGCAGAAAGATGGGTAGTAGAAGTATGAGGACAAAATGTGACCAAAGATCCGGAAGGGGTGAATGACGAGGTAATCGAGTTGCGCCGTCCGGAAGGGGAGCATGTGGACCAAGAGGCTGTTCCTCCCTCTGAGGGCTGTCGAGAACTCATTAACTCCTGGTTCCGTCACGGACGTTTGCGTTTTTTGCGAGATATCGGTAGATACCCCCTTGCCCCGGATGATCCATGCAGGCGGGTCAATGATCCCGCATCTGTAGGATAATCAGCAATATAATTCATTTCCGCCTTGCCCGTAAGGACTAACGAGTGATAAAGCGAACAGGCTGGCGTCTGTAGGAACGGAGGATGACGGACGTGCAGGGAGGTCTGAGCGCATGCTTGACGTCGAAACCTTGACTGACGGTGACGCCCACTCAGACCAGAGATGAACCGGTGGGTCCAAGCACAGTTGGGTCAATGCGGTGGTGACATGGAATCACGGCTGACTGTGACAAAGAGAAAATCGGCGGAGGAGGATAACGGCATGGTCGCAAAATATTTTGGATGGACTTGACAATAAGAGGAATGGCTGGAAAGGGAAAGAGAGGTTTGACTCAGATTGGCACAGAACAATAAAACGTTGTTTATGAATATTTGGGCTGCGAATGTAGTTGGACCAGTTCGGTTGAATATGAAATTCCGTCTAGATCCACCGTACAGATCGCTGGCGAGAGAAGCGCGTTCAACGAAGCCGAGAGTGAGTGTGGTCGATTGACCGGTACAATTTCCACTTGGTCGGCCCATGCATCTAATCTCATCCCCGGGACTATAAAGATCAGTCCTCGTATTGTCCTCCTGTTTTTTTTGTCATCCCGCAATCCCAAGGCTTGTTTCCTCAACTTCGCGCATCGCGACGAAACAACTCCTCCTCCCTCTCCTATTGTCTCTGCGTGCAGAGACCTTCTCTTGAGTTGTGCTTGTGTTCATCTCCCAGCTGTCACGTATACATCCCCCTCCCCCACCTCCACCCATCTCCCGATATATCTCCCCCTCACATCATGCCTGCCTACCGTACACGCGACACCAACGCCTCTCACCGTAAGCATCCCCTCTAAACCATGGCTGACGTAATCAAACTCACCTTTGCGGCGTGTGTGTTGCAGAATTCGAGGTGTCCCCGGTGATATCCTCTCATCCCACTGTTACGATCATTTGCCCGACGCCGCGCGCCTTCCAGTTCCCTATAAACGCTAACGATCCTTACGCCTCTCCCTCAA
>Ga0307512_10005332_pt1 | contig 13460 bp, 16 predicted proteins | sample 14_EM_MG_FD_200267 | JGI IMG/M metagenome (GOLD analysis project Ga0307512, IMG submission 200267) | Populus trichocarpa ectomycorrhiza microbial communities from riparian zone in the Pacific Northwest, United States - 14_EM | ecosystem: Host-associated > Plants > Roots > Unclassified | place... | reverse complement strand
ATTCTTAAAACACTTCAAACTCTCTTTGAAGCGTTTTCCCTTATCCTCTTGCTCATCTCCCAGACCTTGGCTTAAGTGCCACTTCGTTTTATTACATGTTCATCTCTATTGAGGAAGTCCCTCATAGCAACTTGTCCCGCCATCGCTATTTTGTGCAAGTTGCACCTTTAAGTGTCACCACTTATAACACTGCGGAGGTAGAACCAACAACCTGCCAAATATGGGGCTCCAGGACATATGGCTGACCCTCATCCATTCCCTTGTAGCTACCAGACCAGAAGAGAACAAGGTTTGGGATGAGGTTTTCCCAGACCAGATGCATGAAGTCATACAGAAATGACTGGGGAAACCTCAGGGAACTGAGAGCACTGAGAAGTGGGACCCCTTTGATGCCAGATGCCTTTGCAAGTTCCTCTTGCTGTGTTTCTGTGCGCATGGACTCCAATGCTTCGGCCTGTACCATAAAGCAGTTGTGCAAGTGCAGTGGTAACGCCTCTGGGTGATACTTGATAACATCAGTCAGTGTAGGATGATTGTGGTGGGACAGTGGTATGTAGAGCATCCTGTTTCATGAGTCCAGGATGCCAATACCTCAGATCTCACACATTTGACAGGGACATAGGCCATTGTGTCCCTTCATGTGCATGAGCATGGAAACAGCAGGAATGTCACCAAAGGCTGTGATAACATAAGCATGGAGGGTGAAGAGGCTGTAAGAGAGAGCATCATATGTAGACACACTGGTTGCAAGCTTGAGGAGTTCTTGCATAAGAGGATAGATGAATGAGTCTGCATCCCATGGCTTCTTTGGACCAGGTATGATCCCAACACAAAGGATGTTGTCCTTCTGGAAGCGTTCGTCTGGAGGGAGATTATAGTTGAAGACAAGGAGGATCCACGTAGTGTGCTTCCACTTTTTGAAGGGAGCGAAGCTATCAGTGGCAAATCCGAGTGCAATGTCACGATGATCTGAGAAGTAATAGTGGGCTAGATGTTGGCCTCCAGCAACAACACACTTGCCAAGAAGCACACAATAATGAAGTCCATCGAAAATATCCATTGTCATTCCAGGTATGTGGGTCTTTGCATGTTCATCAGCACAGTACTGGAGACAAGTGGCGTAGATGCGATTTGACATGAATGTGCAGAGACGAGGGATAAGGGGCATATAAGAGAACATTCGCCTTGCTCAGCTGGACTTATTCAGATGCAACATTTCACACTTCAGGCATTTGTCAAGGTTGGCATACAGACCAACATAGCATACACATGAATTGACGCAACATGCAAATTCTACCAGCTTGAAGCAGGAGAGATACTGGACATGTGATTGCATGTTGGCAAGACTCTCCATGCCTCCTTTGGAAAAGCTATACAATATTTCGTTAAAGACTGAGGTGGTTAGATTGTTCCTGGTCTTCATCACAAACAGACACAGGATATCCAGATCATGGTCTAAGATAGAAGACTCAGCTAGAACCCAAAAATGCTGGTAAGTCACAGAGTATGCAATAAAGAATGCTTAGACTTACTAAGTTCCTCAGCCTCCACAATGAACTCTTCAGCCAAAATATCCCAATTCAAGACAATGTCCTCATGGGGGTCCACTTCTTCTTCTGTGCCAAAGTCCTCTTCATTCCACAAGTCGTTAGTTCCAGGACTGACAGAGTCAACAGCCTCAGCGGCATCCCCCTTGAGAGTGTCTTCAGAATTCTCATTCTCACTTTCATCAGTAGCTTGATGTGTCTGGGCATGAAGATTTAGAAGGGTGTTATTGACAACGCAACCAGATGGTATAGTACATGCATACCCTGTCACAGACTGCCTCCCTCTTACCTAATCCTGTCTTTCCTTTTTTGTACCTGACTCCAGACCGCTTTCCTTTTTGCTTACCTAACTTACCTATGGATGATTCTCACATTTTCTAGAGACTTCCATAAGGTTCCATGACCTTCTCTCTGCTTCAATTGCCTTCTATGATCTTCTCCTACCTTCCAGTAGCTTCCGCCTCTCCATGTATATATACTGTACCCATTAGCATAGAATGAGTCCTTAAGCTTGTTCTATTCATGCAATACAGGCTATTGCTTCTCTATCAAACATGTGCAGCTTCTCTCTGAAAGAACCTCCTTTGCGATAGTTGACTTAGTCGCTATTCGCCTTCTTCTCTATACGTCTTTGAGGTCACGTGTTGTACCTCACTTGATTCCAAGTCGCATCTCGACTTGTGTAATCTTCACTTGCTCTCTGACAAGTCATGTGACGTATCACATGATCTCTCCTGATGCCTGACTCCTGACTCCTGCCTTTCCTCTTTGGTTCACTAACACGCTTACCGAATTAGGCCGACTTCCTAATTGGATCACCTGCACACTTTCCTATTTGGGAAATACCCCTGTCGGAAACTCCAGAACTTGAATGACTGAAAGACACAGTGACCTAACTGTGACATTAGAACGAGCTTCCTTACCAAGATGACTTCAACCCCCAGGGACATAAAAGGGAAAAGCCAATCCAAGGATTGGCATATTCATTACTTACCTGAATCCGACGACACCTCCCCTGAAGCATTGAGTAATCTTAAATGCCCATTCAACACAATCCCAGAACTGAAAGACAGCGTACCCGCTGAATTTACCGAAAATGTATGACACTTGCTTGGAAGTCAAGATACTGGAGCACCCTATACAGGCTACTATGCTAGGCTCAATAATGCATTGGTATCTGTCAGCAATGTCTATGGCGTATGGTTCAAAGTACATGTCCAAGAAAACAAATTTGAATGCTTTCGACTAGCCTGAAATGAACTTGGACTCAAGAATCACCCCCTCCCTGGGATTAACTTCATTCTCCTCAAACAAAGTGGAGAACCCTCTCAACCACCATCTCATGCCGAAGGACCGTCTGAACCCAGAAACCCAATGCTGTTTGCAGAAGCTATGATAGCCGCAACTAAGGCAGTCGAAAAGGAACAAGAGAAAAGACCCCCAACTCCCTTTGACAATCCTAGCGACGATGATGACAATGATGACAATGGCGATGACAAACCAAAGTATAAAGATGTCTTTGGATCCCTTGGAATGCAATCATTGCAGACAGTACGCGACAAACCTCCACACCAACCTTGTGGCACTGGAGACGACCCCTTTTCCTTTGAAAATCTTCCTCAAGATGACAAGGAAGAAAAAGCATGTCAACTTGAGGGTATTCACCCAGACAAGTACAATGGAGATCGCTCCCAAACCACCAGATTTTTAGCTGCCTTCAATTGGTTCATGCTTATGAACTATAAAGCTGACATCACCAAAGACCCCATTATGCACAGCATTTACTTTCTTTCACTCCTCAAAGGACCCAAGTGTGAAGGATGGGTCGACACAGCTGATAGATGGCTTTGCCATGTTGTTGAAGATCTGAGTATGATTCTACACTGATCCAATGCCTGGAAAGAACTCAAGAAACGATTCAAGGAAGCCTTCTCTGATTATGCAGAACGTGAAAGGGCCCAAGATGAACTAAAGAAACTCAAGATGAAGAATGACAATCTTGACAAATATCTTGCCGCCTTCGAAACCCATGCATTGCACGCCGACATAGACATGAATGACCACATGAATCTTCAAACCTTTGCCCTCAGACTTCCATAATCACTTGCAGATGCATGTATTAAAATGGAAAATCCCAAAACCTACAAGCAATGGAGGGCTACAGTCCAATGTCAACAAAAGATCTACTTGAAGACGAAGTCACTTCATTCCGAATATGGGACCTTCAACAGTAATCATACTCAAGGACAAGGACAGAGACAAACCTCTGGATGGGTCTGGCGTCACCCTGGTGGCAACAACTCAGGATCTAACAATCAGAACTGGTGCAGACCAGGAAATCGCACACAACCCCCTCGACCACGTCTTCCTTCTCAAGATGATAATGCCATGGATACGTCTGCTGTTATCCACAAAGCTACAAATGACAAAGAATGTGAGGAATACTGAAAAACTGGCCGATGCTTTGAATGCAGAAAGCAAGGCCACCTCATTCGCGATTGTCCCAACAAAAAGATGCATGCTCATACAACTCACACTGTTCAAATCGAAGACGATGACAAATTGGTTGTCTCTGAGACCCCTTCCACATCTACGTCTCTTGCTGCGCAAGTAGCATGTTTATCTGAAGAAGATTGCTGCGCCTTCATGGATGAAATGTGCTCCCTAGGAGAAGATATGGATTTTCAGGCCACCTGAGTATTATGCCTCTTGCTCAGGCAGTTCTCAATAATTCTGGTTCTATGTATATAGCTTGAAAACATGCAATACAAGTTCCCTTTCAGCTATGAACCAGAAGAAAATGAGTTGATCAAAAAGCACTCCTAGATAGTGGTGCAACAGAATGTTTTATCCACCCTCACGCAGTAAAACAACTAAAATTAACCACACGAACATTACCCAAAGCCAGAAAAGTTCAAAATGTGGATGGAACCTCCAACAAAGCTGGGCAAATCCTAGAAGCAGTAGACCTAACGGTTAACAATAATGGAGAACAAGCACTTCATGCTTTCTATGTTGCTGACATTGGACAAGATGACTTTATTCTTGGCTACCCCTTCCTTGAAGCCTCAAATCCTGACATAGATTGGCAAAATGGTTGCATAGATGGCTTTACCACTATTTCTATGGCTAAAGCCAACAACTGGTAACCTATTCTTAAAGGTACTAGACAAACCGAGACCACGCCTATCTGGGTAAAGTCTATTCCTGGATGGAAAGAAGGCGATGAAGTCTGGTTACAAACTAGAATTGCTAAAACTACTGTTGCCTCACAACTAGCCCAAGATGCTGCCGATAAAAAGAAACATACCTGGCAAGAAATCGTCCCTGAATGATATCATTGTCATGGAAAAGTCTTTTCGGAAGAAGCCTCAGAACGATTTCCTGCTAGACAACCTTGGGACCATGCTATTGAACTCAAAGACGATGCTCCTACATTGATTAATTGCAGAGTTTACCCACTGTCACCCAAAGAAAAAGAAGAACAACGCAAATTCCTTTCCCAAAATCTACGCCTACAAAGAATTTGTTGTTCTAAATCCCCCTATGCTAGTGGATTCTTTCTCATTTGAAAGAAGGATGGCAAGTTTCATCCAGTTCAAGACTATCGAAACTTAAACAAGTGGACAATTCCCAACAAATATCCCTTACCACTAATCTCAGAACTTATCTACAATCTTGCAGAGAAATGTCTCTTTTCCAAGTTTGACATTCGATGGGGATACAACAACATTAGAATTAAAGAAGGTGACAAATACAAAGCCGCCTTCAAAACTAGCAAAGGACTCTTTGAACTGACGGTTATGTTCTTTGGACTAACCAATTCCCCCACCACCTTTCAAACAATGATGGATGACATTTTTCAAGACAAAGTCGCTCAAGGATGGCTCCGCATCTACATGGACAACATGATTATCGCCACAGAAGATGATGAAATACTCTATGAACTCTGTGTCAATCACATTCTGGATAAGCTTGAGAAATTCGACTTATTCCTTAAACTAGAAAAGTGTAAATTTCACCAATGTGAAGTCGAATACCTTGGAGTACTTATCGGCAATGGAACTGTCAAAATGGATCCTGTCAAAGTTCAAGGCATTGCTGACTGGCCAACCCCTCAAACCATCAAAGATGTATGAAGTTTCCTAGGATTTTGCAATTTCTACAGAGCATTCATCAAGAACTTCTCTGATATTGCCTGTCCCTTGAATGATCTCACATGCAAAAACAAACAATTTGTTTGGACAGACGAATGCAATAATGCCTTTCTAGAACTCAAGAAAATGTGTAGCAACTACCCAGTACTTTGCACCCTAGACTGGACCAAACAATTTGTTATGGAGACTGATACATCTGGCTACACCCTTGGAGTGGTCATTGCTCAGGAATTTGAAGATGTATTCACCCCATTGCCTTTCATTCTAGAAGTCTTCTTCCTGTGGAAAAGAACTATGACGCATATGACAAAGAACTTGCTGGTGTAATCTTTGGGTTCAAATGTGGCCGCCCACTATTTCTTGGGGCCACACATGCAATTCGTGTCTGTACTGACCATAAAAACTTGCAATACTTCCACGATCCATGTAAAATCACTGGACAACAAGCCAGATGGATCGAATTCTTACAGGACTTCGACTACACTCTAGAACACATTCCTGGATCAACAAACACCGTTGCTGATTTGTTGTCACGAAGAAAAGACCTTAACAAGGGGGTGGATACTACTGAACCACATATTCTTCTCCCCAATCACCTCTTCACGCCAACAAAAACTACACATGCCAACAAAATTTTCCTTGAAGACGACCTAGATCTAAGACAAGACATCCTTCAAACCCTTCACGACTCTCCTGCAGCCAGACATCCTGGTATCTCTAACACTTGGGAACTTGTCCACAAACAATATGAAGGCCCCAGACTTAGAGAATTTGTGGAACAATACGTCAAAGGATGTGCTCGCTGCCAAGAATCCAAGACTAACATACATCGATCAAAAGCACCTCTACAACGTTTTGATACACCTGTTGAAGAAGGCCCCTTTCAATATGTATTGATGGACCTGATTATGGACCTTCCCAAGTCACAAGGCTTCGATTCTATTCTCACAATCGTCAATCAAGGCTGTTCTAAAGCAGCTAAATTCATTCCATGCACAAAAATGATCAATGGAACAGGTGTAGCACTCGAGTATCTGAAACATCTTGTACCTTGGTTCAGACTTCCCAAAAGGATCATCTTGGACCACGACCCCTGGTTCACCTCTGCATTTGTGAAAGAAATGTGTAAGGCACTTGGAATTCAACAAAACCTTTCTATAGCCTTTTACCCTTGCACTAATGGACAGACGGAACATATGAATGCTTGGATTGAACAATACCTGTGACCTTGGACCTCTGGAAAACCTTCCACCTGGAGTCAATTACTACCTGTTGCCGAATTTGCTCACAACTCTTGGAAACACGATGTTGCTTGTCGATCACCTCACGAACTTCTGATTGGAATCAAGCCACAGGTGATTCTGAAACATCTAGAATCTTCAACCCCTGCTGCAGAAACACGCCTATGCCTCCTGGATAAAGCAAGGCAATCAGCCCAGAAACTTCTTCAACACATACAAAATCACAAGGATAACAAGAAACTGACAGAGATTAAAGAAGGCAACCAAGTTTGGCTCAAAGGTCATAACCTCACTATCGCTGGCAATCATAAACTTTCCCCAAAGCAATATGGACCCTTCAAAGTTTCACAAAAAATCAGTCCTGTAGCCATGCGACTTGCTCTTCCTCAATCGATGAAGATTCACAACGTGTTTCACATGGACCTCCTCCTTCCTTATAAGGAGACAGAGCAATATGGCATGCCTTTTACATGACCACCTCTGATCATCAATAGCGAAGAAGAGTACAAAATCAAGAATATTCTAGATGCACAATGACACGGCAGAAGACAAAAACTTCAATACCTTGTGCACTGGAAGGGCTATCCACACTCCGACAACTCCTGGATTGATCACAAGGACTTACATGCTCTGGACACACTGGCAGACTTCTATCTTACAAACTCTGCTACGGCTGGATGACCTGCAGTATAAAGAGACCACCAAAATCCCTCAAATGAATTCTCATCCCCACTTCACTCTGGCTCTCCAATACTTTGCAACTACTCCTCCCATCTACTGCCCCCTTTGCGTCAACCATACCAACCTACTTTTTGCTTTCCATACACCACACAACTGCCCAACAATGTCCCGCTCGTCCTCTCCCATCTTCATCCCTTCCTGCTCATCCTCCCCTGTCAATAGCACTGGCAATACCCCTTACCTTGTCACTTCTCCCCCTCTAGACAGTCCTACCAGCAATGAGATGGCTCTCCCCCATGAGCAAATAATCGAGCATATTGCTCACCTCCTCAATGTCGAGGAAGAAGAAGTCTGCCACCAATTTCCCACAGTCCGCTCTCTCCTTCCTATTGACAGATCCCCTCCTGCTCCTACTTCTGTTCTCACCCCCAATATGCTTATGCTGGCTCATACCAGTACAACATTCAATGACATCGACGACTATGAGGGCATTATTTCGCCTCCTACATTGTCGTATCCCGGGACTGAATTCAAACACTACAATGAGCCCAACCTTCCTAACAGCCCCCCTATTCCCAGCCCCAAGCCACTTCCCATTCCTCCCCCTCACTTCCATGACAGCATATCGATTACGCCACCAATGACCTCTGCTGCTAACTCCACCTACACCTCACCCATCATACCAGCATTCATCAAGGATGTGCCATCTCGTTCCCCTTCCCCTATTTCCCCTATGGCCATAGTTTTGTACCAACAGACTGAGACTAATGCGCTAGAAGCCAAAGCCATGGATGCTGATGCTGAAAAGCGCACTCCTAGTCCCACTGGTCCCCAACCTGGCATTCTCCCCGGTCCCAGATGGAAGAACAACTTCAACGCCATTGGCACCTGTCATTTCTTTGTTATTCCTGATGGTGAAGAGGACGTTATCACCCCCTTCATCTCCTATGACCTCCATGCCACTTTCCCTGAACTCCTCACTACTAATGGTCGTGGCTGCACAGTCCACTCTTGTCCCCTTCATGCACGCCCAGTTGGGCAGCACCACACCGCCATCTCTCCAAAAGATGAACTCCTGCTGACAGAGGGCATGCAATTTACTGACTTAGTAGATTGGGCCTTGAAAGAAGAGGACGACGCCACCTTGCAAGGAGAAATCCAGTACTTCTAGGCCCACCACTCCAAATCCGTCCAAATTGCCCACCAAATTGGGGCCCTCAAAGAATCCCTCCAGACTGAACGACTGGCCATGTACTGCAGCTCTGAATGCCTAGCCGCCGCCAATGCTGTTGCCCATATCCACCGCCACATCGACTGCAACATGCACAAGGCTCCTTACTTCAAAGGCAAAAGAGGACGCAAAGCTCAAGTCGCCATTCGCGACCATGCCATGCATGTGTCACAGACTGCCCCAACTTACCTAATCTCTTTCTTCTATTTTCGTATCTGACTCCGGGCCGCTTCCCCTTTCACTTACCTAACTTACCTATAGAATGATCTTGTGTTTTCTAGAGACTTCTATAAGGTTCCATGAGCTTCCATTCCCTTCTATCGCCTTCCATAACCTTCCACTACATTTGAGTAGCTTCTATGACCTCTTGTATATATACTGTACCTCTTAGCATAGAACGAGTCCTTAAGCTCATTCTATTTGTGCAATACAGGCTATTGTCACTCCTCTGAACGTGTGCAGCTTCCCTCTGAAAGAACCTCTCTGCGATAGTCGACTTTGTCACTATTCGCCTCTCATCTCTAAACATCTTCGAGATCATGTGTCGTATCTTGCTTGATTCCAAGTCACGTCAACTTGTGTAATCTTCACTCGCTCCCTGATAAGTCACATGACGTATCACGTGATCTTCTTTGACTTCTCGACTAGTCACGTGACATCTCATGTGATCAATCCCGACATCCGACACCCGACACCTGCCTTTCCTCTTTGGAACACTGACACGATTACCACATTAGGACGACTTCCTAATCAAGACGTCGGGACGACTTCCTATTTGGGAAATACCCCTGTCTGAAAACTCCAGAACCAAGACGATTGAAAGACACGGTGACCTGACTGTGACAGCATGCCTAGGGCAAAGACAATGGCAAAATGTGCGATTGGTATGGCAAGATAGGTCACAACATTGAAGAGTGCTACTTGCTCAGCTATTGCTGACACTGCTTGCAACGTGGCCATGATGGGACTGACTGCCTTCGCCCCCATGACCTGTGCAATGAGTTTGAAGATTGCAAGGTTTACCCCTCTCACCCTAACTTCGAGTGCGGCCACTGCACTGCTGTTGATGATGACATTGACATCTAAAGGACGTTAACAAGGGGGTAATATCACAGACTGCCTCCCTCTTACCTAATCCTTTCTTTCCTTTTTTGTACCTGACTCCAGACCGCTTTCCTTTTTGCTTACCTAACTTACCTATGGATGATTCTCACATTTTCTAGAGACTTCCATAAGGTTCCATAACCTTCTCTCTGCTTCGATCGCCTTCTATGATCTTCTCCTACCTTCCAGTAGCTTCCGCCTCTCCATATATATATACTGTACCCATTAGCATAGAACGAGTCCTTAAGCTTGTTCTATTCATGCAATACAGGCTATTGCTTCTCTATTGAATGCATGCAGCTTCTCTCTGAAAGAACCTCCTTTGTGATAGTCGACTTAGTCGCTATTTGCCTTCTCCTCTATATGTCTTCGAGGTCATGTGTTGTACCTCGCTCAATTCCAAGTCACATCTTGACTTGTGTAATCTTCACTCGCTCTCTGACAAGTCATGTGATGTATCATGTGATCTCTCCCGATGCCTGACTCCCAACGCCCACCTTTCCAGTTTGGTTCACTAACACACTTACCAAATTAGGCTGACTTCCTAATTGGATCACCTGCACGCTTTCCTATTTGGGAAATACCCCTGTCGGAAACTCCAGAACTTGAATGACTGAAAGACATGGTGACCTGACTGTGACATACCTAGGTGATTGAAGTAGATTTAAAGCCCCTGGTAGATCAAGAAATGGAAGGGAGGGACTGAACTCAAATGAGGGTACATGGAATTGGAAATGACTGCTAGAGGAAGAGCTGGCATCCACCTGAAAATGGGCAGTGCAATGCTGCTTGCAAGGCAGAGGGGATCCAGATTCACGCTGCATCATAACATGACACCAAATCATCCATCAGGTCACTAGGCAGTTGCATCTGCAAATGCAGAGGAATTTCTTTTGCTTTCGCCTGAGCCTTTTCCATAACGCTGGCATCAACAGGATGATCTAAGATTCAGAATGGGCTGAGATGAAGTCAGATTGTGGATGTCCAGTTGGTGCAGAATGTGCAAAACTTACACAAAAAAAAAAACACCCCTGCACAAGAGGGCTGTGAAGGACTTGAAATCGATGAAGATAATTGTCAGGGAGGTGTGGTAAGAGTGAGCGGCAGTGCCAGTACTACTGCCATCTCAATCCAGATAGCTTATAATCCATGAACCGAAGAAATTGCATAGAAACCGAATCGACAATGGCATCAAGGATGTACAGTGTTGAGTAGTTCTGGTAACTAGTGATTATCATGTGAAGCAAAGAGTTGATGTCAGTTCAGTGTGAAAGGGCAGTGGCATGATGGGTCACATAACTTATTTCATGCTTCATGGCAACCAAAAACATCAAGTTGCTTCCATCCTTAGTTCAAGTTGCTTCCGTCCTCAAACTTGTCCACCCATCATGTTCACCAATTCATTTGCTGTGGCAGCAACTTGGTCACCTTGTTGACCAGACAGTTCATGGATCCTGAGAGCAGGATTTTGATGGAGGATAAAAGGTTGAGCATTGGTATGTCATTGGTCTCTTATCCTGGGCCCATTTTAACTTTGTCTTGCATTGTATTTGGACCTCATTCAACCTATCATATATTGGGCTCATTGGTATGTCTCCTCCCTCTTTTTCCATTTGGTTCATGGTTTGACAACTCACTAGAATGTCAAATGCTGTGCGAAGTCAGTACCAGGAAGAAGCAGCCTACGGCAAAGGCCCTTGCACAGAAGGAGATGGCATTGGCTCAGAAGTTGACATCTGTCTGGAAGGCCCCACTTAGAAAGGGTATCACTTTAGGTAAGGGGAACTGTGCTCCAGTGACTGCCAACCTAGCACCTGTGACTTCCCAGGCCACCACACCCCCCTCAACCTTGATGACATGTGTGTCCACAGGTGCCTTGCCTGTCGTCCCCACTCTAGACCAAGGTATGCTCATGTATTACTGCCGCTCACAACTAACAGCCCCAACAGGTAATGGTGCTCCCGTGGCTGCTGTCCCTCTGGTCCCTCAGGATCAGAACCCTGCTGGGACAGCCTCTGAATTGGCAGTCATGCATGGTGAGTACTCATTTTGTGCGTGCAACAAAAAAAACATTTTCATTTTCAAAATTTTTTAGTTCAAATCGCTGTCTTGAGCCATGAGCTTAAAGTAGCTCAAGAGGTAGCAACTAGTTGACGCTGCACTCAGGGGGGTTGCCCTCAACACCAAGTCCAAATTCCATGCCTAGCCAAGGTTGGCAATCTTCAAGAAGCAATGTGCATTCAGGGTCAGCATTCAGATGAGAAGTACCATAACTTTATGGTACAGTTTTTTTTCTTTCTTGTAAAGTGTACTATAACTGAATCATGTATGTTATAGGTTGATGCCAGGCACTGTGCAGTGGCTGCAGAGCTTGATGTTACCATGCCTTGGCCTAAACAAAATGCAAATAGGGTTGCTTGTATCTGTAACCAGGTAATTTTTTTTTTCCACCCAATTCTTGCATGCTGACACATTTTGTAGTTGAAGAAGATGCACCCATTTCTCAAGGATTATGTGAATGACTGGCCCATCAAGGAGTATCTCAAGAACCATATGAATAACAAATGGTACTACCAATGCCACCCAAAGCATTCTCTTGGGGGTACAAGTAAGTATATAGACTTTGATGATATCAGTAACTTTGGCAGTGAGGCTGGTGATAGCAATGAGGAGGAGGAGGAGGAGGAGGACAATGAGGAGGAGGAGGACAATGAGGAGGAGGAGGAGGACAACAACAAGGAGGAGGAGGACAATGACAAGAAGGAGGAGGAGGAGGAGGAGGAGGAGGAGGAGGACAACGATGAGGAGGACAATGATGAGGAGGAGGATGAATAAGTCATTTAAGTCAATATAATTTCAATTAATTTTCGTTGAGTTCAGTAATCAACTATTGTAATTGAATGTGGAAACCAGAGCCAATGATCATCAATCACTGTCCTTAGGCCCTCCAGTCCACTCTTCCCACTCTTGTACTTGCCACTCAACATTCGCCATGTCTCTTTCCTCTCTCTCTGTCCACCCTGCCCTGAATTCTCAGTCTCTGTCTCTGGGGTGCTGACCTCCCTCCCAGGGTGCTGCTTTTTTTTTTTCCTTCTTTTTTTCCTTTCACCCCCTAAAGCCGCTCTGCCTACTATGCCCCCTGATCCCCTTTTTAAGCAGTGGGTGACCCCCAAGTTCTTGCTTTCCATCTTTGCATGCTCACTCCCTCCCACAGTTTCCAGTTGCCCCCCTTTCAGCTGCCATGGCAGCTCTCTCTGCAGCTGCATTTTTCACCATCATGTCTTCACTCCTCCTCTGTCAACAGGTGTGTTCTGTTCTTTCTTGCTCCTTTTGTCTCACACTTGCACTTGCTCATCAGCATTCGTGATGTGCCCTTCCTCTCTCTCTCCCCCTGTCCTGACTTCTCACTTTCTGTTTGTCTGTGCTGACCTCCCTCTCAGAGGGCCCAGTGTTTTTTTCCTTTTTTTTTTTTTTTTTCTTTTCTTTTTTCCTTTCAGCT
>Ga0307512_10005331_pt1 | contig 13465 bp, 20 predicted proteins | sample 14_EM_MG_FD_200267 | JGI IMG/M metagenome (GOLD analysis project Ga0307512, IMG submission 200267) | Populus trichocarpa ectomycorrhiza microbial communities from riparian zone in the Pacific Northwest, United States - 14_EM | ecosystem: Host-associated > Plants > Roots > Unclassified | place... | reverse complement strand
CCACTCTCAGACCTTCGGGTCGGTGATGAGAAATAAACCGAAACTTCAGTCTTCAATATGAGCAACATTTCTCATTGCGTTTTCCCTTGACCTTGACCTATGTTCAAGGTTAGGAAGCTCACGTGAAGCAGATACTGGATACAGATCCTTCGCTCCATTTCGCCCTCCTTCGCTTGCAGCTCATTGAGTTGATCCGCAAGTGCACCTCCACACCTGATGGGGACATTACTCCTGCCCTCGAATTCGCAACCACGCACCTCGCACCCAGAGCACCCGTAAACGCATCGTTTTTGGAGGACCTCGAGCGGACGATGGCGTTGCTATGTTTCCCTAAGGACAACCTTGCTCCTCCGTTGGCCGAGCTGATGGACCCAGCTCTAAGACGTCGCGTAGCTGCACAAGTCAACGAGACTATCATGGAGGCTCAAGGGATGGCAAAGGAACCCAAGATTCGCAGTCTCATCAAGCTGCGAGCGTGGAGTGAGGACCACGCTAGGAATAGTAAGAAAGGCGCCGATCTTCCGCCCCTTCACCTGGGATTGGACATTGGACCTGTTGATCAACCTATGACATCGTAAACTTGCTTCGTTCTTCGTTCTTTGTTCTATACTCGCACTTGTTATATGGCGTGGGTGGGTCTCTATTTCGATACAGCGCTACGTAGGTGTTTACTTTTGTATTGGCTTTTTAGCTTGGTGTTCTGTATATAATCTGGGCGTTCGAATTACTAGCTGGTGGCGCTGAAGTCGTCTCCTATGCTTACATAGGATTTTTTTCCTACACGGAACCCCAAGGCGAGAAGATGCTGATTGGTGTTTTGCTATTGAATACACCTTCTCAATGAAGTCAAAGACACTGCGTTCCCTGCATTCCTGCGCTCCAAAACAAACACCCAATCCAATCACCCACTACTACCAGTGCCGTTTCCATTGTCACTCTTCCTCCTCAAAATCCTGTTTCTGACCCTCCATACTGCCCAAAACTTGTGCTAGAGTTTGGACTCGAAGGCAGTCGTATCGGGCTCAAAACTTGTCCTGGGAAGCCACTCACGGAGTATCACCAATAATTGATCCGGAGTTTCTTCAGGAATCCAATGGCATGCTTCGAGCGAGTACTCGGTAAGGTTCGGGATGAACTTGTGCTGCATCGTGGCCATGGACGGCGGCGTAGCGATGTCGTGCGTGGCCCCGACGTAGAGGTAGGGAACGTCGATTGTGGTCTTCTCGATATTCCTCTCATCGAGGAAATTTTCGTACCGGCATTTGTACCAATTGACTTCTCCTCGTAAGCTCCCTGCTCTGTGTTGGGGCGGGGAAGGGCATACTCACGGGGCCCATGCATGCCATTCCTCGCATACTGCTCCACATAATACGCCAAATCCTCCTTGGTCATCAACTTTCCGCGAGGCTGATCTCCCAGCTCCTTCATGAGGTCACTGGTGACTTGGAACTTGCCCGTGAACCCGTCCCCCAAGCCACGGTGGAGCCCGCGCAGGAACCGCTCGATTTCCTCTGGGGTCCTGATGTCCCGCTCGGTCTGCGGATCACAGAGGGCAACCTGATAGGTGAAGCTGGGGATTCGTCGTGCAACTTCGGTTATGGGTGTGTACTCGCGCAGAGGAGGGTAGTACGCTGTACACAAGGAAATGATGGAAGTTACCACCTTGGGGTGGTGAATGTAGATGCGGGTGACGATCGCACCGCCCCAGTCGTGGCCAAGAAGGATCACTCGCGGGATAGAGAGGTGCGAGAGCAAGGCGACCATGTCGTCACTGGACGACTTCCAGCTATACTCCACCATGGAGGCGGGCGAAGTCACCACCGGCATGTCCTGGCACAGTGCGTCAGCTCTCAGCTCTTTTTCTTTTTCTTTTTTTCTCTCTCTCTCTCTCTCCCTCCCCGGGAGCGGAGGACGAACGGTCTGGCCGTATCCGATCATGTCCGGCACGATAACTCGGAGGCCCATTTCCAGCAAGCCCGGGATGACGTGACGCCACGAATCTAGTCGAAGGTGACATCAGTCTGTGAAGCTTTGCAACGGAGTGAGGGGACTTACACCAAAAGTCGGGGAATCCATGGATCTGTTAAAGCCATCGGTTAGTCGATCTGTATAACTATCTGAGGCAGAGGGGATTGACATACACAGAGGATGGTTGCCTTTGGTGGCTGCTCCTTGGGAAATCCTTGGACGTAATCTGGAGATGATCGTCAAACAGACAGCCAGCGGGGCGGCAGCGAGAGCGGAGGGGTGAGCTCACGGTATTTCCTTCCATTCAAGACAGCGAACTCATGAGTGACACGGGGGTCATCCTTTGGCTGGATGGGATCGTGGGGCATGGAGGGCTTGGGGTCGGGCTAGGTAATGTATTGTGGGTTATGAGCTTATGAGGGGTAAGATGGGATGAGTTGGAGCTTGGAGCTGTCTACCGGGCGTTTATATAGGTAGGGATTTCATTGGGTTTGCTCCTCGGTACTACGCATGTATTATCACTAGATGGTGCTACCTTGCTTGTGATACAGCCGCGAGTTCTCAATTGGCGGAGGAAGGAGAGTATCTTATATATCGGATCGGACCAGAGCCATCACTCGAATCGGAATGAAGGGGGAAAGGATGCGTTCTGCTTTCGAGGAACGGGGTGGTCATGATCATTTCTGCAAACACAGAACAGTACAACACACTGACACCAATGCTACTTTGCGACAGAACCGTCATGGGATCGCACAGCCGGACTAACGGGCCACTGGTAGAACTAGTATGCTGTGTATTTACATACATTCTGTCCCGTGAAGAGGTCGACGCGACTCTCCATCCGTCTCCTCCTTCTCCCCTTCTTTCTCCCTCCCATACTCATCGTCGTACCACATGGCTAGTATATGACAGCATCCTCCCCGCCATCGTCGTTGATGTCCATAGGATCACCAATGTCGAAGATTCCCGTCTCCTCGGGGAAAGGAGCCCCCGCATCGCCATGGGCGCCCTCGCCGTGTTCGTCCGTCGGCAAGCCCGGTTCGTCATTGTGTAACTCTTCGTCAATGCCCTCGTGGATCGAGATGTCCGGCTGATCGATAGTCGGACTGGTGATGTCTGCGACAGTGTCCACTCCACCAGCTGCTCGCGTGTCCAGCTCATCCTGTTCCCGTAATCCTCGGAAGGCATCCTCCTGAAACTTGACCGTCTCCTCCGCCGCTTCTATCTGCGATCTGATGACTCCCTCGTCCGACGGCAACAGCTTCCACGGAAGGTAAAACTAGCCCACCAAATCAGTCACACCCTCCACCCGTTACACAACATTCCACTTCGTCCGAAGCATACCAGTTTCGGCGTCGTCCTCGTAGCCAACATGTTCGCCTGCGCCAGCAGATTGCTATGCCGTATGCGCATCTACACCGTCGTCAGTCCAAGCCCCCCAAAAACTTCACTCGACTGCCCCCGCCCCCGTTCCCGCCCAGGAGACCTCCTAGGGATCGCATACCGCCCGCTCCTCAAAATCCCTGCTCGCGACCCTCCGCCTCAAGTTGATAACATCGTCCTCCCTCTTCCTAAGCTCATCGATCTCCTCCGTCTGGGCCTTCATCTTCTCCTGTAGCTTTACTTCGACCTCTCTCCTCTTGACCTGCGCCGCGCGCGCACCTCTCGTGGTCGTCTCCTTCTGGAACTGTCCGATCGTCCCCAGCAGCGCCCCGAACAACCGTCTCCCCCGCTTCTTCTCCTCCTCCATTTGCTTTAGTCGCCGGCTCTCGCGCATGTCCGACTCGTCCGTCTCGCCAACTCCCCCGCCCGAGAGTCGCGGTCGCTTAAGCGCCTCGGATTCTGGACCCTCGGCGCGTCGGCGTTTCGAGCGCTCGGGGGAGGTTGGGGGGCTGGCATCGTGCTCCGGCACTACGACCGCGGAGGCGATTGTCCTGCATTTCGCGTCTCGCGTCAGCATGCAATCACGTTCCGTTTCGATACCGTGTGGGCAGGTACAGTGTTTCTCCGTCTTCCATCTGGATTTCCAGTGGCGCGGGGAAGTGGGGGTGGTGTGGGTGTCGCGTTTGCGTTTGTGGAGATATTTTTGGGGGAACTGCAGTAGTGGTTGGTTGGGTTTGATTGGGGAAGCTTGTTTTGAGTGGGTGTAGGTGAGTAGTCCTACTACTCTAGTAGATAGCGAACGTTCCCTCGTTTGAAATGAGAGGTGCATGCAAGTCCACTCGACTTCCGTCCTAGTATGATGGAGTGATAGCCTTTCCGAGTCAGTATGCTACTGTTTCCCTTCTTTCCTTCTTTCCCTTGCGACGTTTTGGGGATAGGCCAGGCGGGGGCGGGGGAGTTGCCACGGACTGTGAGAGGTCGCGGCGAACGGCGAACGGGAAAGGACTGTCGGAATGGCGATATTATGTGCAGGGTCATCATCATCATCCGAGTCAGTATGCCTTTCCCTCCCCAGCCATCAAGCACCCGTACGGAGGGTGGGCCTTCAAAGAGAATGAGCTGGAGGGATATACTCTATGTGAATCTAGTTACACACATACATTGTCTATGCTCCTCCTCCAGCCTTCAGCCTCCTCCACCATCCCCGTAATGATCTACTGTCTAAACGTCCATAGATCAGCCACACCCCTCTACAAACATTTCTACGCATCCGAGTGAACCCATCCACTCTCGGCTATCGTCATGATGTCCGGCCGGAAGCCGCACATAGTAATTCTTGGGTAACTATCTCCCTCACGCCCCTCATCCCATCATTAGTCAGCTAACCTCTCCACAGCGCAGGCGTGATCGGGCTGCAAACGGCGCTGCAGCTGCTTCTATCGTCAGTGCCGGGGGCGCGGGTAACGATCGTAGCCTCTCACTTCCCGGGTGACTGGTCGGTATCGTACACGTCGCCGCGGGCGGGTGCGCACTGGCGGAGCCACAGCTCGGACGCCTTCGACCAGCGCGCCGATAGGGAGACGTACGAGTCCTGGCTTTTGCTGACGGCGGTCGCGTCCGCGGAGGAAACGGGCCTCGCGCGCACACCGTCGTACTACTACTGGGAGGATGCCACCGACGAGACGGTGGACGGCTTCAGAGGGCTGCACTGGAAACATTACGTCGAGGGCTTCAGGGTGCTGGAGAAGCATGAGCTCCCACACGGAGCGGTTTGCGGTGTAAAGTATACTACTTTCGCCATCAATCCCGTCAGGTACATGCTCTACTTGCTCGAGAGGTGCACGGCGCTTGGAGCAGTGACAGTCAGGAGGGAGGTCGACTCGCTCGAGCAGTGCTTCGCCGAGGATGTGGATGTGGTCGTGAACTGTACGGGTATGGGTGCGCGAACACTAGCGGGGGATGAGAATGTGTATCCGATCAAGGGGCAGACGGTGCTGGTGCGCGGCGAGTGTCGAGCGGTGAAGTTTAGGAAGACCAAGAGCGGGTGGCAGGATGCGGTGCTCCGGAGGCCAGGGGAGGGGACGATCTTGGGTGTTTCAAAGGACAAGGGCGATTGGTATGCATGGCACGATGAGGTTCGTGGTCTTTCTGCACGGGCTGATGGGAAGTAGGAGCGACAATGTCGATCCAGACTTGACCGAGATGATTCTGGAACGATGTAAAGAGCTTGCGCCGGAGCTGCTAGTGAACGGGAAGTTCGATGTGGTGCAATCTCAGATTGGCCGGCGTCCGGCTCGGAAAGGCGGGATTCGTATCGAGATCGAGCGGGTCGATGTAGGTGGACGGGGAAGAATCATCTGTCATCACTATGGCCATGGTGGTACGGGGTAAGTCATTTATTCATTCATCCCTCGCATGTATTATCCCTCCATATTGACGGCATCCCCTCTCCCTGTTACAGCTTTCAAAATTCCGTCGGTTCAGCGAATGAGGCCGTCTGTGTCATATCAAGCGCAATAGCGCAAAGAGCAAATTATGATGTGTAGTGCAAAAAAAAAAGACCAACAGAAATCCTCCTTGAATCTAAATGAGCTTCCGCAACCCCCTCTAGACTAGATGATCTTCGTCTCAATCTTGAGCCCCGCACGGTCAAGTAACCTAAACAGTTCCGGAGATGCCACACACGCGGGCGTCAAGATACCTCCTCCGATTCGGGCAGCCACAGTGTTTTCGCCGAACAGGATGCTGTTGGCAACTTGCACCAGACACACGGCGGTCAAAGTGTACGGGTCTATCGTGCTATGGACCCGAACGAATGCCTTGCGAGGCGTGTCGGAATCTTCGTCGGCGATGGCCACACCACGCCACTCAACGCTGTGGGTGCGGCGTGCTCTATAGATCCAGTCAGCTAGTGCCCGGGCGCTGGGAAGCGTGTGAGACTTTACTCTTCACTGGGGCCTTCGCCCTGACCAGGGTGAAATAGCTTCCTCACAATCCACCTGCTAATGTCAGAATGAGTTCACAACTGTCAAGGATAGTTTGAGCAACTTGAGCGGTATGATGAGCGGAATGAGGATAGCGATCTTCAGGAGCACCATCCAGACGAACGCCGTCACATAGCTGGTAACCCTCATGTACTCCTTCCACGTAAACTGCTGGCCATAGTACTTGCCGTCATCCAACAATCCCCAGCTGCGGAACACGACCGATCTGTCACCGGTGTTGTTGATCCACGACGTCAAGATCCCAAGATCCTCATCTTTGCGAATGGGATAGCGGAAGGGCTGCTCCGGACCTTTGATGGGTGAGAGGGCATCAAATTGTGACGCTTCGTGGAGTTCCTGGAGGGTGGCATGCTCGAACACCGTCATCGCCGTCTATATAAGTGGTCAGTTAAACCGGCATTCCAAGGCGCCGAGTGCAGGAATGTGTCGAACCTCAAAGGTACCGCCGCTCAACTGGCCCCTGTCATCGACCATCAGCCGGGTGCGAGTGTGATATCGGCCATATGAACACTCACTTCAACTTGTGCATCGAGAAAGTGACATCCGTGACACCAACACCGAGTTCATCTCTTACAGCTTTGACCAGAGCAAAGGTGCCCCAGTCCACTGGTGCCGACTCGAACCCAGCTTGCGGAATGATCTGCACCATCAGAACTATCCGACGACAGCTATGAGAGGGAAAAAAGTGCATACGATTGATCGCCTGCCCTGCGCGGTTTTGTGACACCTCTTGATCATCTCGTAGACCCACGGGTACTCACCGGTGCAGTCGACATAGTGAGTTCCATAGACTGCGCAAGCTTCCAGCACCGGAGTTCCGTACTTGATGAAAGGACCGACAGTGGAAATAAGGAGACGAGTACACGACGCAAGACGCTCGATGGAGAATTCACTCAGGTCGGCGATGTAGATTTCTGCTACCACACATATTCAATAAACAGCACTACGACTAAACATAGCAAAACGCACCGACGGGAACACGATCAGGATAAAGACGGTTGTATTCGTGAGCTAGAAGCTCCAGCTTCAGAGGGGAGCGACCGGCAATCGCCCATTTTAGAGTTGAGGGAGTGCCCAGCAGAACCTGTTCGCTGGTGAGCTTTCCTGTGTAACCTGTCGCTCCGAAGACGACGAGATCGTATTTTCTGTTGCACTGCTGTTGCTGCTTCTGCTGCCGCTTCTGTGGTTGGGACATCGTGATACAGCTGAGTTTGCTAACAATTCAGTGAAAGAATTCGTTGTTGGGACACGAAGGAAAGCGCTTTTCTTGCTGCGTCGAGGGGCTGATTGTTAGTGGCCAGGTGTTTGTCTGGGTGCGTGAGTTGGCGTGCTGCTCTCGGGATGATACTTGGTTGCCCGCGAGTGACGAAATGCGCAGGGTCAGGTACCTTAATTAATCACTCCTAGCCAAAAGTAGTTAGACGCAATAGGGGATATGTGAACTCTTGGCGGGCGAACCACAAAGCAAAAAACTAATCTCTGGGTTTGAATTCACTCTGTCGAACAACCCGGCGATCACCGACAAAGCCCATTCCAACACTGCCCCTACAAACATGGCTCCAACCACACGAAGACAGCAGAAGCAACGCCAAAGTATGGAGGATGAGTCTGCAGCGGCCACCGAGGCCAATGGTGCTAGAATCGACAAAGCCGCGGGAAAGGCGAAGCAGAATGGTCACAAGAGATTCGATAGCAAGGACGAGGACGAGGAGGAGACAATTGCGGTTAGCGGTGGTGTGGCGCTCGGCGAAGGAAAAGAGGCGAGAAACGACGACAGCGAGGAAGAGGGGAGGGAGGACGACTCGGACGATGATGCGCCAGAGGCTGTGACCATGGGCTCGGGGCGAGTGGCGGCGAAAAAGAGGGAGGAGGATGCCAAAAAGGCGATCGAACTGTAAGGGATTCCGCGACCCTCGCAGGCGAGCCCAGCTAATCAAACGCTTAGACAAGAAAAAGCTGCCCGACAGAAGCGGAAGCAGCGGGAAGCACTTTTCAAGGAGCAAAAAGAATCGGCTGCAAAGCGACGAAAAGTAGCACCGAAAGCCACCGCCGAGTCAGTTTCCAATTCCGCTACCGAAGAGAAGGATGATATCGAGGCCGAGGTCTCCAACGACGATGACTACGAGACTCCCGCGGAGCAACTTACTGTCACACCAATGAACACAGCCCCCGGTCTCCTCCCCACGGCGCTCCTGGAAAAGGTAGCCGACCTACCATCTTCCCCACCGCAGACACATAAACGCACCGGCGATGGCTCTGATGAAGACGATTTCAGAGACGGCATGGATATCGATGGTCTTGAGGATGACGGCATGATGCTTGGAGGGGGGCTCTCGTTTGGAAAGGCGGAGAGGAACAGGAGGAAACGGGTGGCCAGGAAGGCAAATATGGAGTTCAAGAAAGGCCCTGTGAGTGTCAAGGTGTTGAAGGATGACAAGAAAGCACGCAAGATCATGATGCCACCAGCGAACAAGAGGGTAGTTAACGCGAAGAGCACCTGGCTAAGTGGAAGAGGCGCTGTTAAGCGGCGGAGTATCGGCAGCGTTGGAGGTCCCCCTACGAAGTGATGTGGATTTCGGCCGGGGGTGTTCCTTCTATGTTGGTATATGCGAATCCCCGATATCGAACGCTCGATCACCTAGTTACCTAGATGGAAGATACCTAGATGGAAGATACCGTATGATTTGGGTTCTTTGGTGATAACGGTTCCGAAACTACAAGGGTAGTGGCAGTGACAACCATCCGATCGGACGATAACCTGTAGCTACGTCCATAGTTCAGCTGAGTAAAGTCCTCGAGCAGCACAGGAACTTACTCCTGAAGTATGTTTTTTTCTTCTGGTTTCCTCATTAATCGCGTGCAACCTATGACCTGCAGTCGGATGCGGTATTTATCCCACGGTAGTGTAACAGCCGAGTGATGGCCAGTGATGGTCACGATCCACCACCAGTTGTCAGATTTTCCACCCTCAGAGCCCATGTATAGTAAATATCAGGTTGCCGTGCTATGGCAAGTTTACCCCTTTAAGGAGAGCACTTTACAGCAAAAGGCGAGAAATATCGCCCTCACAACCAGAAGAAAAGTAAGGAGAAAAAAAAGACATCTATTCATAAACGGAATGCCAGGTTTCGCCATTGTCCTAGATCTCCGCGCCCTGCCACTTCGGGTTTTTCTAATCAGAGTCGTTAATCTCCGTCATTATTAAATGGGCGGGTGTGGAGGATATATACCTTTAGTACAACCAGTCCCTCCAAAGTGTGACTCTGCGCGATGTACTCCTCGTCCTCCAGCTCGGCTCTCTCGCCATATGACAACAACACCGGCGTGTTGTGTGTCTGCCACCCGGTGATCGTCTTTGGTCGACCTGCCTGCCCAACGACATCGACTGCTTGCCCAGCCCGCACGCTGACAGGCAGCGGCTTCATGTCCTCGTCCAGAGTGATCAGGAATCGGGGGTGCATAGCGGGCACGATGAAGTAGAGGAGGTAATGGTGCTGGTCCAAGATGACTGGGAAGATCGATCACAGATCAGCACATGTAATAAAACACTTGCGAAGTATAACTTACAGCTCTGGGCATCCGTTAAGCTCACGAGCACCGTCAACAGAGATGCAACAGAGACTCGGCTCAGAACACTTCTCTCAGTGTGGAATGGGTTGATGTTGAGCGTTCCCTTGCCCATGTGGAGCAGACCCTGGGCAATCCGCACCATGAAAAGAGCATTGGGGTCTCGGTGGTAGTAACTCGCCAACTGCCGCAGCAATTGAGCCAGTCTAGCATTGTTGGAACCAGCACCGACGAGACCCATGGCAAAGATGGCGTTGATCGCAACATCAATATCATTGTCGTGGGAATATCGCGAGAGAGTGTCGTACACCTTCATCTGGGGGTTGGATGCGTTGAGGAACGCCATGGCCAAAGGAACCATCTTCCGGATCACGGGATCACCGTAGTGCATCAGATGACCGAATGCTCTCAGCGCCATTTCAGCACCGATATCTTCGCCCATCGTGATGAGAGCCATTCCAAGGACAGCATAGGCCTGGTGCAGGTCGTCGCCCTTGTTCTCTTCTTCGGCGTCAATATGAGCGTTGCAGAGCACCAACAGGCTCTGGTACCTCACAACGTTTCCGGTACCAGCATACGCACAGGCATCCACCAACACACCTGTGGCCTTGCCAATTGGCTGTGGTGCCGCCTTCAACACCTCCAGGGTTGCGTCTGCATCCTCCTGTCTGCCGACGTACAGTAATGCCAATCCGAGAGAGTAGAACTGACTCCATTTGTCCTTGAGTTGCCCCTCATCGAGCTCCGTTATGGCCTGCAGAATTAATCCAGCGATGTCACCGTCACCTGAGCCAACAAAGATCAAACCAAGCGACAGCGCCGCCATAGCCGAGATATCGAGAGTCAAAGAAGGCTCGATCAGAATGGGCTGGAGCCATTCCCGCAGGTCATCTTTCTGCGACCCAGCGTATGCCAAGCCGAGACCCATGACCGCCATCTTCTTGATCGTAGGAACTTCGCTGTGAATATACTGCGAATCGCACAACAGGGCCATCGCGGGGTCCGTGTCTGACCGTACGCCTGAGTTGACAATGCCGACAGCGAGGGCGGCTCCTGCCTGCGGTACTAGTGATTAGCTGATCGGGAAAAGAAAGATAAATTCCGAGAAAAGGATCTAACCTTGATGTAATCCTCTAGCGCTTCGGCGAATCGGTCGATAACACCAAGACCGACTTCCACATTCCATTGGTGAATCATTCCAATGCTAGCTGTCGCGCTCAACATTCCCGAATCCTTGTTCTTGTATACCCAGCTATTGCGGTCCTCATCCGTGAGCATGAGCTTGTCAGAGGTGAAACCGGCATTGATGAAGCCATTCACAAAACTGTTGGCAAGATTCTGCTTTGCACTATCCACTGAAGCTCCAGGCCCCCTAGTATTTTCCAGGTGTGACTTATAGATATCTTCGGGCGTCTTAGGATCGAGGATATTAAGTTCTTTTCCCAAGGCCAGAAAGTGTTCCGAGAGGCGTGTGTTGTTCAGACATTCAGCAATCTCTTCATCGTCAGTTTCGATTGCAATTCCTTGCCGCGCAATCAAAAATGCAAGCTGCTTCTTGAGCGCTGGGTCTTCCGTCGCGTTAAAATCTTGCTGAATCATGTCCACGTCATTGAGGCGAATCGCCATGGTCATAGCCTGAGCCAACTGGCCATATTTGCGGTAGATGGTATGTGCCGTCACCAAAGTAGTCGTGTCGTCTGGGATTGCGAGTAAGGGCACCATACTGGAAATCCGATCAACATCAAGCATAAATGGGATTCCAATTGATCCGGGAGGTACATACCTGACCATGTACAAGCACACTCGAGCGTACGTGTTCTCATCCACAAAATCGGCAATCTTAGGAATGCTCTCGACCTCAAAGAGGAGATCGGCAGCATCCGCCTCCGCATTGTGCTTCAGGAAGAACGGAACCAGCGACAAAGCCAGATCGACTAAATCCTTCACAGACTGGTCGTCGGAGGCCTTCCGCGCATATTCGGTACCAATTTCGAGGGCCAAGTGTCTAACGTACTCGTGACCCCAAGCACCGGGATCCTTCGTTGGCGCCAGAAGTCGGTATTTTAGAGAGTCCAGGCGAGTTTCGTCCGAATATGTCATGCCGAGTACCGATAGGATGTCGGCGAATGCGACCTAGAAACGGTCAGAGGGTATAGGCCAGTGGGGGATCTGTGGCCTCCAACGTACCTTATCCTCACCTTCCTCCCAGTTGTCATGAAGAGCTGTAAGGGTGTCGTAGTGGGGACGGAGGAATTTGAGTGGTTTGGGCACCGCGGTCATAGAGGAGGTTGAAGTTCTAATGAAGTCCCTGATCTGTTCGAGCGAAGGTTTATACAAGTCCTTGTTGCCCTCCTAATAGCCGGTAGGCATCAGTATTCGCTCGCGTCAAAAAGCTAGAGAAGTCAAACAAACCTCTAACCTCTGTACGAGCATCTCAAGGTCAGACTTGAGCTGCTGATCCTCCTCGGACAGCTCTACCGATGAATTAGCAAGCTCCATAGCACGACACCACTGCCAATCACGTTGTTGTAGACCCACCTTCTGTAACCTCATCCTTCCTATCCTTCTTATTGCTATCGTTTTCCGTTGCGGCTTTATCTTTCCCAGGGGTATCGACAGCCTTTCCCTTTCCCTTATCGGTGGCTTTTTCCGCTTCCTTCACCATGATGAGAGTGCAGTGGGGTCAAGGTTTGTGGGGAAAGCTGCTGCTTTGAATCCGAACGGAGGGAACGCTCAGAGGCTAAAATCGAGTTCCCGGGGGTGTGCTGATGGGATTCGCGATGTGTTGATGATGGATGTGGATTGTTGGGGGTGATGAGGTTGTTGGTTAAGTTGTAGAGGCGGCGGCGGCGACGACGACGAGAACACCGGGTTACACACAGGTGACGAGGTTACTCAGCAGGAGCTTTGACAACTTTAATGCATACATAGAAGTTTAAGAGCGATCATTCGAACTGATCGTCTCCACACAAAATACGCGCATCATCACCAAGCGAGCATTAACACTTTCTCTGCCTTAACTCACAGCTTCGGCACGGTCTATCGGGTCCTTTACCAACGTCATTCCGACTTTGGCCGGGATGGCTCCTCTGCCACTCGACCGCGATGATGCCAAGTGGGACAAAGACTGGAAATCGCGGTCAACAACACCATCCTTTCGACTGCCACGCCGGACGCGAAGAGCTACGTATCTCTGCTGGGCTGTAGTGCTTGCTGTCGTTTATTTCCTTGTCAATTCAGCCACACGATGGACCGTTCCCGATGCCAACAGCTTTTTCAAAGCTCCCGAACCGTTCATCCCGCTCCGCTTTCCCAACCTCTACTCAACGCTCCAGCGGGTTGTCGGCGGAGTCTCCTCGAGCAGATGGAATCGTAACGTCGTGTTCGTAGCCGGAAACCTGACCGCGGCGAGCAAGATGGCGGGAGTAGCTTGCGATATGGCAGAATTCAGGCGCAGCAATGTGCACCTGGCCTTGATGGGGTTCGACACGTTCGATCTTGACGATTTCCGGAGAATCAATGGACTGCCGGCGGAGGAGGAC
>Ga0307512_10005329_pt1 | contig 13471 bp, 8 predicted proteins | sample 14_EM_MG_FD_200267 | JGI IMG/M metagenome (GOLD analysis project Ga0307512, IMG submission 200267) | Populus trichocarpa ectomycorrhiza microbial communities from riparian zone in the Pacific Northwest, United States - 14_EM | ecosystem: Host-associated > Plants > Roots > Unclassified | place... | reverse complement strand
TGTGTGTTCCTGCTTTTGTTGGCCCTGATGAGATGGGAGATGGAGTGGATGACATCGACACCATGTTGATTGATATTTTTCGATCGGTTAGTTGGGTTATTGTGTCGCTGTACCTGCGGTTATGTTTGAATCTCTCGCCTTTATCTTTCATTTCCTTAATGTAGCGAGGCACAAAATACAATGTTGAAGAAGATGACGGCTAGTATGATTCAGAAGTGATAATGAACAATAATCCATGCATCAAATTCGATGTTGAGGGAAGTCGATTGCTCATGTACATCCGAAGATTCTCAGATACCGCCTGCAGTCCTCTGAATGAATATCCATAAGATCCCAGGCATCTCTCTGAGTTTGTTTGTGATTCGTGGCAACACTCCCAGGTGCACCCAAAGTTCTCTCCGGCACTCCGACGTGCTTCCGGACGTATCAAAACCACTCCCATCGTACCCCTGTACCAGTCATCAGAGATCCCAGTTACTTCTGTAGCTGTCGTCAGAGATCCTAGTTACTCTGAAGACCGGCCGGAATCCCCTTCTAGGGTGGGATACTCTCCTGAAATTGACCCTTCGAAGTTTACACTCCACATCCTCTCAGACACTCCTGGAGTCTTCCAGAGACTAAAATACATTTTGTTGATGACAGGGTTCAAAAAAAGGCTGTTAACATATCCAATCCCACCGAGCTCCGCACAGTCGGTGTGGCTGATCTTCACTGGCGTCTTGGCCTGAAGGCTTAGGCAAGGCCAAGGTTATTGCCTCAGCAAACCAGGACTACTAGTGTATGTGCAATGTCAATGAATCCCCTTAGGAATTTGCTTCGCAAGGCAAATGTCATCCAATTCCGATGTATCCCCAGTAAAGGACATAACACCAGCAATCTTGTGATGTCTAGGGCAGGTGACATGTATGTAACATCAATAGACCTGTATTAACTCCGTTACATATATCTATTCAACTCACACTCAAGTACCCTTATCACTTTTATGGGAGAACCCCTAACACTAGTCCTGAGCAGAATTCCCCATTTCCACGATTCGCTTGTTCACATATCCCACGAACTCGATAGATCATGATGTGCCTGAATCAGAACTGTTGAAGCATTAATCTCCTCAACCGAGGAATCCTCTGCAAGACATATAATATACAACATGAGAAAGTTTCCGATCTGCTTGCACATAGTGCTGTTTATTCGTCACTGATAGAGTTGTCCGCCAGCATAGAACCACGCAGCTGTATATGCCTATTCTCTCCGTCCATCTTCCCTGCATTAGATTGAGCGGCAATTGCATCGCATATAGTTGCCAATGATGAACTGATACTGTACATATGTAGATTCAGACAAACATGACGCAATGTGATGCATGCTAGTTGATCCCAACAACTCAGTTTACTCCTGGCGTCGTATTATCAGCAAATGCTATATATATCAGAGGCATTTGCATCCTGAAGTGTTGACTATTCAATTTCTTGAGACAGCTGTGAGGTGATTCCACAGATGAAGCGATATGCTCTCCAAGCTTCCATCGTCACATGTTGTGTGATTTCTACTGCAGATGTTGTTCAGCCTAATTCCATTTTCATTGTTTGTTCTTCTACTAAATACAATATAGTTGATGTAGTTGATAATCATACACACCACTGATATTTCATAATTGAATTATCCCAGGTGTAGCACTACAATTGGATCATCATATTTGCATCTGCAAGTGGCCACAGCAGCTGACACCAACTCATGAACATATGACTCAATTGTAATGGTGCTCAATATCACATCTCTGGCAAACATGGTTATGTAATGAATGGTTTACAACAATGAGTTGGCAGATAAAATTAGAAGAATTCATATTGCAATTGCCAATGCACCCTGATGTTGGGTAAGGCAAAAAACATTGAACATGGCCAGTGGCTTCCACATCGAATGTGGAATGGACATGCAATTTCAAGCTTTTCTGACAACACTGTTGTGGTATTCTGGGAGTTAATTCCAGCTATTCAACCAACACATTGTAGAATCACACTTCTAGAACTGCTGATCTAGGATTCACTTCCTTCTCAAGACAGTATTCTTAGGACTTTTCTGAATATACCTAGTCTACAATCTAACTCTGATTCCAAGTCTCCTGTCATCATTTGGCATGATGATTTCATCTCAACAGTTTCAGGCTCAGTGGAGTGTGCCGCAATTCCTGAACTGGTCTAGTAATCAAAAGTCATACTCAGGAAGACAGCAACAGTCTATTACAACTTTGTATCTGATTGCAGTCCCACCACAGCAGCAAGGCACTGCAATGAATGACCTTACACTACCGATGAATAAATGCTACTCATTTGGTCCTGAGTTATAACCTACCCAAAACTTCCCCACTTGCAGAGATGAAGGTATTGTTGTGAAATGGAAGTGGGGGTGATCCGTGTGTGTAGATTTCATATAACTGAGATGAGAGATGGAAAAACACTCCACATATACCAACCACATCAGCCCCTGCATTAGGACCATGTAGCAGACCTGTTACATCATGGTTATTAACAACAGTTCTACATTTCACTGGGCTCCATAGTATCACATGCTGTTACAACACCCCAACCAAAATGATATCGTACAATGCCACAGATGATGGTCCCATCTGGCTATCGATTGGCTGTGATGCAGACTATACTACAGAAACTGTCATCGTTATGGGATATGCAGACATAACAATCACTCACACCAGGCTGGGGTCAATTATGCTGACAGAGTTGCTTCTGGCCGAAACTCAAACAATGAAACAATGCTACGAGCAATACACTTGGAACATACAGCATCGTATAAAAAACTATCACTACTTACCCTTGGCCCTGTGAACCCACAGTTCAGTTCTTAATACCCTGTAGACAAGGACCCCTAGAATCTGCAGCACAGTGACATTGATTTACATGCCAGTGAAATACACCACCAGGCAACAGATAGATAGGTCCTGTGAAATCACATACAGGCTACTATCTTAAAATGCCCTGAGGGACCGCTGAGAGTTCACTTCCCAAAGTGGATCTCCGATTGCAGTAGAGATTGCAGCTGATGCCAAGGAAATCGGGCCCTCGGAAAGTCAGCGGAGTTTCATTTAATACGATATTGAGCCCATTTCCTAGTTAGCACAACAGCTGTTGAGCAGATTGTACATGTCTGTTTCACTGTAGTTGCAGAAAAGATGAAGTTTCCCAACTTTTAATAACTGATCTTTAACCCTCTCTATGGGAATCTCGAGCTAATCCAGTACCTGAACTCACTTCCTCTGCAGTCTCCATAACAATTCCAACTTCTTTGTACCTTTAATCATCTGTTTAAAGTTGACCAATTGGATTGTCATGATCATGTAGTACTGGTCGTAATTGTGATTCAGGTGCCCAGAATGTGCAGTTTCGATACTAAAGTTGTAATAATAATCTCCAAGACAATGAAGCCATAGTTGGTGTTCATTGTCATTATGTCTGCGCACTCCTGCACCTTGCAGCAGCTGGCTGAGCGATCAATATGCATTAAAGTATAGTGACATTGCAATGTCTTTATCATATTTGTCATAGTCTGAAAGCCAAAATTGGTAGAACCTGTTCTGGATAAAGAATGGTAAGGAGCACTCCTATTGTCCATACAGCTTGTGAACATTCTTTCAAAGATCCACTGTATTTCGTTCCTTGCAGATATTGCTGTACTCCTTGTGCCACATACAGCATTATATGGGCTGTGGCTTGCATGTATCTGAATCCTACTGTGAATCTTCTCGCACTGCTCTTTGATCTTGTTAATGTCGATCAGTAACAGTCAGCCAGATATCATCTTTAATACAGGTGATTTGGATTTCTATTTGACAAGTTGAGTATTAGTTAGTGGTGTGGTTTGTGTTACGGGGGTTCTTAGTCCCAATAATCAATACAACATTTATTGAACTAAGTATGGCCGCCTATCTAAGTATCTCTTTCTCTTCTCGTCTTATCCTAAGACTCAACTTCTCGTTCCTGAACAACGAGAACTCCCAATCCAAACCTATACCACAGACCCTCTCCTCTGTAGATGTAAATCAAGTTTCCTCGTCGAACCACGGGTCCTCGGAAAATTCCTTGAATGGTAACAAGCTGGTATTCAGATACCATAGTACCAGATAGTCGATATTCTCGAGTTGAGCGAAACGTAAAACCACTCGGTAGGTGTGGGTTAAATTGTACTTGTGTAACCTGAACAGAAGATTGCCGAACAATTGTACAACCTGCTGAAGTGCGTATTCATAGTGTGTGTATCTGTGTCCAGGCATCTAAAAGGTAATGGCGTAAATTGATTAGGGAAAAAATAGTGGCGACTATTTGTTGAAAGTGTAGATAGATAGATAGAATTCTTAATACTATTTTAAGATCATCTTTGGTGTTCTGAAAGCTAACTTGCTCGCTGATGTCCTCCAATTCCTTCGACCAACGCTGGCTCTTTATAGCCCGTGCTTCCTCATAGCGGTGATAGCGTTATCTCGGCCACGCCCCCTTAGCACCCGGTAATAACTCGCCACAACACCCTCAGACAATTGTGCTCATGCAATGTGGTTTGAAAGCGTTACGCTCCTGATAACGATCAGGCCATCCATCGCGCGATATCAGCTTATCCTTCTTATCTCAGACATCCTTTGCAACGTACGAGTCGGTAGTTGAAACATCTATCACCTGAGCGATAATGTTTACGCCTCTTAATCCCTCATGCATATGAGTTATTAATTGCATCATAGACTTAGTCGGCGACCAACCAATGCTATGTCAACGTAGATTAAAGACGTGTAAGCTTGTATCCCATACGAGGTTACATTGCGATCCAGACAACCAGAGTCAACTTGGTAGTGCTCGCTCTAGGCATATTGCCTACGTCATCAAGCCCTCAGTTACGTCATGCTAAGGTCGAGACATGGCTCCAGACCAGAACGTGCTTCTCCGAATCCCATCCCGCCTTCGGGTGGGGAGAAGAGCTCTCTTAATCCCATATGGCTATCAACTGCCGCATGTGATTACCACACATGTCCCGCATAGTATCTTGGTGTGAGCGAAGTACCCACACTTCGCGCGACCAACATGTACTCTCGTTACACAGCATGTTGCTGACCACTTGAACGTTCACATGCATAGGTGTTTTGCATATCGTAGATATGTATGCATCTTGTATCATAATTCAAGTATCATTATCGCTGTTGAGAGATGACCCATAACAGTTTGAGATCAGATGATAGAGAGACGATCACATCGAGTTGTGAGTGAAATCTTCATGGGATGATACATTGGTGATTTCTGAAGGTATCGAGATTTCGAGAGTGATCATTACTGGGCTTATAAGCTGGTACGATATGGATGTTGGGAAGAACCCTGTTTATGGATCCTGTGGGAAAGAGAATGGAACAGGATAATTACTTGAGATATACAGAAGTCAGCAGCCCCTGCAGTAAGACCATGTATCAGACCTGTAACATCATGTACATCTGTAACAGGAGTGACAACTGGTGATTGAGTGATTGTATATGAGTCTACATATGTAATTCAGCTTGGGGACTCAGTATCGGTGACCTCTTCAGTACAGAAAGACTAGGCCCAATCCAGAAGTCCAGTGAGATGACGAGAAGCAAGCTCCCTATCAGGTAATAGCGAGAGACTGCCGAGCCTACCAAGAGCCACCACAGGGAGTGGACGACAATTTTCGGGACTGGAAATTTTAGGCTTAGATTGACTAGGGAACTCTATCGAGAGACTACGGTACTGCAGGGCCCTACAGTCCATTAATTATCAACTGTTCCCTGGTGATGTCACTGCTGAAGTTTTGTTCTTGGAATTGATGACCTTACCTATTCGGTGTATAACTTCTTTGTTCTGGAACATTTATCTCCGAGCCAGATATGCTAATCCGACCTTGACCAAGATACATCAGAGCTTGGTTAGGACGACAGTTATCTGTACCTGGCCATAATTCTGGAATTATCTACGCTGGACGGACTAGTCCTCCAATTGCATGATCCGAATTCATGCCTCAGACAGTTCGATGAAGTCGGGTCTCGATAGACAATGGTCGTTTATGTTGCAATCAACAAACGAAGGTGATGCGGTATTCTACGTCGTCGATTGCAAGAACCAGGTCACCCGAGGTCGTCAGCATCGAGCGGGTTTCGGTGATGGCGTAGTTTCTCCAGTGGAGAAAAATTGACCACCCGAGAACCGACCGAGATCTGAACTTGTCAATAGTCCATACTCCTGAAATCCCCAGTCTGTCGTCCTGATATCCAACTTTACCGCTGAGCTGACCGCATCCGGCCGCTTTTGTGACAGATTATCTATTTTACATTGAAGTGAGGCCATTCCAGAGTTTCTAGCCGTCCGTCTGGGAACTGAATGTTATGGGGATGCGAAGCAACAACTGACTTATACTAGCCTAACTTTACAAAGCGGATTAGCATTACGGAAAACACTGACTAACGATTTGGAATCCTCGCTAGCTGGAAGAGAAGTTGCCGAAGTCGCAATCCTACCACGTGTTTTGCGTTTATCAGTGGAGCGAATCCGTCGGGTTGCCTCGGGTCCTCACTCATCCCTGTTCCGTTGCCTGGTGGTGTGTGTGGTGCGTTCGCTTTCGCCCGACTGCCGGATATGTAGACTTCGGTATCTAGTGTCACGGCCTGAGGTCCAGTTGGCTTCCAGTACTGTATGGGTTTAATTCACAAGCTTAATTGATTACAATCATGTAGTTACACTCTCTATATAGTATGTCCATATCCAATAATCAAGTACTCTTTAAGAGATGACGTAGTGTAGCTCTTCGGATGGGTTGACTTCACAACCTGGGATGATAGCATTTGGCGACCACTGAAGTTAAGAGAGAAACGAAAAACGAGATTAGCTCCGATGGCAGATTAATCACGGAAGACTTCAATCGCCAGATTGTTCCAAACGATCTAAAAGAGTCACTCTTGAGCGATTTCTTTGTAGTAATTTGTCTCCTGAGTCGTATTTAATGTTTGGATAGTTAAAGTATCACTGTTTCAATCCTGACTGCAACTTATGCATGAGATCGGCTGGAAGTGCAAAATGTTCAGCCGCATATGCAATCATCACCGCGAATGGCATAGAATACCCACCTGCTGCTGATCGGTAGCGGTAAAATGAATCGATCGCATCGGCACACAAACCAGCAAGAACTACTTGTGATCTTAAGCCTTTTCGAATCAATCTCTGCATCAAAAAACGTTTTTGTCGCAATGCAAGCATCACCGCGAAATGCATCTATTTCTCACCTGCATCTGATTGGCATGAGAAAAGCCAAAACATCGTACCCGACACACGTGCATCCATAGCCTGAGGTTGATTCGAGCCCCTACCGGAGCGTGTGGGGGCTAGTTCACAAACTTACCAATACCGTTTGAGATCTTTAGCCTTATCGCGTTGATCCCTGCACCAAAATGCATCAAAAGTATTGGATATCTATCCATGTCACGGCCCACATATTTCCTGACGCCATCGTAGAAGCATTTGAAATCGTCATCATCGCTGTCACAAGGCAAAAACCTGAATGTGATTAGTGACATTATTGCCGGTGCCTCATCAAATAAGAGCAGCTTTGCCCCACAACCACCACACAGTAGTTCTCACCTCTTACGCGTAGCGCTATCCTCCTCTTCTTTATATCAAAAATCGCCAATTTTACTGTAGTGCCGCAAAGATGGTCTCACAAATCACTAGGTACGTTCCTCCTCCACTGATGGTCATAGTTTTACCAACATTATGACTGTTTATTTTTATTGATTGTTCAATTTTGTGATCATACTTAATATCCCTTCGCTTTTTTTATTGTTGCTTGCTTCGAATAATCGCCGTCAGTCACAGCTGATTCTGCGTCTGTGTAATTACCCGCAATCAACACCATCACGTGTGCGGGCACCAATCATGAAATTCTTTTCTCTCTCCATTAATATAAAGCACACCTGGATAAACAATGAATACCTACACTGCTAACCAAAACAATCACAACAACAACAGCTATGATCAATGGCAAAATGCACTGAAAACATCTGACGATAAACTTGTCGTGGTTGACATGTTTGCGACCTGGTGTGGTTCGTCTTCCTGTTCCTCACGATTATCAAAAATATCGAAAGTAACGCAACATATAGGTCCTTGCAAAGTCATCTCCCCAATAGTCGAGGGCTTTTCCCGAGAGTTCGAAGACGTTGCATTCTACAAAGTTGATGTCGACGATAACCCAGACATTGCCAAAGAACTCGGTGTCCGTGCTATGCCCACATTCTTCTTCTTCAAGGGAGGCGAGAAGGTTGGCGATGTTGTCGGAGCCGATGCTAGAAAGCTGAAGGTGTGTTTTGATCAAATCCAATCTTTTGAACCTGAGATTTGAACTAATGTCGCAGGCGGCAATCGAGAAAAACCGGGCATAAGAAATCGATGTGTGAGGTTCGTACATGCGGGTCTTTTACGCCTGTGGTTGTGTTCCTTCTTGTACTGCAGTAACGATGTAGAGTGAATAATGGAAAGTATACATTTGCTTCTTCAGCCGACATTGCTTGATGTAAAAAATTGATGAGAACACCGAGCGAGAGACACGCCATAACCAACATAAATACTCAATCCATACCTTGCAGCTTTGAACTTTAGATTATCTATTGATAGCTGGAAGAAAAGCTGTGTCAAAATCACATTACCCGCCCCCTTCGAGAAGTATCCGGAAACTAATGTATACGGAAATCCATACATATATTCTTTATGATGATGTCAGCGTGGCAAAATATTTTGACCAAGTCAGGGCACAGTACCCGTGAGACTACCACGTGCCATGTATAATAAAATAAGATAACAGGTCTCGCGGGAATGATCGAATGAAGGGTGGCGAGTGGCGGGTGGCGAGTGAGCAAGCGTGTATCTGTCTACGATTATGAGACTTAAGGGTATTGGTGACCTCATTCTAGACGTTTCTAGCAACAGCCGGTGTTGAATATATGCATCGCCACGCTTTGCATGGCTTATAGGCTTCATCATTGCTGCTGGGAAGTACGATATTTTATAATCGCGGCAGAAGACCACGGTCATCTGGGTGTGCTGGATATGACTTCTGTGTATGCATGCATGCGTACATTTCATACATTCAAATTGGTGCGTACAAGCCCTCATGTAGATATACTCTCAGAAGAATCATCGAAAGTTTTAACAACCGTGTTTCAATATGGGGAGAACTGCGGGTACATATAGACTTAGCTACAAAGAGGAGAAAGACGCGAGATATATACTAGCGAGAAGTGTGCCCCTTAGTATCAAGCCCTTCTAGTGGTCAGTTCTGGATAAACATGCAACAAACCAGGCCAACCTATAAGTTAGATTGATAGGTCCATAATGCGAGTGACGATTTGGTGATTTGGTGACTCCCATCCATCGTATGATAGAAGTAGACAAGTGCACTTGCGCACTTCGTAACACTTGATCTTGAGATGGTACAACGATCATAGATAACTGAAGTTAATACAAAGGGTGTACTTGCGTGGGAAGGCAACTGACGATTTGGTGATAACCGTCGAGAAGCTTTCAAAAGCTTCGCTAGATAAGGCCAAATTCACATTTGAATGCTAGTGAGAACCACGGGATGAAAACTGCGGGGAATCTCGTATAAATACCGTCCCGTATTTGTGCCGAGACTGATTCTCTTCAAGCCCGGCGAAAAGATGGTAGTTCGACAGGATTATCTCTTGCGCTCCCAAATCATAACACGGCCGCTGCGTTATAACGGATTTAGGAAGAACCACGGGATGATAACGGGACGGTATTCATGCTCAATCATCCCGTCTCTGACCGGAATTTGGGATGACCAAGAAGGTAAATTCCGGGCGGTATGTCACGGGTTTTTTGTCTAGCCGCAATTCTTATCAGAGCTCCTGAATTGCTGGTGTGATTGGAGATTGCAGTACATCGTGTTCTAGTCAGTTCACGGAGAATGTCAGTCCGCGGAGTGACTAGTCAGCTCACGGAGTCCCACCTTCCGTGAATGAACCAGTCAGATCACGGATCCATGAACTAACCAGTGCTAATTATGGTCATACAAAATTAACAGTTGCTCTGATCCCAAAGTTATGTATACATGAAATATGCACAATTCATTGCGCTTTCACCTCCTAGTCTCCAGTTTACTATGTCTCTCATATTGATAGAATTGTTGTGGAAAAATATCAATTTTCGGCAAGTTGTGAGTGTATTTTTAAAGCTGCTCTATCAATTTTAAAGATATCGTAAATCAAAGACCTGGAGTCGAAAGATCGATGTATTTTACATGTTACATATATACATCTCTTGGTGATTGGACAAATACTCGCAGACTTAATTAAACCAAACTTTTGTCATTTTTCCGAGTGTCGCTATGCCTCCACGAAGTGACTGGTCAGTTCATGGAGTTGTGGTGGACTCCATGAAGTGACCAGTCAGTTCATGGAGCCCAGTTACTCCGCGGGTTGACTAGTCACTCCACGGACTGACATCCTCCGTGAACTGACTAGAACACATCGTCTTGTAGAGCTGCTTCTGAGATTTCATTCAAGGTCATATTGACCCTAATCGCCCGAGATTTGACTGATTTACAGGGGGGTATCATAATGGGTTTGAGGGATAATGCTCCTCTACCTCACCCCATAGAGGACCATCCCCACTGGCCCACAGCTAGTGCTAGTATCTGGCTAACAATAATACGGCATCCATCTACATATAGTAGACCTACTCTATGGGAAAGGATGTTGAATTTAGTCGGGAATTGGTGGAACTATGGGGGTGGTATAGCGTCTTCCTCTTTCCTCCAGTACTCGCCCTACCAGCTACTTTTATAGGTGTGCTAATTCTTGATCAAATTCTACACTCTTTTGCACAGAGTAGGTCTACTACATCTAGATGGATTCAGCGTTATCGTTAGCCTGGTACTGGCACTGGCTGTGGATCGATGTGAGAGGGTGTGTCAACCACTCCCTCTCCCTCGCGGACCGCCCTCGTGGTTCTCAGCATGTCCCAGGACCTGGCCAGCAATATCGCGGATTCTATTGAGATATAATAAAGCTACTCTATGCCAAAGGACGTTCAATTTGACCAAGAATTGGCGGAGCTATGGGGGGGTGGTATAATGCCCTCTTCCTAGGGTGAACCGCGGGATGGTAACGGGACGGTTTTCATTGGCACTAATCCCATCCGTAAATGTAAGTTGGGATGCCCAAAGTACGGCAACCCGGGCGGTATTGGACGGGATTCCGTGTCATTTCGTGTCATATCACCAAAAACAGCCGCCGAGTCAGAATGGATCTTCCGATTCATGGTTGGACGTGCGTGGCTAATAGAGCCCATCGAGTAGATTATTTGACGTCTAACGAGCATCCTTATCGAGCCAATATTCATAGAGTTGGCATGGGCAGATGCTTGGGGGGTTAGCAGGGGGAGAATCCCAAAAACTGCCACCATCCACCCATGCCAACTCCACGAATATTTGTCTGATAAGGATGCTTGTTAGACGTCAAATGATCTACTCAATGAGTTCTATTGGTATCAAGAGTCTGATCTTAATTCAGAAGAGCCGTTCACACTCGGCGGCCAATTTTGCGTTTTTTGAGCGGTAGTTGCACGGTCAGCAGCCGTCGAGATAATCCCGTCCACATACCGTGTATTCGGATATCTGTGACAAATCCCGTCTTAGCACTTGCACGGGACGGTTTTTGGACGGTAATCCTGTCCCGTTTTCATCCCGTGGTTCACACTACTCCCTCCATGTCCCCCCAACCTGCCACCCTTATAGGCCCGCCAATTCTTGGTCAAATTTCACACCCTTATGCACAGAGTAGGTCAACTATATGTATATGGATTCCGCGTTATCGTTGACAAGGTACTGGGACATGCTGAGGACCACTAGGAGTCCTCTAACGGGGGAGGAGTGGTTGACACACCTCCTCACCGTGGTCCAGAACCAATGCCAGTACCAGGCCAACAATGATGCCGAATACATCTACAAATAATGAAGCTACTCTGTGCAAAAGGCGTGGAATTTGGCCAAGAAATTGCCGACTTATGATGTGGCTGGTAAGGGGGTGGAGGAGGGCTACCAACCCCACTTGATTTCTCCTCCAATTCTGGTTGGAATTCATTGCCCTCACTGCCAGAGTCTCTTCAACATGCTAGTAGAATCCGTGGGGCCAACTTGGTAGTTTCTATATACTGTGAAATGTCACTTGGGCGAAAACTACCTGAACTACGCTTCTGTAGAGGGTCTCACACTTTTGCAATTTAAGATAGTGCCTATCTCAACAACCACCAGCTCAATTCTGCCAAGACAGGTAGTAATCGGCAGCTAGTGTGCTATATATGCTCACTAGCTAATTCGATTTACAATTGGTGATGAAACAGGGCGGGTAGATGGGGGGCAAAAATCCGCCAGCTTCATAAATTCTCACTCACATTTTCAACTCTTGTCCAAATGATTTCATTTTATTATTCACAGGTGGACTTATATATTACACCGCAGTGTCCGATATTCTCTCTGTTTGTGTGGTTGCTGAGTAAGTAGTGATTATTTGTGATTTTTGAAAAAATCCCTGGATTTGTTACGGCGGTTGCAACCATATACCTGCACCACCACGGTTGTCGCACGGTAATCTCATTCCGATTGCATGCCGTGGTTCATACTAAACGAGTTGGGAAATCAAGATCAGCGACCACGCCTGGATAGAACTTATCAATGATTCCACCAGTCCAAACGATCCCGGTCTGGGGTAGGGCTCGGTCCGGTCCAGTCCAACAAGAGAGTCGGACCGGACCGGACCACAGACTGGCAGTCTTGGACTGGACGGGCTTGGTCTGGACCAGTCCAAGGAAGCTACTTCTGATCAGTTCAAGCTAGTTACATAATTCCCAAAATCGTACCCTCATTCTCGGACTTTACATGATTTCCACATCAGTCAATGGAAGTCAATGGAAGGCCACAATTGAAAATAGAAGTGGCCGAGCAAAAACTGATGTATGTGCCTCTGAGTATGAGCCTGGGGGTCGTGAGTCAATTCGGCGACTTCCGGTGTATTGGCGACCGCATTCGAGGCCTTCGACTAACAACTGGCACCTGGCAAGTGGCAAGTGGCAAGTGGCAAGTAGCGATTGAGCCAACATGTAGGAGTCTGTGTGTATGAGTTTGCGTGTCTGAGTCTGTATGTATGAGTCTGCATTGTGGCGGGAAAATCCGTTTCTCACCACCACCACCGCCACTCAGTTTGGCAGGGGGAAGCCGGCGGGGGGGCGTATGGAGATACAGGGATAAAGGGATAACGGAGATGGACTGAGTGACGGGGAGTATATATTTGGGAGACCCCTGGGTACATAGACATCATCTCATCTTATCATACAACGAAATACACACTCTATCTTTCCCAGCTCTTGGTTCCCACGCACTCTTGTAGAGTTTTCATAGATCC
>Ga0307512_10005328_pt1 | contig 13474 bp, 11 predicted proteins | sample 14_EM_MG_FD_200267 | JGI IMG/M metagenome (GOLD analysis project Ga0307512, IMG submission 200267) | Populus trichocarpa ectomycorrhiza microbial communities from riparian zone in the Pacific Northwest, United States - 14_EM | ecosystem: Host-associated > Plants > Roots > Unclassified | place... | reverse complement strand
TTCCTCCTTCTTCTCTTCGTCGTTTGTGACATCGGGCCTGGCATAGGTCCTTCAATACTCTCTAGCGAGAGTGTAACTATGTACTCTACCTTACACGTTACCCGGCTACTACCCCTTAATTGGACACTAGTTACCGAATACACACAGTCGGGAGCTGCCTTCGAACCTGGCGGTCGGTTCGGCGATGGCAATCTCTTCTCCGCCGCCCTGACCCACCGAACCCGCCGCCGTGGACCCCCTCCACCGTGGTCGTCAGAATCAAGTAGATATGTTTGTAGGCGCGACAGGCATCCGACAGAAGCTTTCTCCGTTCGCCAGAGATGTGCATTATCGCGGCTCCACAGCGACAGAGATCCAGCGCAGCCACAATACAGCGCATATACAAACGGGAGGATAGGAAGAAGCGCAGCAGAGCGAGGTAAATGGGGGAAACCGTAGCTAAGGGTGCCGCCAGATTCGAGTCGCACGAGGAAGCCTCCACTCGCGGCGCCAGCCATCCAGTCCGTAGCTACTGGAGAGCGTTCATCCCATGTTCTTACTCGCTTGGCGCGCGTATTTCCTGTTTACGTGGGCGGCCGATCGCGCCCCCAGTACTCTTCCACGGATGTTCTTTTGGCACCCCAGGTCCTTTGGGTGGAGTGACCGAGCGGTTGTTCTGACGCGGGAGTGTTGTGCTGGGCGAGCAGGAGGACGTCCACCTTCTCTGTATTGTTGGAGGGAGTGAACGATCACGGGAGTGACGAGAAAGAAAAGAACAACCTGTTTCCTCTCCCACGGTCTCTCGCACATATCAAGCGGGAGATCTCCGAGAAGAAGTGGGCGGAGGCGCCACAATGGGTGGGAGGCCGGACGGCATGGTTGCTGGGAGCACTAAGAGGCTCGCCCCATGGTTCAACCAGGCGAAGACGGGGCGCTACCTTACAGGGCAGTACCTCCACTGGACGAGGAATCGGCCCATCCCGCAGTGCTGATAGTGCCGGTACCAAATTCAGACCTGGGAACATCTCTTCAGGTTGCGTCCTGAGCGGAAGGCCCAACAGGAGATTCTGTGGGTGGAGGTGTGGAAGGAGACTGGGAGGCGGAAGTGTCGGTGGACGATCCGAGACCTCCTGTCAGATGGGCGATGCAGCCAGGGTTCTAGACTTCCTCTCCGCTACGGGTGCGCGAGGGCTGGTGCCGGCTGGGGAGGATACGGAGAGTGAGGTGTCGGAATGGGCGCGGAGGGAGCAGAGGGAGCTGGAAGAGGAGAGGAGGGCGGAAGCTGAGGAGCTGGGCGCCAGGGAGGAACTTCCGCTTTTCCAACCCCACGCCTCCCTTCATGGTGTCAGCAAGAGAGGATGAGTAGGGGACGAGCCCTGGGTTCCGTTGTTCCCTCCTTTGTCCTTTCCTTAGTCCTTCCTTCCGGTCACGATTTCATTTGTTTTTCCTCTCCTATGAAATTTCCTCGGTACGCTCTACATCTTCTTGGACAAGCCTGGGCGGAGGGCAAAGGGGAGCTTGCAACGTGCCCCACCGGACAGCAGACGGGAAAATCGGACAAAATGTGCGCTGCCGTAGTCTAGATAGGCTGTATGCGAGTATGATTAAACAGAAGGAAAAAAAGGAACAAACTGCTTACGGTCCCGCCAAGCCAATGAATAAGCAGAACCCGCCAAGCCAACACTCCAACGAACCAAGAAACCCGATGGCTAGTGACAAGTACGGACTCACACGGACGTCGTGGCAGGGTGGGTTACCCCCGAGCAGCGCAGGATTATCATAGATAGGTCTCACTCGCATCAAGAACGGAGGAAGCCAGCAAGCCTCATATTTGCGGGGGAATGGTTCACGCGCGCTACTATGGACAGACATAAACGGTGGCGAACGAGAGACAGGTAGATGTTTCCATCTTGTCCGCTGGCCACCATTAACGTTGCAGAACTCATCCATCATTGCACACCGTGAAGCGGGCAGCCCGACAAACATACGAGCGGAAAGCGATGTCTGAGATTGGAGCTGAGGATAAGATATATACACGACGAACAGCAGTAGCTAGAGCGATTGCAAAGGGGAAACACAGGAACCTCCGAATCCGCCATGATCCATCAATTACCTGAAGCCCGATGCTCGATGCCCACTTCCCCGCCTTTCCTTTTCTTCCCGCCTTAGAATTCTATGTCCGACCGCACCAGACCCACCCGACACAGCAGCGAAAAGTAGTCGGCGAATGATGTCCGTGTCTGTAATGTGTGGCTGGGCTGGGTTTGCGGAGATCGAGGCGGCCACTCGCTGGAGGCAGCGGTGGGCCGTCATCGTGTGTCACTCGGATGAGAGGCACGGTTACACGCTGCCTCGCTGCCACTTGCGCCGCTGGAGGCGCTGCAGAAGTGCCCAGTCGCGCTTCTGGTGCAGAAACCGACTGCGCCGGCGATATTGCGCCCCCTACCATCTCACACTTCGCTGGCACTGCAGCTGATGACGTGCAGGATCGAGGTCGCAGAGGTGGCGGGGGAGTGAGGTTCAAAACCACGTTAGTGCAGTGGAGCGACGAGACGGATCCGAAGCTTGCGGGCGGCGACAAATCGGTGCCGAAACCACTTCGATGTTTGCAAGGAGTTTCCCGATCGTACGGAGTTGTCCCTCAGGCCTCCGTATCCGTCGTCGATTTCGTACGACAATCGGCTCCGATAATCGGAAGTACCAGCGCTCTCCCTGCGTTCCATGCCCACTACCCCATCGCACTCATACCCCGTCGTGGCGTCCGAACTCAGGCACCACCACCACCGCTGGCATTGCTGACCGGCAGCTGGCTACTGAAACTGCTGATCGGGAAAGAGGATGAGTTGGGCGGTGCTCCACTTGGGACAGCGGCCCACGGATGTCTGCGGAGTCCAACGCCGAGCATTCTGCGCTGGGCGTGTTGTGGGCCCCACGGCAGCTTCGACCACTGCCTGCTCATTGGCGCCAATTGGGTTCGTCTCGGGCGAGTGGTGTATGTCTCTGCGAACGCTCGCCGGTAAATTCTGAAGTGGGACTGTTCTCGAACGGGCGTTCCCGCGTCCGAATCTCACTTAGCGTTGGGCCGGTTCTTCGTCCACTAGAAGTATTGCGACCCGTCTTCAACTGGTAGAACCTCGAGGTAGGCGGTTTGCTCACCCTGGCCGGGACCCGCTTCGGGTTCCGTCTTGGTCTGATGCTGGACTGACGCTTCTTGCGGGTGGCTTCCACGTCTGCCCTCGGAGTTCTTCCACTCGGCCCGTGCCCGTCCTAGTGTCCGGCGGGAGGCGGTCTCTGCAGCCGCGGATCCACTCGGTGGGCCCGTGAATCGTCGCGTCGGCCTTCCGCTCTGGGCGCTATCGGAGCTCGGTCGTCATTGCGGTCCCTTCTTGCGTCATCTGGCGATGTGCTTCCTAGCCTGGATGCCGGTAGCTGACCGAACGTGGCTGCCTGCCTTCCCCTTAGAGACAGCACGGAATTGTGGCTGCGCGGTGGCCGTACCGTCGGTAGCGTAACGACGTCGTGCGATGGCGGAACCATGGCGTGACCGCCGACAGCGCGCTCCGTGTGACCTGGCGCCGGCGAGTCGTCCCTTCTCCCTCCACTCAATCCTCTGCTTCCACCCTGCTCCCTTCCTCCTTTCTCCCTTCCTCCTTCTCCCTTCCTCCTTCTCCCTTCCTCCTTCTTCCACATGCTCTTGCAGCGATATCATTCCCCGGCAACACGCTCGCCTTGATCGAGCGTATGTGTTTCCCTCCTTTGCAGCTGGCTCTGCAGATGCTCCCAGTTCCCACCTTACCATCAGTTCGGAATACCGCATCTCGAAAATCATCGTATAAGGCACGACCTAGCCACGCTCACGATCGCGGGTCCTCGTATCGACACCACCATGGTCTCCTGTGCTTCCTCGAGAGGAATATCTGCGGGCACGGTAGTGAGTCTTCCATCACTCCACTTCCTCGAAAGCGGGTTCTCAGAGGGGAGCATCTCGGAATCCAACATCCGTTTGCAGTGGCGCAGTTACCTGGGAGGGGCGGCTTTCCTCCAGGTGGAACGCGGTGCAGACAGAGCAACGGGGCGGCAATCCAGCACCAGTGACACAGCGGAAGTATCGCCGGGCGGAGACCACCCAGCGCTTCTGGCCAAGACGTGGCCCCAATCGCAATCCCAGGTGTCCACCGCGGGGGTGCTGTGAAGGGCCGCGGCGAACATGCTCTGACGGGCGGATAAGCAATTCCGGGGATGAACTGGAATCTCCAGCCCGACGGTACGAGATCAGCATCGGAGTCCCAGAAGCAGCCATTGTTTTCTTATTCCGCAAGGCGAGCGGGGTCTTCCCGCACTGGCTGGTTGCTGTGCTTTTTCCTGCGCGCACCTTGGTAGCTAGCTATTTACTCCGCTGCCCCGTTGCCAGGGTCTATCGATAGCACCACCCCGCCCTTTGGCGATGTACCCCGCCGCCTTCGAGCCCATCAGGGTTCTCGACAACAGAGCCTACATCTACCGCGCCGCATCCCACTCTCCCTTCCCCCTCTCTTTTTCAGTTCGCAGGCTCCGATTCCGCACACGACTGCCCGTCCGCTCGTACATCCACGCCCTCGATGCCGAAAGAAATCTATCCGCTGGCGTCGCTCCTCGCCTCGCTCGCATGCCTTGGTCGGTCACGCCGCCGGTCGGTCGTCGCCGTTTCTTTGTCTCTTGATCGGTCACAGCTTCGGTCCGTGGCCGTCGGTCGTCATCCGTTCCCGCCGCTCTCCGGCTACATCTTTGGCCCGTCGTCGCCGTCTCCATAACTCCCGATTCTGCAGGCTCGCACTGCGGTCTTAAGACATCGGCGGAAACATACTACCATGGACTGGCCCTTCCATCTCACCTCCCGACAGAGGTCATCCTGCTCCTCCCGATGCTCTCTACTCCGATGGGTTCACCCTCAAGCGCGAACTCGGCAACAATATTGCATTGGTATAGGGCTCGGTTGGGAAGCACGGTTCGGATTCACAGTCACGCGAGGGCGAAGGTTTGGTTTGTGGGGAACGTTCCTTAATTGCCACAAGAAGCTAACAACAAAAGGGGTTTAAAGACCGTCCACCGCCCCGCAGCAAAAAGAAATCAGAAGTCCATCCCTTCGTCCGTCCGTCCGTCCGTCGATAGGAGCCACGCCGAGTCGAGTCGGGGAAGATTTAGTGCTGGCTCTCGTGTCAGCGCGGAGGGAGAACGCGAGGACAGTGGAAGAAACTTACGGAGCAGCTGGTGCAGGCAGAGCAGTCGCCGGTGCAAGAAGCCGGGCAGCAGGAGCAGGTGCAGGGAGACATTGTGGAGTTGGTTGGTTTGGGGGGTTGGTTTTGGTTGGGTTGGTTGTTTGTGTGTGGGTTGTGGATGTTGTGCGAAGATTATTATCGAGCCTGAAGAGAGAACGGACTGACGGGAGAAGAGGGTGGCATTTATACCATTGGGAAACGCTACAGCTCTCCCCGCAACCGTGCCGGGAGCTGTCGGTGTCGAGCGGGGTCGATGGACAGACCGCCGTACCAACATTCACGCTCCTTCCCTCCTTCCCCTCCCTGCAAGCTCGGACGCGACAACGCCCTAGCGATAGCTGTCTCACCCACCCCCAGAGCTGCCAGCACTCTATCAACTTGCGGGATCGTCGGAGGCGAGTGCGAGAGACGACTCCACCACCTCCTCCTCACGTTCGACGCTTCCTGATGGGCCTGACGCCGACGTCTCATCCGTCGAAAACTCTCGATGCAGACGGCATCGATCCACGGACGAATTCCAAACGGACCTCAGGGCCCCCATCCAGTTCTCCAGCTGCCCTTTCCGGCCTGCAGACAGCTGGCGAGCCAACTGACCACCACCACCTCCTTCCTCTCCCACTCCCGCCCGACCCCGTCGTGACGCTCAGATGTCTCGGCCCCCCCACCAACAGCAATCAGCTTATCGCGATGTCCATGTGCCCCTTCTTGGATCCGCACAGGACGACGCACCCCAGCCAATGGATCAAATCTGAGGTTTCGCGCGCTTACCGTGGTGGACAGCCTTGGCTGCCCTCTTTTTTTTTATCTATGCACCCCTCTTTTTTTCGTTCCCCACGTCTGGCTCCACAAGATGGCAACTGCCGCGAATGGGGAACAGGGAGCTCGTGGTCGCGGTTTGCGTGCGGACCAACGAACGACGGCCACATTGCCACGGGGATGCATTCCGTTCTGCTTTAGTTTTTTTCCGTCGTTGCACGTCCTGTCTTTGGCCAGCGATGGGTTGGAGACGGGGGGCGCGGCGCGGGGGAAGTTGCTGGTTATCGCGACAGGCAAGGGGTCTGTTGCAGGGATCCACGAAGACGGCGGAGAATCCCGCTGTTGGATATCGTGACGCCAGCAGTGGGGAAACTTCCAGTGTATCTAGCGGCATGTTGTGACGGAGCCAAACGGGGCGAAACGGAGCGGAATGGCGGCAGCATATGACCTCGGTTAGCGCTATCCAGCAGCAACGCACGAATCCGCTGTCAGCGTGATCCTCTCGACCGGTTAGTAGCAGGAATTAGTTGGGATGCTCACGCAGAGTGTTCTTGCTGTTTGCTTTGTTTGCTCCGCCCGATGCTGTCCATCATGCACTGGCTGTGCGGTCGTCGTTCTCGCGAACCGGCAGCAGAGCGAGGAAGGAGCGGCGGCCGAACGACCTGTTCGCGCACATGTTTTCGTATTCCCTGCTTGTTGCGTGGGGCGCGTCGGTGGCGGTGCAACCACAGACCCGTGGTGGCTGCTTGTCGTCGACTGGTAGGACGGAACGTTCTGGCGGTGTTCGGCGGCTCGCTGCTTCCACTCCCGAAGTCCGCGGGACTCGTCATCACGGCACGGGCGTTCGCACCCGTCGTGCGACCGCCGGGCGAGTGACCCGGAGTGAACGGCCCTCCGTTTGAGTCGGCAGCGCAGAAACTAGTCATCGTCGCGGATGCAAACGGGCCACCGCCATCTCCAGTTCCGCCGTATAAGAGCGAAACCCGTTCTGTCGTTCCTAACGGAGCACAGCAACAGCACAACGGAAGCAATGGAAACCTACACCCGCACCGTGGAGCCATACCCGCGCCAGGTCTACACCCTCACGGCGCCGCCGCAACCGACGCAGCCCATGCACCTGGTCCCGCTGGCCTGGGCATCGACACACATCGCATCGCTGCCGGTGCCGCTGCTCGCCGCGCAGCTGCCGCACCTCTTTGCCGCGTACCAGCGGCGCGGCGGCAGCCACATCGACGTGCGGGCGCGTCTACACGACAGCAGCTACGCATCCGGCTCGCAGGAGCGCTATCGCAAGGGCGCGGTAGCGGTGATCGGCCACTTCGCGTCGCTGCTCGGGTCCGCGGCGGAGGACGAGGAGCCGCCGTCGCTGACGCGCTTCCTGGAGCGAAAGCTGGCCGACGGCGGCGAGACCAAGCTGCTGCGCCACTTCGCGAGCATCGTCCACATCGCCCGCTCCTTTGGCTGTCTCCCCGCGCTGCGGACGACACTCGAGCACCTTCTGCTTGTGCACGCGCGCGCGCTCGCTGCCCGCGACGACTGGCGCGACCTGCTCGTGGATCTCGGCACGCGCGGTCGCGCCCGCGACGAGATCGATGCCCGCCTGGAAGATGATTGCGGCGCGAGTATGGACGCCAACGGCAGTGGCAGCGAGCTTCCGCGTGGCCGCGGCTTCGAGGCAGCGCTCGTCGGCCGCGACGCTGACCGCGCCGTCCGCGAGTGGCGCGGCTGCAGGAGCGTCTTCGCCGCCGTTGAGCCCGAACACCTACATGGCATACTCGGTCGCCTCGGCGAGGGCAACACGCTCGTCCCGCCTGGCGCCGCCGCCGAGGGCGGCGTGCTCGATCCCGTCGGCGGCGTCGTCTGCGTCGAGATCCGCCGGCTCGACTACGCCTTCCCGCACCGCGGCGGCGCCGTGCTCGGCGGCCGCGTCGGCGAGTGGCTCGCGCGCGGCACGCGCCGTGGATGGACCGGCTCAGGCCCGGCTTCCGACTGGGTCCGGCCGGATAGGGACGAGTGGCGTGACTGAAGTTGATCGCGGTTGGCTTGCGTACGGGCTCGAGGTTGTGCCTTTTTTCTCTTTTTTTTTCCTTTCTTGTTGTGGTAGATTTGTGCGATCGCATCAGGGTAGTTTCTCGATTCTAGACTACGTCGCAACGACGCCGTGAATTACTCTTGTTCCGTGACCCCACGACCGAATGCGATCGCATGATTCGTGACATCTGCCCGCCGGCCTGTCGGCAGCCGTGACGACTAATTACCTAATGCGCTGCCTCCGGCCCGCATCTAGCCGTGGGGGGCTGCTCCACCATCGCGTCATGCAGATTCGTGGTGCACATGCACGTAAGTCAGGAATGTGTGCAGCCCCGCGAATCTCTGCGTACGTATGTATGTATCATATCTGCGTACAGATGTAGGCGATACATTTGTACTTATCAATGTATGGGCTGCCGCCGGCAGCATGGATTTGTTCCATGTGTATCTATGTAGCAGGAACGTCGGGGGGGGCAGCGGCCGGACTTCCATCCGGTCCACGCGTCACTTTACGTCACCGCACGATGCAGACTGGGCGGCGAATCGGAGTCTGCAGCGCGCGGGCCTCCACGCCAGCAGCGGCTTGGCGCAATGCGAGCCTCGTCTCGACTGCCTTCGTGACATCCACCTTGCACTGCCTCTAGATACATACAATATGGTTGGGACACTGTAGCTGACACTTTCTCGACCTTCAACATCGTGAAGCAAAACGTCTTTGATAACTCGAACTTTATAAAGTATTGTTTTTCTGATGAAATACCATCTCAACTATAGCGAAACAGGGATTAAGACCTAATTACTCTGACATCTGGGAAGCGAAACAAACTTACTGATTAGGCCCTGTTTGGTTCGACCATATTTTGAGACTGCCACACAAAACCGAGGATCCCGTCGGTTCGCGAGGTCGCAAAACTAATACTTTTGAAGTGATCCAGTAGTTTTGTGACCTCTCGCGAACCTACGGGTTTGCGAAATACGGGCGAACCAAACAGGGCCTAGATAAGCTGGTAGTACGGATGCACCATCGACTTTCCCCACCAATCGTATAGCCACCACCACCACCACCACCACCACCACCACCACCACCACCACCACCACCACCACCACCACCGCCACCACCACCACCGCGATCCACGCTTAACTCGCAAACCAATAGCGGTGGAGAAGTACAGTCTAATAGCAACTGGTGAGAGGACATAGCTCTGATATATCCATTCAATTTGCGCTGTGGACGGAAAGCCAGAAAGATTCTGGGGGATGGCTTACTGAGAGTCTGAGAAGCACCGTGAGATGAGATGGAGATTCCTGTAGGCTTTTTAGTAGCACAGCAGTATGGAGTTATGCTGTCCGCCGTGCCCCAGTGCTGTCCACTGGCAGTACTCTCAGTTCCTCCGTACCTCAGTGCTCTCTACCGGCAGAGTCCGCCTCCGTTCCTTCGTTTTTTTGTTTTTGTTTACTCATTACTCGCATGCGACCTATCCAGATCGTGGCGAGATGACCGTTCCTTCGTGACTCCGCGCTGTCCACCAAAAATCAGTCCTGTCCGCCGTCAGAGTCCGCTCCATTCCTTCGAGGCTCAGTGCCCACCATCAGTATTTGTTCTATTCCTACATGTTCTGTTCCTTCATGCCTTAGTGCTCTCCGCCGTCAGTGTCACTCCGCTCCTTCGTGCATCAGCGCTGTCCACCGTCCTCGGCATTCGGCGCCCTCCTGTCCTCGGTGCTTGCCCATCCTCAGCACTCATCCGTCCACAGCGCCCTACCTCGGTGCCCGACCACGGCACTCGTCCGCCCTCGGTGCACGTCCGTCCTCAGCATTCACCCGTCCTCAGCGTCCATCTTCGGCGCTCGTCTGTCCTCTGCGCTTGTCCCCCCTTGCTCGTTCACGGTGCTCACCTGTTCTCGGTGTTCGCTCGTTCCTGGCGAATACCGCCTCGATCCCATCCCTCCATCGGCCGAATTTATACGAGTCCCTCGAGCTCCATCCGTCCAGCCACCGTCCCAGAGCAGGTGCATACTAAGGAGAAGCGCGAGGGGTCGGCGGTGCTGTTAATATGGAGAAAATGGGTTTCAATTAATCAGCAGTTTTCAAAGGGGGAGAAGCGGCTCGGTGGTGGCTGCCGCAAAGTTCTCCCCCGCCAGCGTAGTGAATTTGAAGCCTTTGGTGGTGGTCGTTTTTCGAGAGAGTGAATGAACTCTGAAAATACAGTATATTTGAATGCCCATGTGACCGAAAAAATTCTAAGAAATAATACATCACTGAGACGTCTTGACAGCTAAGTCACCATAATTAAACTTCATATACGACTAAAAATTCTCTGATGTCTTACAAGGAAGACGTATTCGCAACTCCTATGTTGCTGCCTTCGGGAAATATCATTTGTCAGAAGAAATTGATCTACCTCAGTCAATTGAAAGGTGGATCTACCGTATATCTCTCGTAAGAGGTCCCCACTGATATAGGTACTAGCGCCAGCTAGCGCGCTTAAGGTTAGCGCGCCAAGCTATTTCCCAATGTCAGGTGACGAGCCCAGGAGGTATTCAGCCCTGCCGAATAGGGGAGACAGCTGGCAGCATCCGCAACTGCACGTCAACCCCACACCAGTGAATATGAGGCCTCTAATTGTCGACGACCATTCTCTGGCTGTCCACAGCCGGTAGAATTCCTCATGGCAATCCTTTCGCAAGCAACCATACTGCCGATCCGCCTCGAACCCTTCGCAATCATTAACCGTTCAAACAACGGCCTGGCCCCCGCGAAGAGCCAAATTCCGTGGTCCCATGATGGGCTCCACTAGCGGCTACTACTTCCAGAGCTAAGCGATGCAGAACATTTGAGTTGAAGATCAGAGTACTGTGCTGGACAGAGCACGGGCGGGTGGATGACGGGCAAAGTGGGAAACGGAAACCTACATGGGAGGAAGTACGAGTACGGTCCGGTTATAGATGGCGACTCACTCTCGGCCCATCCTCCATGTAGCACCGGCCGCACCCTCAGCCGCGCACTCCAGCGAATCTTTCTCGGCATTTCTCTCTGCAGCTACACGCAGAGCTAGTGATTCACTTCCAGCGTCAATCTCGGCACGTTAAGTTCCGAAGGTACCAAGAGGCAGAGGTGGAAAAGGGCGTGGAGAAGGAGCAGCAACGGCCGTACCACCAGCAGTAGGAACTCGGGGAAGTACTAGGTCAATAGGGAAGCGCAGTCATGTCATTTCTTTCCCGCAAATTACCAACACTGAGGCGATGGGGAGGATGAGGATGGTGTTGAGTACGACTTTCGTTGGCACGCAGATGAGGTTTAGTTAGAATTGTAGATATTGTAGTGGATTCTATGGACGGAGCCTGATCAGCCTAAGCAATCACGAAGATTTCCGAAAATTCACTCCCTTGGCACTGCCGCGATTTGATATTGCGCTAGTACATAGGCGCGCTAGTCTGCGCAAGTCTGCGCTAGTACCCACAGCATTGGCATTTATAGGGGGGGACCTATTATGAGAGATAATACGGTAACTAAGCATCTGCAAATGTGAGGCACCGCGCGAAAATTGTTTGTCTTTTGACTAGTTACCCGAAGACATCTGTCAAACAAGACCGGGCTGTCGCCACACACCCTTTTCTTCAAAAGTAGGTAGTTTTTTTTGTTTATTCATACTCGCATGCGACCTATATAGATTTCCGTAAAGTAGCAATTCCAAATTTATTAACGAAAGCAATGGTTTATTTCCTACGTGAGAAATTCTTGGCAAGTCTCTCGGTAAGAATAGTGTAGGAGTCAGTAGGCATGGGAAAAGACAGTCCGAGGCAAGGATCGGTTCAAGATCCGTGATCCCCCCTCCCCCCCACGGCCGACTAGCGGTGCAGCCAGGTGATGCTGGAATTCCCACCACCGTGGATGTGGTGCGGCGGATCATGGCGGCGTACATTTTACCCAGGTTTCCGCGTCCACCGTCCGCGCAAGGCGGCTTGTTGTGAACCTCCCTTTGCCCTCCGCCCGCCTGATCCCGAAAGTGAAGTGAAGCGCACCAATGAAAGAACAAACGAGAGTCCAAGAGAAAGAACAATAGAAAGAACAAAAGGAAAAGGGGCGCCCCCTCCCCTACTCCTCTCCCGCCGATGCCCTGAACGGGGGTTGGAAGGAACAGCGGGGGTTCCTCCCCGCCTCAGCACCCAACGCCTCCACCCCTCGTTCTACTTCCCGCTCCCTTCTCTCCCGGAGCTCCCATTCCGACACCTCGCTCCCCGTGTCGGCCTTCTCTCCCACGGCTGGCGCTATCCTCCCCACGTCCGTAGATGTGAGAAAGTCCAGTATTGCCTGGCTGCATCTCCTGTCGGCGAAAAGATCCCGGATCCTCCACCGGCTCTTCCACCGCCCTGTCTCCTTCCTCACTTCCGCCCAGAGGATCTTCTGCTCCATCCTCCACTTCGGGCACACCTTGAAGAGGTGCTCCCTCGTCTCAAGAGTAGGTAGTTATCATGTGTGGCGCAGTAGGGCCGTGCATTTAGATTAGAACCCATAGTCTTGGCGAGGAGAAGCGCTTAGGCTCGGGCTTTGTCAGGAGCCTATCTGCAGCCCACACATCGTTGCATGCAGTGTCACAAGTAAATCTATGTACTAAGCTCGGGTACAGCTGGCTCGAACTGGTATGATACACAAGGCGTTCGTAGGTTTGGCGCCAGGTGTACAGGTGTGTATGCACTCCGCATCAGGCTGTGTCACGTCGGTCAGCTGAACACCATATGTATCTAGTTTGACACCCTTCGCTCACGAGCGAGAACATTCCGTCCAAACCAGCAACGGCCGTCCATCGACTCCCCCAGTGCAACAAAAACCATGCCAGTACCATTCGGCTTCTCCGTCGGCGATTTCCTCGCAATTATCAAGCTCATCTGGGACCTTCGCGCAGCCCTTAGCGAGACGACGGGCTCCATCCAAGAAGTCCACTCGTTCCTCCTTACCCTCTTCTCCTTCCAGTGCTCGATCTCAACTTGCCAAGCACTCGCCCTTGAGTGGCAGCAGCTATACGACGAGTGCACGGAAACGAGCACAGCCGAGCGCTCGGTGGTGAATGGAATAAACTACCAGTTGACAATCTGCCGTGAGAAATTGGAGACGCTTGTGGACAAGACACAGCCGTACACATGGTCCTTTATGAAGCAGAGGGGAAGTCGGGCGGTTAATGATCACGTCAGGAAGGTTAGATGGATGTTTGCGAAGGACGAGGTGGTGAGATTGCAGAGTGATTTGGCGACGCATGTCAATGGCCTGGAACATTTAACATCTGCTCTGGGAATGTGAGTTGAATCCGACGCAAGCGCAGAGCCATACTGAGTAGATAGGGAGGTGGTGAAACGTACACTGAAGAAATGGGAATCCTGCGCGGCAGTCACTAAATCCATCGAGGACAATGTTACACATATGAGTGCGAAGTTGGATTCTCTGCATTCGGCGCTCCC
>Ga0307512_10005327_pt1 | contig 13475 bp, 14 predicted proteins | sample 14_EM_MG_FD_200267 | JGI IMG/M metagenome (GOLD analysis project Ga0307512, IMG submission 200267) | Populus trichocarpa ectomycorrhiza microbial communities from riparian zone in the Pacific Northwest, United States - 14_EM | ecosystem: Host-associated > Plants > Roots > Unclassified | place... | reverse complement strand
GTATCGTCACTGGTGGCGTTGGAGATCGGGCACTCCGCAGCGGCCTCCCACTCATCTCGACCTCCAACGATCACCGTGGTATCATCATTGCGGTATCTTCCAAGACCTGGAATTTAGTGGCTTGAGTCCAAAGTGCTCGCTTGGCTTTCGACTTCATCTCGAACTTGACCGGTAACCGATTGATCATACACGTCGGCGGCGATAGGCTTGCTTCTAGTAGCGGTCGTACGAATAAGAGATGTGAGCTGTCGAATCGACCGACAGAAAGGGAGATAGAGCGGAGACACTGCCCCTGTTGTTAGGTCCAGTGGCGTGGCACGCTATAAAACAGAGGTTCTGAGTCTCGCTCACGACCTGCACCCCCCCACCGCTTTCTCGTAGCCACTACTCGTGTTTCGACCATGGCCACCGAGCCCCAACGACCGAGCGGGCAGGATGGTGCTCTCTCTTCGTTGAATGCAGCCGTCGATGCCCTCAATCTCGCAAAGTGTGTTTCAAGCATCACACCTGCCAAGGCTGCCTTCGACTCTGCCAGCGTTCTTCTAAGTGCAATTAGAGTTGGTCCCCTCCTACCCACGTTGGTCGACTGTTTGCTAATGTGCACAGGACTCGATGATCAATAAGGTGGACTACGTCGAACTGGGGCTAGCGTGCGCTGGCGTCTGTGAAGCCCTTGACCGGGGGATAAATGGAAGACGAGTGAATCAACTCAGTCAATCCGTCCTCATGGCGATCGAACAACTGATGGTGTGAGCTGAATAGGCGATGCTTACATGGAGATTTACTCACAAGGCTCCCAATCGCAGGACTGTGGCCGAGATCCGGAGGAACATCATCAAACAGGGTAAACGAAATGCGATCTCCCAACGTTTCCACAAGAAGAGCAATAATGAGGCAATCGCTTCCTGGAAGTTGGACCTAGACAGGGTTCTTCATGACTTCAACGTGCGTTCTATCACTTCTGTATGGTCACCGCTAACTCTCCTCTTCCAGACCGAGTTCGAGACGCATGTAATCGAATCTGAGATTCATCATGCCGTTGCGAACACCCACACTATCGTTTCCCATGTCCATCACGACAATTCGGACGCCAGCGACGTCGTCCCTGACCCCGATGACGGCGTTTCAAATACTCATGTCGCCTCTGACATTCATCTGGACACGTCGAAAATCCGTGGGAATGTAGATGACCAGAATCCTGGAGTAAGCGCCCCTTGTGCTCTGGCTGTCGCCGAGCAACCACTTACGGCTGCCTAGACTCATGCCAGGTCAGCAATCGGAACTATAAATGAATCCTGGGTCTAACATTTACATGCAGAGTGCCGGGAGAATCACCACTGGCACAGAGACATCTGCACAGCACCGGAACAATCATGTCCGAGGAGGCAGGCGATGACGATCGACAGGTGAGTGAAACTTGTGTTCTGTTTGTCACTGGGTAAACGTTAAACACTGACCACCACCTAGGCTCAAAGCAGAAATAGGTCAGCGATCCCTGCTATTAAGGAACCCATCGCCCCATCCGAATTTAGTCTACCCGGGGAATTACCACAACCACCAGGGATCTTCTTTGGACGCACCGAATTGATCGAGAGGATTGTTGACTTCGCAGAACGTTTCACACCAATCGCTTTGGTCGGTGCTGGCGGGATTGGCAAGACATCCGTCGCTCTGACCGTCCTCCACGATGACCGCATCAAACGACGGTTCGGTGACAACCGTCGGTTCGTCCTTTGCGACAACCTCCCGGCCTCGCTCCCCCACTTCCTCCGTCAGCTCTCAAAGACCGTTGGTGCGAACGTCGAAGACCCCAAGGATCTGACCCCCTTACGACCGTTCCTATCGTCCAAGGACATGTTCATAGTCCTTGACAGCGCAGAATCTGTGCTCGATCCGCAGGGGATGAATGCCAAGGAGATATACGCAGTGGTGGAGGAGCTCAGCCAGCTGAGCAACATCTGCCTCTGTATCACCTCCCGGATCTCTACTTTCCCTCCAGACTGCAAGTGGCTGTACATTCCGACGCTACCGATGGAAGCCGCCTGTGACACCTTCTATCGGATCTACCAGCATGACGAACGCTCGGACCTGATCAAGAACATCTTGAGGCAACTCAACTTCCATCCACTGTCGATCACCCTACTCGCGACAGTTGCTCATCACAACAGGTGGGACACCGATCGGTTGGCCAGGGAGTGGGACGAGCGTCACACGGACGTGCTCCGGACAGATCACAACCAAAGTCTCGCAGCGGCCATCGAGCTGTCGCTCTCGTCGTCGATGTTTCAAGATCTCGGCCCCGACGCCCGGGATCTTCTTGGAGTCGTCGCCTTCTTCCCTCAAGGGGTTGACGAGAACAACATCGACTGGCTATTCCCCGCGATTCCCGGGACGAAGAATATATTCGACAAGTTTTGTGCTCTTTCTCTGGCATATCGCAGCGACGGCTTCATCACAATGCTGGCACCGATCCGCGACTATCTTTCCCCCAAAGATCCGGCATCAGCTCCACTCCTCTGTTCGACCAAAGAGCGTTACTTCACCCGATTGTTGCTTCGTATTGAACCTGACCAGCCCGGGTTCGAAGAAACGAGATGGATCATGTCAGAGGATGTGAATGTCGAGCATTTGCTCGATGTGTTCACAACAATTGATGTGACATCAGGTGGTGTGTGGGATGCTTGTCGCAATTTCATGATCCACCTCTCTTGGCACAAACCACGACTCGTCATCCTGGGACCGAAGATTGAGGCACTCGCAGATGACCATCCTTCCAAGCCAGGATGCCTGTTCCTGCTCTCGCAGCTGTTCCATAAAGTTGGAAGTTACGCGGAATGCAAACGGCTTCTCACTCACGCCTTGGGGCTCTCTCGAGGGGGGGATGATGACTATATGCTCGCTCTTATATTGGAGGAGCTATCTACTGTGCATTTCCGGATGGGTCTCCTCAAGGAAGGAATACAACAGGCGAAAGAAGCATCGGAAATTTACGGACGGCTCGGTAAACCAGCGGAACAAGCAGATCTTCTGATGTTCCTCATTCCGCTTTGCCTTAAGGACAACCAACTTGACGCTGCAGAAGAAGCCGCATCCCATGCGATCAATCTCATCTCAGAGAAAGGCGAACAACTCTGCGCATGTCATCACCTTCTTGGCATTACATACCAAGCCAAGAACGAGTTCGAGAAGGGTATTCACCATTGCAAGGTAGCCCTCACGATCGCATCCCCCCTCAACTTGTTCAGTTTTCTGGCCGATGTCCACATCTCCATGGCACAGCTGTTTTTCTATCAAGATATGTTTGATGACGCGAACGCCCACATTGCACAGGCCAAGTTGGACGCAATCAACGGCAACGAAGCACACACTCTGGCTCAAATTATGGCGTTTCAGGCTTCGGCTTGGTATGAACAACATAGGCTTGAAGAGGCCAAGTCTGAGGCACTGCGCGCTGTTGATGCGCTCAAGAAATGTGAGGCTGCGGACGACGTGGAGAATGTTATGGAGCTCCTCCGGAAGATCGACCATGACTCTCGAGAAAATGTTACCCCTCGTGAATTGGATAACAATGGTGAGGTCCTCGCAACAGTGCCGTCTGTCGTGTTTATTGATTCTTCATATTCAGAAAACGCCATTAAATCCGAATGATGGTGTCGACATCTACCTCGAGGTCTTCAGACCCACCCTTCTGCAAGTCACCGACGCCTCCTCCCTCCCGTTCGGTTCCCTAATATCAATACCGGCCTGTATCTCCCTCTTTTTTTCCGCACTACAAGAACTTCCCCTTTATCTACTTCCTCTACCCACACGCATCATTTCATATTTGTCGTCTCGCCGCTCATCAGTGATCCGCATCCCATGACATGCCTCCCGTCTCTTGTGCCTGTTTGAATACGTCTATCCCGTACATTGACAGTGACTGCACACGCTCCGACATGTATTATAATCAACAGTGCTGACAAACGAAAATCGGAACGTCGAAACGGCCGTTCGGATCATGGTCAGTGAATGCCTCAATTCTGAAAAGAACTGGCAGAGACGAGCAGAATGGAACTGGTGTGATTATTATGAAGGAGACCTCATAGGAAAAACAGCTTTGAGGCTACGCGGCCACGGTTGTAGATGGAGGAGAAATTTCAACCTCTCGAATGACATCACCGCAGTGCTCGCCGAGACCTCGAATTTAGAGGCTTGGGCTCCATAATCCTGATTCAACCTTTTGACTTTGCCTCGAACTTTATCACAGATGTCAGCGGCATTTGATGACGGTTGAGTCATGTGTAGATAACAGGTGTGAGCAATTCGATCGACCGACGAAAAGTGGTGCGGGGAGGATAAGCAATCGTGACAATTTCTCCCGCCGGCATGTCGGATATGCCGACGCGCAGGATTAATGCGGCACACTCGGCTGGGAGCCCCGAGCCAGATGGGACTTGGAATCAAGCGATTAATTCTCCGGACAGCGATAAGTAGTAAACGGGCGGCAGGGGGATGAGGAGGTAGTAGTGCATAAAAATTGTTTTCCCTGCTCATTGACCAGAACTCACGACCACCAAATGTAGAGAAAGTGTGTCTATCCCGGGTTGCGGCCACTCACTGGGGCTTGGGTCCCACATTCCTCCACTACGACCCTTTCTACCTCAGGGTACTCGGATCTGGCGGGGATTTCGCGACAACCAACTGGTAAAAAAAATCATCCGCACCGGCGACAGTTCGCCTCACAGGAACGACGTTGTAAGTTGGTATCAGCGAAGCGTCAGGACCATGGGACCAAGGTCGCAGTTGTCGCAGGTCAGGGATGGGTCTCCATGATATAGCTCAGCACCGTGCACGCAATCGCTGCTTCTCGACATCCTCTTCCTTCTCCACGCTACTCTTTTCCAAAGCCGTCCCCATAACTCCAATATTTCTGGAGGCGCGGTTAAGAAGCGGGCGCGTCGAGAAGCTCTTTAATAGTATTTGCCTGATTGACGGAGTGACGTGGGTTTGAGCGGAGCATAATGTAATTCAGAATAATATCCGAGGGGGGGTCAGGGAAAGCGTAACAGCGTCTTCAAGCCTCCGGTCGACCATCCTTCATGGCATTGGTACTCCAGTAGCCGAGACCGGCCCCGAAAAGCCCTTCCCCGTCATCCGGGCTAGTGTTTAGTTTGGGTACCTGAGACGAGGATGAAGAGTAAGAAACCTTATATACGAAAAGTATGCACTGCATAGGACCCGTTCTTGAGACAGTGATTTATCCCGGTCGGATTCCTCTCATCTTCTTACCCGTACCAGTTTACTGGGGGGAGTGTACGAAATAAGCTCGTAGTTCTCCCTGAGCCGAGAGAATGCGTGTTTACACAGATCAGTTGCCGGAAAATGTGCCTCAGTATCAACTCACGTCGTAAAACGGCGTTATCTCCACTGTGTTTCAACGAAATCCCCTTCATTCTTCCCATGAGCAGCAGAGTTGGTGAATTCGGTGGTACCGAATTGCTCAACGTGGGTGTTGTCCTGTATAATTTGTTCAGTCTACAAAGAGAGGATCTTCGTCAACAACTATCTCTCCGTTTGGTTCGATGGCAACTTTACACGTTGAGTTCTTTGGCAGACGTGGTCTCCGAATAGTAAAATCCCCAACCGCGGTTTCGCCGGATGGCTCGGTAGTGAGCGTGATATTCGCGGTTCCTTCAGACTTCCAAACTGCGTAGTCCTTCGTGATCTCATTTGCCTCGGAACTGACGCGGCTCTGCCCAATGTCCACGCAGATGTCACCACCGTATGGCCAAGCCCTATCCCGGGCCGATTGAGATCGTGGATTTCTTTGTTCGGCGAGGTTTTGGGGTAGTTTTGGTGCAATTTTCGTTTCAGCGCATTCGTTTGGCTCTGGAGTTGCTTCAGGGCCATTTAAACTCAGAGGTCAATACTTTGCGGCATCCTTCCTGGGAATATTCTTACGAGTCGCTCAATACACGGAACGACGCACTCTCCGGGAAGGGTTAGATGGACCAGCATCCGTCTCCATAGCAAACGCGTCTTTTCCGGCATAATGAAGGTACGGAATCGCTCCGCAGGAGGTTTATTCTCGCGTAGTGTCAGGGAAGTACCGGTGACCTATGAGTTTGTTTGCGCCGGAAGGTGAGATCTAGCGGGAGGAGAAATGCCGGCCGGGCGGGAGGGCGCGGGGATGGAGAAGTCAGGATGGAGCCAAGTGTGAGCGTTTGGATCACGAACGAAGAACGGGTCCCAATGGCAATATTATTCATGAGCCTCCTCGAAAAGCCCTCGTGGTTGGAGTACACGTCCTGGCGAAAACTATGTTTAGGGTGACACGGTGAGTTTCTGCAGGTGTCCGTCGTCGGAGGGCCTACGAATAACCCATATCCTGGGACTCCAAAGCAGACGATAGTGACGGTGTTCCTGGTCTTTGCGGAGCGGAAGAGGGAGGTATCGTGGAGGGTGTCTCGCTCGTACGTTCGGAGGCAGTGAATCTGGGTCTTGGGAGCGGGTCTACAGGTCGTTGCTGCCTGGGGACGGGCCGGAACAGCACCCCGCCCTTCTCTACATGATTCCAGGTTTAGTACCCGCTGCGCATGAATGAGGAAGAAAGCTATGCTTATGGGCACGGGACGATATGATGATAGTTGAATGAGACAAATAGTTTATCTTTGTCCGATCCGTGATATATAATATCCCAGTGGTCAGTGGTCATCGTCTCCGTCATCTTTAAGGCCCAAGCCACCCACCACCGACAAACCGAAGAACGACAATGAGCAGGGTAGACTCTGTTCGGTCGCACGCAGGTAGTTCTCTACTCCAATCAGAAACAGCGCTTTCTCTCCGCGAGGGGCTGTTGTTCTCCATCTAAAAAACCCGTACGGGAGGCTAAGTGTCGTACTACCAACACAATAGACACAAAACTACTGTATCGCTATCGAGGAACGTACGCAATGCACGGTCACTGGTGGTGTTGGAGATCAGGCACTCTGCAATATTTCCCCAACCTCCCAACCTAGAAACCAGGTCTGGCCGCTCTTCTCAACCTCGGGGGATTTCTGCCCCCCAACGCACGAACGGCTTTCCTCTCCTCGCAATCCCACCTTCTCTCTCGCAATCTCTGCCACCGTATTCCCGAGGGATGCTGGCAAGGACGGGCACAACGGCTTTGTCGGGTATCGTGCTGGTTGCGTCCAGCCTCCCGCTCATCTCGACCTTCGACGATCACCGTGATATCATCATTGCGGTATCTGCCAAGACCTGGAATTTAGTGGCTTGGGCTCCGGGTTGCTCGCTTGGCTTTCGATTTCATCTCGGACTTGACCGATTGATCATGCACGTCGGCGGCGATAGATGTGAGCTGTCGAATCGACCGACAGAAAGTCGAGGAGATAGAGCGGAGACACTGCCCCTGTTGTTAGGTCCAGTGGCGTGGCACGTTATAAGACAAAGGTTCTGAGTCTTGCTCACGACCTGCACCCCGCACCGCTCTCTCGTGGCCACTACTCTTGTTTCGACCATGGCCACCGAGCCCCAACGACCGAGCGGGCAGGATGGTGCTCTCTCCTCGTTGAATGCAGCCATCGATGCCCTCAATCTCGCGGAGAGTGTCTCAAGCATCACACCTGCCAAGGTTGCCTTCGACTCTACCAGCGTTCTTCTAAGTACGATTATAGTGGGTTCCTTCCTACCCTCGTTGGTCGACTGCTGGCTAATGTATATAGGACTCGATGATTGATAAAATGGATTACATCGAACTGGGGCTAGCCTGCGCTGGTGTCTGTGAAGCCCTTGACCGGGGGATAAATGGAAGACGAGTGAATCAACTCAGTCAATCCGTCCTCATGGCGATCGAACAATTGACAGTGTGAGCTGAATAGGTGATGCTTACACAGCGAGATTTATTCACGAGGCTCCCAATCGCAGGACTGTGGTCGAGATTCAGAGTAATATCATCAATCAGGGTAAACAAAATGCAATCTCTCAACGTTTCGACGAGAAGCACGACAACGAGGCAATCGCTTCCTGGAAGTTGGACCTAGACAGGATTACTCGTGATTTCAACGTGCGTTCTATCACTTCCGTATTGTCACCGCTAACTCTCCTCTTCCAGACCGAGTTCGAGACGCATGTAACCGAATCTGAGGTTCATCATGCCGTTGTGGCTACCCACGCCATTGTTTCCCATGTCGATCACGACAATTCAGACGCCAACAACATCGTTCTTGATTCCAGTGACGGTGTTTCAAATGCTCATGTCACCTCTGACATTCATCTGGACACGTTGAAAATTCGTGGGGATGCAGATGGCCAGAATCCTGCGGTAAGTACCTCTTGTACTCTGGCTGTCACAGAGCAATCACTTACGGCTGCCCAGACTCGTGCCAGGTCAGCAATCGGAACGATAAATGAATCCTGGGTCTAACGTTTACATCCAGCGTGCCGGGAGATTCATCGCTGGCACCAAGACACCCGCACAGAACCGGGACAACCATGTCCGAGGAGGCTGGCGATGAAGGTCGACCGGTGAGTGAAACTTGTGTTCTGTTTGGCACTGGATAAATGTTAAACACTGACCACCACCTAGGCTCAAAGCAGAAATAGGTCAGCGATCCCTACTATCAAGGAACCCAGCGCTCCATCCGAATTTATTGTACCCGGGGAATTACCACCTCCACCACCGGGGATCTTCTTTGGGCGCGACGAGTTGGTCAAGAATATTGTTGGTTGGGCAGAAGACCTCACACCAATCGCTCTGGTTGGTGCTGGCGGGATTGGCAAGACATCCGTCGCTCTGACCATCCTCCACGACGATCGCATCAAACGGCGGTTTGGCGTCAACCGTCGATTCATCCGCTGTGACAAGTTTCCAGCCTCGCTTGCTAACTTCCTCCGCCAACTCTCCAAGGCCATCGGTGCAGGCATCGAGAACCCTGAGGATCTGACCCCCTTGCGGCCATTTCTATCATCGAAGGACATGCTCGTAGTCCTCGACAATGCAGAATCAGTACTTGATCCACACGTAACGAGCGCCGAGGAGATATACGACGCGGTGGAGGAGCTCAGTCGGTTAGGCAACATCTGCCTTTGTATCACGTCCCGAATCTCGACGTTCCCTCCCAGCTTCAAGTTGCTGGACATTCCAACGCTATCGAAGGAGGCCGCATGTGCCACCTTCCACCGGATCTACACGCACGGGGAAAATTCCGATCTGACCAACATCTTAGAACAACTCGACTTCCACCCGCTGTCGATCACCATACTCGCGACAGTTGCTCATCACAACGGGTGGAACACCAATCGGTTGGCCAAGGAGTGGGACGAGCGTCGCACGGACGTGCTCCTGACGGACCACAACAAGAGTCTTGCGGCCACGATTGGACTATCGCTCTCATCGTTGATGTTTCAAGGACTCGGCCCCGACGCCCGGGACCTTCTCGGAGTCGTCGCCTTCTACCCTCAAGGGGTTGACGAGAACAACATCGATTGGTTATTTCCTACGATCGCCGGGAGGAGAAACATATTCGACAAATTTTGTGTTCTTTCTCTGGCATATCGATGTGACGGCTTCATCACGATGCTGGCACCGATCCGCGACCACCTTTCCCCCAAAGATCCGGCATCAGCTCCACTCCTCTGTTCGACCAAGGAGCGCTACTTCACCCGATTGTCGGCTCATGTTGAACCTGGCAAGCCCGGGTTCGAAGAAGCGAGGTGGATCACGTCGGAGGATGTGAACGTCGAGCATCTGCTCGATGTCTTCACAACGACTGATGTGGCATCGGATGGTGTGTGGAATGTTTGTCGTAATTTTATGACCCACCTCCTTTGGCACAAAGCACGGCTCGTCACACTGGGGAAGAAGATAGAGGCACTCGCAGATGACCATCCCTCCAAACCGGAATGCATACTCTCCCTCTCGCTATTGTTCCAGAAGGTTGGAAACGACGCGGAATGCAAACGGCTTCTCACTCACGCCTCGAACCTCTCTCGAGGGCAGGGGAATGACCGCCAACTCGCTCGGATATTGGGGGAGCTATCTACTGTGCATTTACGGATGGGCTTCACCGAGGAAGGAATCCATCAGGCGAAAGAAGCATCGGGAATTTTCAAACGGCTTGGAACGGAGGATGAGCTCGGCGGAACAGTGGATCTGGCAAAGTATTCGATATCCCTCACTCAGTCTTACCTTAACGACAACAAGCTTGACGCCGCAGAAGAAGCCATGTCCCTCACGATCCAATTTCTCGCAGGGACAGAAGAACGTTTCCTGATCTCTAAATGTTATTACCTTCTCGGTGTTGTGTACCAATCCAAGGACGAGGCGGAGAAGGCTGTTTACCATTTGAAGGTAGCTCTCGAAATTGCGGCGCCTTTCAACTGGTTCAGTTCACTGGTTTGGATTCGTTTCGCCCTGGCGCCGCTGCTTTTCGATCAAGGCAAGTTTGATGAAGCGGACGCCCAAATTGCACAGGCGAAGTTGGACGCGATCAACGGCAACGAAGCATACCTTCTGGCTCACGCGATGGAGATGCAGGCTTTAGCTTGGCACGAACAACGTAGGCTTGAAGAGGCGAGGTCTGAGGCATTGTGTGCTGTTGATGCGTTCGAGAAGCTCGGAGCTGCGAAGGACGTGGAAAATGTTATGGAGCTCCTCCGGAAGATCGACCATAACTCTCGAGAAAATGTTACCCCGAATAAATTGAATGTGTTGGCATACGGCGTTCTCGCCCTTGTAGCATACTTGTTTATGTTTGTTTGGCGCCCATGACTAGTGTCCGATCGATCTCTCGTTCTGTCCTTCCCCAAAGTTGTTCCCATAACTCCAACATCTCTGGAGATGCGGTTACGAAGCGGGTTTGTCGAGAGGCTCTTTAATAGCATTTATCTGATTGACGGTGTGGCGTGGGTTTGAGCGAAACATGATTTAGAATAATATCTGGGGGGAGGGTCAGGGAAAGTGTAATAGCGCCCTCAAGTGTCCGGTCAATATTTATTAATGGGATTAGCATTCTAATAACTGGGACCGGCCCCGAAAATCCCCCCCCGCCATCCGAGTTAGTGTTTGGTTTGGGTATCCGAGGCGGTAACGAGGAGTAAGAAACCTCCACGTGCGAAAAGCACACACCGTATGAGATCTATCTTTGAGACAGCGGTGTATCCCGGTCGGATTTCTCTCGTCTTCCACCTTCAATTTATTCTTACACGCCTTCCTGTCGCTACCAGTCTACCAGAAAGGGTGTATGAAATAAGCTCGTAGCTCCCTCTGAACTGAGAGAATTCCTGTTCGCACGGACCAGTTGCCGGAAAATGCGCCTCAGTATCGACTTACGTCGTAAAACGGCGATATATTTACGGCGCTCCAATGAGATCTCCTTGATTTCTTCCTATGAGTAGCAGAGTTGGCGAATTTGGTGGCACCGGATTGTTCGACGTGGGTGTAGTCGCGTGTAGCTTGTTCAGTCTATGAAGAGAGAATGTTCAGTGCGAACCTGGACATTGAATTTGTTAGCAGACATGGTCGACGGATAACCGAACCCGTTCTCCCCAGCCGCGGTTTCACCAGGAGAGGTTGGTTGCCTAGTTCAGCGCATGAGACAAACCAGTCCTGCCGTTGCTGGGAGGATACAACCTGAAGCGTGGGCAATGGGCATCTGCACGTCGTAGTCATAAAAAGCGTTTTGGCCTTAACCCAAGGCATATCATCGGGAGGGGGAGAAGAGTAGAGCGAGTGTGTCGAGCGGTTGTTTGGGTGGAGAGTGGGATAGCCCGAGTGTGTAGGTCAAATTTGACAAGCCATTTGTGGGTGGACTGGGCAGCAATTCCAGGGCGGAACCCGGGTTATGAGTATCGTTAACGAGAACACTCTTCCCGTTGGACAGAGTGTGGAAGGAGAGTCGACCTGGCCAGCTCATCCCAGCAAGTCCACCGGGAGATGCCGACGGGGTAATCCTACCATTCGGCTCGAGATGTGAACACGGAGGATGCGTGAACAGCTCGAAGACAATTGTCATGGTCACTCCCAGATTTAATAGTTGGTGTGAACATAGAGGGGGAGTTTCTCACTGGGCGGTTCAAGGAAGTGGAAACAGGGGAACAATGGTGAGACAGGCGTAGGGTCACGAGGATCTTCCGAGAGGAGTTCAATGAGCTCGACAACGGACCAAACCCCAGATATTCCAGTGCGGGCCTTCTCAACCTCGGGGAACTTCTGCCTCCTCAACACGAACAGTCTACCTCTCCTCGCAATCCCCACCTTCTCTTTCGCAATCCTGCCACCATATTCCCGAGGAACCCTTGGTGATTCAGATCCGTGCTGACAGGAGCGGATGCAACGATTTTTTCGGGTATCGTGTTGGTCGCGTCCAGCCTCCCGCCCATCCCGACCTCCATCACCACGATATCTAACTTCAGTCTCTCAAATATCGTCGTTGCAGTACTTGCCAAGACTTGGAATTTGGTGGCTTGCTCGTTCAGCTTTAAACTTCATCCCGGACTTGAGCATGAACGTCAGCGGCAACAGGCTTGCTGTTGATGAAAGTCGAGTCTCGTATGAATAAGAGATATGGACTGTTGAATCGGCCGAGGGTGACCGGTGAAGGGTATGAGGCTTCGAAGATGGAGGAGAGCAGAGCGGAGATGCTGAGAGATGCTGCCTTTGTTGTTGGTCCCAGTGGTGTGACACGTGAAATAAATGTTCTGGGTATGGGTCTTCAAGCTTCAAGCTTCAAGCTTCAAGAGCTACCGGCCGCGAATACTTACAGTTACAGCTCTTCACCAAATAGGTCCGACCGCACGAGGCAAACGATGCCGAAATAGATGTTACGTCTCTATTAAGGTTCTGATTCTTGTTCACGGGCTGCACGCCGCACTGTTTCCTCGCGACCACCTTGAGTTTCGACCATGGCCACCAAGTCCCAACGACCAAAGGATGGCACTCTCTCCTCGCTGAATGCAGTCATCGATGCCCTCAATCTCGCGAGGAGCGTCTCAAGCATCACACCAGCCAAGGCTGCCTTCGACTGTACTAGGGTTCTTCTAAGTACAATCAGAGTGGGTTCCTTCCTACCCATGTTGGTGGATTGCCGGCTAATGTATACAGGACTCGATGAATGATAAAGTGGACTACGTCGAGCTAGGGCTAGCCTGCGCTGGCGTTTGTGAGGCCCTTGACCGTGGGATAAGTGGAAGACGAGTAAATCAACTCAGTCAATCTGTCCTCACGGCGATCGAACAATTGACAGTGTAAGCTGAATAGGTGATGCTTACACAGGGAGATTTACTCACAAGGCTCTCAATCGCAGGACTGTGGCCGAGATTCAGAGGAACATTATCAAGCAGGGTAAACGAAATGCGATCTCTCGACGTTTCCACAAGGACAACGAGGCGATCGCTTCCTGGAAGCTGAACCTATACAAGATCCTTCAGGACTTTAACGTGCGTTCTATCACTTCTGTATGACCACCGCTAACTCTCCTCTTCCAGACCGAGTTCGA
>Ga0307512_10005326_pt1 | contig 13476 bp, 16 predicted proteins | sample 14_EM_MG_FD_200267 | JGI IMG/M metagenome (GOLD analysis project Ga0307512, IMG submission 200267) | Populus trichocarpa ectomycorrhiza microbial communities from riparian zone in the Pacific Northwest, United States - 14_EM | ecosystem: Host-associated > Plants > Roots > Unclassified | place... | reverse complement strand
AGCCTACAATAACGGATTTCAACACACCCCGTCATCAAAATCCAACGATATGAGCTGAACAGTCCTCGCCCACTGCGCCTGCACCAGTGGGTACGGGTGGAAAGCGGAGGAAGGAGATAGAGAGAACACGGTTTTTTTAGCACGATCATCAGCTTACCATCTGATCCTTCACGAATTGGTGAGGGGTCTCTGCCATGTCTTCCGTGAGCCTCGCGTATTCCTTGGCTTTTGTTTTCCACCCCGCTCCAGGGAACCAATCAGGCACGTATCGCACTGTCAGTAGAGAGAGAAAGCAAGATATCGTTATCATCTCCAGCAGCAGACTGGGAAGGAAGAGTGACTTACGGAAAGGCATCACGTCGACGAAGTAAGCTCCAGGCTCCGAGGTATCAGAAAACCCGTTCACAGCAGCCCCAACGACTTCCACGACGGGGTCGTCATGCTCCTTGACCGAATACCCGTGAGAAATCATCAGAATAATAGCTCCCGTGGTCCTAATTCGCACGTATATGTCAGAAATGTCAAAAATGCCAGCGGGCGAGACTCGCGATTAATAAAATGCTAAAGTTTCGGCCGCTTGCAACGTGGCACAGCGTGTGCGTTTCCGGTCATCAATGGCCAATAACCAACGCCACCTGACGGACATTACATGCGAGAAACGAAATCGAAGCGAAGGCCCCTTTTTCGGTATCTGTTCAGGCAGCCGATGCCAAAAGAAACAGCCAGCAGCTCGAAAGAGAATGCAGAAAATAGGACGGCCGGGAAAACCACCACCGACGGCTTCACTAGACCACTCACTTGCGAATTTGGTGGACGAACGAATCAGGATCGGCCATAACCCTCGCTACGAACTTGGCCGTCTCCTTCTCCAGTAACGGCGTAAACCTCTCCGTGCTAGCTCGCGTCCCGATCAACCTGCTCATGTACTTCCTGAATTCCCGGAATCGTGGGCCATACTGGGTAAGAGCCAGGGACCGGTTCCACCCAACGATCTCGCCGCACATCATGATCACGGGTCTGTCGGAGTAATTGGCTGACCTTTTGTCGAGGATTTCGATGGCAGCTTTGGAGGAATTGAGTATGATCATTTCCTGACCCAGGGCGTTGAGATACGTAACATCTCCTGTGCGCACAGAGAATCCCATGAGTATATATCCCCGCCGAGGTGCGAATTGCGTGGAGGGCGGAGACGAAGGAAAGATAACACACCGTACTGTCTACCCCAGGCACCGAATTTCTCCCAAACATGGGTAGGCGGCAAGTCAAGGAGATTGCCCACGATGGGGTAGCCTTTGGGGCCAGGTGGCAGATGAGCATGTGAACGACCTCGAGCCAAACGCACTAGCGCGGCGCCCCCAAGGATAATGGAAGCCAACGAAGGGTAAGGGTGTTTATTTATCACGTCAAAAACCGGGGCGAAAGTTTCCATCCTTAACCAAGAAACGGGAATGGCAAAGGATAGGGAGGGGGATAGGAGAAGCCACCGAGATTGGGATTGCGGCTTGAACAGAGAGAGCTCTATGAGGTTTCCGGAATCCTTTTATATCTCCTCGGAGATAATATGAAGAACAGTGGCGACCACAGATCTATACAGTGGACCCTTTCGTTATGATCAAGGGAACCGGCAAATCAACCGAAGGAAGGGGGCCGTTAGCATCGGAGGTCCGAGTCCGCGTATAGACGCTACATTCAGATGCCCAAGGATAACAGGAAAGCAGACCGAGTGGTTGCAGGACACGTCCAGGAGAGATAAGCCACCGTTCTTTGAACGAAGGACTGGACTTGCACGAAGGGAGAATCGAAAGAGACGTAAGAGGCACTTCGGTCTAAACCAAACTGGGCCATACGATCAGAAAGAGGAAGAAAATCTCTTGACTGGGATCAGGGAGAGGGATGGGGATGGGGGATCAAAATTCGTGAGAATGTCGGATGCTCAAGGCCGCCCCCGAATCGGCTGTGGGGCTGATTCTACAGCGCCGGGCACCGCTTCCCTATACCCAGTCGGCAGGGAACCTGCCGTGCATATACGATGATCCAACATGAATACAGCATACGTTCCTGACGGGTGGAACGGTCGCAAAGCTCCGTAGGGAAGGAACGGACAGAACGGAAACGTCCAGTCCAGATCATGTCATACCGAAAGATAATTAGGAGACGGGGATATCAAAAGTGTCTGCCCGAGCGAATTCTGATTCACTTTGCAAGCTGGTCGCGTGATGCACATGATGTACATGGACATTGAGAACCAGCGGTTTTTTTCTCGGAACATTCCTAGACTCCTGTGGCGAAGTATTGAAAACACAATTGCCACATATTCAGTAGGTGCGGAGCACGTCGGGCCTTGGAGCTTCTGAGCGTGGATCGCCGTAAGAAAACCCAAGCGACCCCCACGAACCTGTCATTCGAACCATTAACAGAGCCGGCTCATCTGCACACATTGGATGTGAATTATCATTCCTCGGTTGATGTAGTCGTGAGAAAAACCACAATAGAGAGCGAGCTGTGCAGATAGAGGCCGAGATTATATACCGGTATTTTCGTTTATCCCAGACTAGACCAAAAAAGAGGGCGAGGTACGCGCTGAGCTCGGAGGATCGTGACCTAAAATATCCAAGTGTCCTTCTTCACTGCTTCCCTTCATCAACGCAAGATGGACAAAGGCGAGAAGTAGAAGTTGATAGACGTTACCAAACAGGGCAGCCGTACGGCCAGAGATCGTCCACACTCACAGCTGGCGTCACCCAGGGGGCGAGCGGCCGCTTTCGACGTTCGACGTCTTAGATATGATGAACGGGGGGAGTTGGCCAATCATTGAGAGTCTCGGCGAAGTGAGGAACGATCGAAGCAAAGAGAGTTATGTCTTTGCGGAACGAGAGAAGATCCGGCACGTGCTCCCCTCACGGCTCCCTGAAAGCCCTTCCGCCTTTCCCTTCGCTTTCCCCACCCACCACACCTCTTCTTGAAGACACCCGCCGCAAAACGGGCTTTCTTCAAGCACTCGCTGACCCAAACCAGTTTGGCCGCAGGGAGGAGTTCCCGAGTCAGCTACGTGGTCCCACCCGCCCACGCAGCTGCCCTCAGACACCCGGTTCTCTCTTCCCTCGACCTGAAAGCCCTCCGGGGCTTTCGCCCAGCACACAGACTTCATCACACCTCCCCTGTACTATCGTTCGTAGCACGACCACCATACATTCATCTGATATCTACGGAACACTCTAGAGTGATCGCAAAGAATTAATCATGAGTAGTTCCAATGCTCACCCTTCGTATATACATGCTCCAAGGACAAGCCGAGAAACCTCCGTCTCTCGTCCACATTCAATAAAAGAAGTATGTACAACGACATTAAAGGTGACGGCTATAAGTGAAAAAACATAAGTCGAGAGCGGGGTCAAGATAGTGAACGGGCGGTCTCCAATCACATAAACCGGCAAGTATAAAAGCAAGAGAAGCAAGGATTCACAGCACAGTACAAGCGAAGTTAAAGTTCCGGGCCAAGCGCTAGAGAGACGAAAAGTGGATCACATGGGGTGTCACGGAGGTATCCAGCACCTTTTGGTTATATCAAACAGGACGCGAGATGTGGTTATGGAGCAAACCATTCCGTAGACCCTGTGGAGATTTGAGATGCGTTTAGAACGACGCTCGTCTCAGATGTCGTGGTTGTCCCAACTCGAGCTCAGACTCGCTCTCATCAGTCCGGGGTTTGTTTGTGTGGGACATGGGCTGAATGAATGATGAGACACCACTGCCAACGTCGGCTTTGGCCCCTGTGATATATCCGTGGGTTTCAACACCTGTGATTCCGCCCTTGATATCGACTTCCTAAGCCAAGGATTGAATGAGCGACAAAAAAAGGCGCACTAACCCAGGTACCTTTTGGTTATCCGTGGTCGATGAATGCGAGTTGCCAAAGGGACGGAGAGATATGCCAAGGTCGCCATGCCCCCTCCCACGGATTGCCTTGCGGACGTTGAGCGTCGCCAGCAACGAGTTGCAATATACTGAAACAAAATAAGTATGAGTCCATCATCATATGACCCATTCGTACGTACGTCGCCCCAACAGGAAATAGAAACATATGTATATGAAAGTGTTAGGTGAGACGGCGATCTATATTGTTCCGGATCAGAAACATCGTGCGCACGTGAGTAAATGATGACCCACAGAAATAAGGGAGGCGATAGCACAGAGGCTGGTCAGCATCCCCGTCTGGACAGAGAAGATGATCTTTGAAAAGGGTGTTAGTCTTGAACTATTAGCCCGAGGAACTCCTTACGAGCAGATTGATCATCGTATTCGAGCTTGATGGGGGTGGTTAGCCAGCGTAGAAATAGAGCATGAGAGTATATTACCGTTGGAGGTTGGTTCGGGCTCGGTTCAACAAGACACAAAACACGATCGTAATGAGAACATCGCCTGCGACTGTGGGGTGTCAACCGAAGAGGTGACACCGATGCATACAAGATAGCGGTACCTGCTAGTACGTTTACGGTCATCGAAAGCGGCTGGTCGTAGACTCCTAAGTCGAGAAGATGATCAGGCAGGACAGGAGGCGTACCCTGAGTGTGGCGAGTTCCGCAAACGTAGTCATGTTGATGCTACGGATCTGTGTAAGTTCACGGTAAACAAAGGGATCGAAAACCCTACCCTTTCGCGACGTATACTGTCATGGATAGTAATCAACAACACCGCTCATCCTGGAAGGCAGATTACGCACCAATGACGGAAACTGCGGTTCGAGAGAGGAAGATGAACTGGGGTTTCCTTAGCGTCTGATGGATTTACGTACCAAACTCCCCCGCTATAAATATGGACTTTGGGACAGTAAGGGAAGGGTGGCGACACGGAGGGTGAAGGAAATACTCACGAGAGTTGCAGTGACGATCACATTCCTTCCACTCACTAGAGATAGCGTCACCATACCGTCAGAGAGTATACAGACGTGCCGTACTAACATTTCCATATGCGGGCTGCATAGAAGCTAAGAGGATGTCAAATTAGAGGACACGAGAAAAGGACTAGCGCACGTACGTTTGCACAAAGAGGGCAGTGAATCCCTTGAAGATTTTGTGCTTAGGAAAGTTCAAGGTGCACCTCACCGGAAAAACTTACATTGAATATTACCTCGACCTGGGCACGTGTGGTGAGCAATATGAAAGACGACAAGGGAGCAGGGGCTTACTATGAGGCTCCTGTGGTGGCAGTTACCAGTGAGTGAAGAAGGGCACAGGGATGGAATCGGAACATACCAAACGAGGGTGTCTAATTTCTGCGGCTGGAAATAATACGTGACGATATAGGTGTAAACTAGGACACAGGGTTTGAGATTGGAAATAAGAGAATAAGAAAGAACATACTCGTGTGGGAGATGAGCGCCTGATGGACTGTGTCGGATATGAGGGTTGCAACAACCTATCCTGGGGTAAGAAATTGGAAAACGGGGGTCCATCGAGACATACGATGGCCTTAGTTCCGGGACCGTCCTTCTTGCTGTAATGCTGGAAGTAATAGAAGACCTGGGAGCACGACACTATACGGCCGGGAATTGAGTCCAAAAGAGGAATTGCGTGCTCCCAGAGTCTAACGGTTTACCTCCGTATAACCTTTAGGGTAATGGGTTAGTTATCGCAGGAAGAGACCAAGGGGTGGTTCAACTCACACCCCAGCAAGAAGTACGCCGATGAGAGCAGCACCGAATCTGGGGGGGGGTGAGGTATGGTTGAGATGAAGAAAAGCGGGATGTGATGAGAGAACCGCACGTGTTGTCGAGGGAAGGAAGCTCGGCCATGGTGGTGGTGGGAGCGGAGGAGAGAAAGGATGTGGAAGGAAGGAAGAGACGAGGGTTGTTGCAGGTCCTCGACGACTCGACCTTTTTCTTACATTGGAGTTAATATACCCGCAAGCAAAAGAAATCACAGCTAATCAATGTCAACTTTGGCTGGGGCGAGAACATATCGAGCATGTGACATGTGAACGATCGAGAAGGAAGAAAAAGTTCCGACGGGTCACTCCGATGTCTCCGCAACCACCACCTCGGATGAGAGTGGTCAAGGCGACACTTCAGTCGGCTGCAAACTTCAAATACAGGGTATGCCTGGACAGCGTGCTTTCTCCCGGGAAAACTCTTACGTCGACTCTCTAGACCCCTCAGTTCGCTGTCGATCACCTTGTCGTGGGCGGAGGTCAGCCAGGGAGTTGTTCATGACAGAACTGCTTCCGATTCCTGCCAGGTGTCATCGGTCTTGCGATCGCAGAACGGCTGGCCCGGAGATTTCCCACAAGATCGACCTATCTCGTGGAGAGGAATCCGTCCCCAGGCGAGGAAACCAGGTACATTGCAAAATACCGTCCATCACGGGTGTACGACTATCCATGATGCTGACCTTCTCCCTAGTTCTCGCAACTCCGAAGTAATTCATGCAGGTCTGATTTCTCATCAGCCTGTTTTGTTGTAGCCCATTCCTGACCGCAGCGCATACACAGGATTCTATTACCCCCAGGAATCACTCAAAACGGCCCTATGCATACGTGGAAGACAACTACTATACTCTAGGTGTCAGACCCACAATATCCCGTTTAAGAAGATCGGCAAACTCGTGGTTGCTCATCGGCACCAACACACCTATATCGAGAAACTTCACGCCAAAGCCCAGCGGCTTTCCATCCCCTCACTCCCCCACCCTGCCGTACCAACACGACTGATTACCGGAGAAGAAGCCCGACAGATGGAGCCTAGTCTTTCTCCGTCCATAACTGCGGCGCTTTGGAGCCCAGAAACAGGCATAATCGATTCTCATGTTCTCATGCAGAGCCTTGAGAAAGATATCTTCGATTCCTCGGAATCACACCTCGTCTACTCTACTCGCGTCGTTCGTGTCGATCCAGAGAAGAATGGATGGGCGGTCCAGACTGTCACCACTGGCAGCGACGAAAGTGACGTCTTCCTTGCGAAGATTCTCATAAATGCTTCCGGCCTATCAGCAAACCTCATTCTAAATTCCTTGTTGCCACGGGATCAAAGGATTCCAATCTACTTTGCCAAGGGGTCATACGCCTCATACTGTGGTCAAAACCTAAAGGGTATCTCCCGCCTCATCTACCCTTGTCCCGACGTCGGACGTCAAGGCGCATCTTCGTTCGCGAGTCTAGGCACACATCTCACGTTGGATCTGCAGGGAAAGATCAAGTTTGGCCCCGACATCGAGTGGATTTCTCCTCCAGATCCGACCCCCGACGGAGAGGTCGAGGACTATTGGCGAGAGCGCCTCGTCCCGGATGATTCACCGGCCAAGATGCGGGAGATGCACAAGGCCGTCACGAGCTACCTTCCTGGGGTAGAGCTTGATGGGCTGTTGGCGGATTATGTCGGCGTCAGACCAAAGCTTATCCCACCTGGCGCAGGCTTCCAAGACTTCGTGTTAAGAACAGATTATCCGGTGACATTCCTGGGTAAAGATGCCGACTCCCAACGGTCACCAATGATCACTCTGTTGGGCATCGAAAGTCCAGGATTGACATCGAGTTTGGCCATTGCTGAGAAGGTTGTCCACATGCTACCTCATGATCTAGTCTAGTTTCCATAGTACACCCATAGTTATGTTACAGCAGCTGGAGAAATGCAAAATCGGATGTTTTATCTTGCAATGTATTTGCGGTACCCGACTCACGAATTTATTCAGTTGACAGTGCTCCGTGGCGCTGCGGGCAGTCTAGGAGCGAGTGATTTCGCTTGGGCGGCCTGTTTGCGCCTTCGATGTTCCCCGGTCCTCAACGCGAATATATCCCGATGAAGTGTATATTTTTCGTGTGACGGCTGCTGAGCTGCGGGAGTGGGTGCAGGGGAAGTCGCCTTCGGGGGCGTCTTATCCTTGCTGGATTCGTCCTTGGGTTTTCCACTATCCTTGTCATCACCTTTCCCCTTCTCCGTTTCCTTCTCCTTGGTCTTTTCGGCCTTATGTTTTTGTTTCTCCTCCCAATCAGCCTTCACTTGAGTTATCTCTTCAGCGCTCAACACAGATTTTGAGGGTGGATCATCTGCGATGCGAGAGGCGAACCCAGGGTCTTTGAGGTGTGATTCGCAGGTATAGAGAAAGTCGACCGTTTGAGCTGTGGCTAAGACGATGGGAGTTGATTGATAACACACGAAGCAAGGCTTCGGTGTACCCGCCGTCTACATATCGGATGGCTGATTCAGCATGAGGTTTCCTGTCCTCGATGGTTACGGGAGATTAGAAATGGATTTGGAGTGCTTACTCGTTTGTAGTACAAGTTGGTGAACGACATCGGGATGCGGTGGGATTAGCCGCCGCCGCGAACCCAATCGGAAACGTCTAAGTCAGTCGTCGCGTCCACTCACACTCCAGCGAAATCTCCTTCCGCCAGAACTTACCCTCCGGATCCATAAACTATGGTCGGAATCATTCGTCATTTCCGGAACATACAACGCTCAGGGCTCAAGCAATGGTGGCGTAACATGCAATACATTGGAGATGCAAAATACGGTGCTCTCAAGGGAACCGACCAGTCAGTTTCTCCTCATTCTTCCGTGGTCCTCCGTGTGACCTTGTTTGACTTTTTTTGCACCCGGTTAGGTTCGGAAACCGGTACTTTGAGAACCTTGACCCTGAGGACGAGGTACCAGGTCAGCAGACGACGCATTATGTATGGGCTCAGCGTCCCGGTTCTTACGATACCCTTGGTTCTGTGCAGGCCGTCACCGATGGGTAGACTACGCTCAGGTATGGTAGCTTGGCTGCATATGGTTACCCGGGTGGGGTTGACTTAGTGCGTTGGATCCTTTACGCAGCATGAATATCACGCCTCGCAAGTTCCCCCAGAATGGCACTCCTGGCTGCACCACATCAGGAAAGATCCCCCGACCGAAGACCTTGTGATGCAAAACCTCTCCCCGGCATGGAAATCTGTACGCAGTAACATTCTGTCTGTCCATCCCCGGGTCCCAATCTCACCGTGATCCGATTTGCATAGCATTGGGTAGAAAACTTGACCGGTACAAGGGGAGCATTCAGGACTTACAACACTGCCGCGCCAAAGTTGACAGCTTGGGAACCGAAGGTCGTAATCCGACCGGGTCCTTCTCAATAGATGTGGAGCTCGCGTTATTGTAATCACAATCACTTTCCTTCTTCCCTAGTGTCGTCAGAGTTCCATGGAAGAGCTTGAGCCAAGTTGCATTTGAACCTGAGGAATGGCGGCGATGGCACACGTTGCTGAGATAAGTGGCCATTTGAGCTCAGGAAGACGAATGGGTCGAAGTTCGAAAATAGGTGCAAACGGCGCAATCTGCTCGTTCCTTGGGAGCCGGAGAACAAGCGCGGTACTTCCAGGCCGAACCGGTCCCGTGGGTGATCCGCATTTGGAAGGTAGCGAGTAGGGGGGGTGGCTTAGATAATACGGCCCTAATCAACAATCATCGCATCCTCAAGACCGACGACAACGGCGAGGAGCTCTACAGGGTGAGTCTATGCTCGAAATAATTGCACAGTCGTCGCTGGTTGGGTGTTTTTTTACGCAATATTGCGGCCAGAACGAGTGGAATATGCTCATGGACGATGGATGGAGTCTTGATGATTCGGATGGGCTGGCTGACGATCCACTCTCTTCTTAGGTCTCGACATGTCTCTCCAGCACAAAATCGCCCGCACCGCCAACGCGCCGGCCAATCCTCCAGATGAGACTGAAGTCAAGGTCGCTCAGGCTTTGATTGACCTCGAAAACAATGTCCCCGATCTCAAGACCGAACTTCGCCCTCTGCAAATTTCTGCTGCCCGTGAAGTTGATGTCCGTGGTGGCAAGAAGGCCATTGTTATTTTTGTTCCTGTCCCCCAACTCAAGGCCTTCCACAAGGTCCAGGCCAGGTGTGTTGAAAATTTTGTCGCTGGGCAGCTATTCTGGGGGACTGAACGCATTTACAATTCTAGGCTCACGAGGGAGTTGGAGAAAAAGTTTTCTGAACGTCACGTCGTGTTCGTTGCCCAACGGAGAATGCTGCGAAAACCCACACGGACATCTCGTGTCAAACAAAAGCGCCCTCGCAGCCGTACGCTAACCGACGTTCATGAGAAGATCTTGGAGGACCTCGTTTACCCCACCGAGATTGTGGGTAAGCGGACTCGGATCGCCGTTGATGGGTCGAAAACTCTCAAGGTGTAAGTGTGACTGTTGTGGTGCCTGGTTATGATGAAGTATGCTAATTGCCAATCCGGGGCACAGGTTCCTTGATTCCAAGGATTCCACCTCGTTGGAGTACAAGCTCGACTCTTTCTCGTCCGTCTACCGCCGCCTTACCGGCAAGGAAGTTGTCTTCGAGTTCCCCGTACAGCCACAAGAGTGAATGTGTAGTACCTGGCTTGTTTCTCCAATTGTAATACATTCAACAAGCGAGCCGATGGCATAAAGCCGGAGTGGTCACGTGAGCGGGTGATTGGACTTGTTCGGATCTTCGGGTTGCTGTTCCACCAACCCTTTCCGTTTTCGACTCCGCCGTCTTAGGCTACTTTACCTTCCCCCCATCACCTACGACGAACCTCTGCGCCCCTCAGGTGCGCTCTCTCGTTCAGACGATGATGTCCGAATACCCACGTACCGGTTCATACAGAGGCTCAATGTATGAACACGGCATCGATGCTAAGATTGTGATCATGGGCAACACTGGTAAGCTCCTTCTTCACTTCTGCCTCGGCCACCCCGCCTCACCCCGCTTCTTCTTCTCTTCTTTTCTCAGGTGTGGGGAAGACCAGTCTGTTGCAACGATATACCCAGGACAAATTCGACCCCAAGAACACGACATCCACCACCGGAGCTTTTTTCGTCACGAAGAAGGTGTACAAGGACGGGTTGAAGGTTAGACTGCAGCTGTGGGACACAGCCGGCCAAGAAAGGTTCCGAAGCATGGTGCGTTGGCATTCGACATTGACTAGGAATCTTGTTTATCAACTCCTCATCGTCCCTTCCCTACAATCCACTTCTCCACCCCAACTTTGATGGGTTACGAAAAGGCACCCATGTATTACCGCGGCGCAAATGCCGCACTGCTCCTGTATGATATTACCAATGCTGCGACCTTTGAAAGCGTACGCGGTTGGTTAGAAGGTCGGTCTATTCATCTGTTCCCGAACCGCGTGGTTGAACAGCCCGAATGCTTACCCGGTTCATGCAGAGCTAAAAAGGAACTGTTCACCGGACCTCATCATCTATATTGTCGGTGCCAAAGCCGATTTAACCCACCAACGGCAGGTTACGTCTGACCTGGCCCGCTTGTCACTCCACAAGTGGTTCCCGCCTCCGAAACCACCAACGCCACCGCCTCCCCCAACTCCCTCCACATTCTCGTATATCCGTCCTCGCTTCACTTCATTTACCAGCATGACCTCCCCCAGTCCCTCTAGCTCCAAATCGAGCCCTCCGGATTCCAAGTCCGCCATCGATCAGCGATCGCTCTTCCAAAATTCTGCCCTGAAAAAACACAACATATCCACAACACAGGGTGTGGTTCGTCCCAGGACTAAAAGTGCCGGCCCTACTATGCTCACTAGGATCAATACTACGACGGCTGGATTAAACGCTACGCCCAACGGAACCCCGAATTCGTCACGTTTTGGATACCGCAACAGTTACTTTGAGAATGCAGCAGACACGGATAGCAGCCTAAATGAGGAAGAGCCGACCGAAGATGATGAAGAAAGTCAAGAATGGGGATTGGCCAAAGGAATGGAATTGTTCGAGGTTTCCGCCAAAGATGATACAGGTGAATTCAGATTGCGGCCCCCGCATCAGTTGGGTCAGGTACTGATCCTGTGCCTTAGGTATCCCTGAGTTGTTTGATTCTCTTATCCAAGCAATTGTCCTTCGAAAGGACGACCTAGACCGGGCAAATGAGATGTCGAAGCGAGATAGCATCTTCTTGTCTCCGGCACCGACGTGGGCGGCTCAGGCTGACGAGGAGGAGGCGAGGCTGTCTGCTCGTAACTCATCCTGGAGCTGCTGTTCTACATAGCAAGCGCAGGCCGCGTGTAATTCCCGTCTCTGTCCGTTTGCACATCCCACTATACGCTTGTCTCTCACCCCTCTCGCTTTCGCATTGCACTCCCACCGGATCCTCACAATTCCCCTTTCTTGAGTTAGCCTCGAAACCCACACACAAGTACCAACACGGAGTCCCATCGCCCCCCCCCCTCTTCCCCCCATTCTTTATGTCACGACAATCCCCCTTATGTTCACTCATGATCACGTCTTATCCCCGCAGTGCCCGCACTCTACTACACATTTCCCTTTTTCTTGCACCTCTCTCATCCCGGACATCCTCCCATTACCCTGCTAGCCCCTCACTGGTATCCCTCTTACCCCTCTCGTCTACCCCCCCCTTCTTCTTCCTCGCCATCTGTCCAGGTTTACTGAATTATCGATTCACTACAGTATATGTTATCTTATTTGTGTGTGCTGCTTGCTTGGTTTGTAGTCTACCTTACCCTCTCCTTCTTGTCGGATGTCGTGGACCGCGGTGGAAATAAGACAGCCTTTGGATTTTTTACTCTCGTTATTCGACGTGTCTTAGAAGTCATACTTAGGTACTTGGGGGTCCAGATGGGAGATGTATCGATGATCGATATGATCCTGCCCCCTTACTAGAGCTATTTCAACGGACCCATGACCTTGGATCGTTTTTGTCTCCGGTTCTGTGCGAGTGTTGTACCTATATAGGAACGTTGGCGAGGCAAGGGGAGGGAAAGAAAGGGTATCGTGGGGCGGGATTGTCGGAGAGTTAGCCGCCAATGTCCCTTCTTCCTCCCAACCCACCTGCCAACTCGGCCGATGACCAGGTATGCATACCTGAGCATTGTTTTCACGCTTTCGACACGCTATTTTGCACCCTGACTTCTAACGAACCGATACCTCCAAAGTTTCCGGATGATAAATAGTGAGTGCTTATATATCGCGGTCCCCATCTTCCCCTGGCCCTCCCAGGTCGAGCTGTATCTCATCGCCTCTCGATTTCGATTTTGGGTTTCTTGATGACTTCTATGTGGATACCCCCTGCCAATCCTTTTTCATTTCCGGAACCTGTATCGGGCTTGCGACTCCTCCCTCACCCATCGTGGACATCCTCGTGCGTGTGCGTCCGGTTGGCTGCGGATGTGGATCTGCGTGGTGGCTGGTGATGTGGGACGATTCCGCGTGGTGTGCTTGTGGTGTGATGGAATTAACTGGGGGGGAGGGGAGAACAGCCCTTTGTTCGTCACTTGGAACGTTCGTCCCAGCCGACCAGGGAGAACTCATCGATTGAGAGGGTGTATCGGGAGCTTCGAGCCGCATGCTTTACATGAAGGAATCGCCGAGTACGCGCTCATCAGCGCGTTTAAGGATCATCGGTTCAATAAGATCACCAGGGGAGAGTTGGACTCTCTGGAATGCGTGTGAGTTGGGGTTTCCACTTTTTTTTTTGCCCCCCTCCCG
>Ga0307512_10005325_pt1 | contig 13478 bp, 18 predicted proteins | sample 14_EM_MG_FD_200267 | JGI IMG/M metagenome (GOLD analysis project Ga0307512, IMG submission 200267) | Populus trichocarpa ectomycorrhiza microbial communities from riparian zone in the Pacific Northwest, United States - 14_EM | ecosystem: Host-associated > Plants > Roots > Unclassified | place... | reverse complement strand
AATATACTGTCAACACTGTTTGACCCCGTGATTTAATCATGTTTGGTATTACTGCGGAAAGTCCGACAATTGAATCTCAATGTGCTACCTCTGCAGCTGCGATCTGCTGCAATCGGATGTGCCTGCATCAGTTGAACCGATTTAGTTACTGTCAGGAACCTTGTTCTGTTAGTTGTTGGGATCATCGTACACTGAACCATCAGTGGATTCACATTTGCGACGAGTGCATTGACAAGCTACCACAACATACCGGATTGGTTATCCATGAGTATCCACACCGCTCGAGATATTGGGATGCCATAGTATGAGAGCAATTTTGCTTCTTGCACGAATAGTGTTGATCTTGTTGGAACATTTTCTCCTGTTTTTGCACCTGAACCCTTGAACACACTCGATAGTATCGGAGCCATACTTTGAACTACTGTGGAAGAAGATAGTCTGAAAGCATATCGTTGGGAACAATGTGACGTTCCGTTGATATGGAATCTGTACTGGACAAATGCCGCCGCGTACGGAGAAGGCTTGGAACTTTATGATCCCACGTTTGGAGATAGTTGCACTATGTATTGGGAAGGCCACACTTGGTTCAATTGTGATACCGAGTAACCCTGTGAGTGTGAAGGACACAATTGGTTAGGAACACATTCGATGGAGGAACACGCACCGGCGGCAGCAGCGACAGCAAAGCCTGTGCCAATCCCTCAGATTCTGATTGAACCCCCAACTCCGACTCCTCCCGAAATCGACACGTATAATTGGGACTGGTCAATTCGCCTGAGCCGCGGTGATCTCAAGATCAGAACAGCACAACCGGGTGTCGCTGGTGTCCGCGGACGATCAGGACTCCATAGGAGGATTCGTCAACACATATCTACTGGACATAGACTTTGTGGAGAGACAAATGAGGCCAGAAACACCGCAGCAGATGCTGAGGAGGGTGGCAGAGAATAGCGAACCCGCAAGCATCGTACAGAGCATTAACGATAATCCATCACAGATAATCTCATTACAGAGGCAAATCGCACACCTACAGGCAGAACAGTTTCTGCCCCCCTAGTGGGATCATACCGAGATGGAAACCAGAATTCAAATCCTGCTGACCATGCAGGACAAAGCCAGGCGGAGACCCGCAGCCCTGATGACAGACGAGGAGCTACGAGAGGATTCAGCAGTGATGACCCCAGACGCATAGAAATCTGGAGAGGAAGTCCACAGTTAGAGGACGCAGTTAACCAATGCTCCCATGTTGGCAGCCAGGGTGGCATCAGCTGCTCCCCAGGCTCCAGAAGACAGAGGCCAGAAATGTCCCGACTCCCCGGACTGTTCAGGGTCAGATCCAACTCAGTTCAGCAGCTGGATAGCTTCACTCTGGATGAGGATTTGACATTAACCAACCAGCTTTCCCGACGCACAGTCGAAGATGCGGTACATATTCAACTGTCCGAGGGGAGTAGCCTGAGGCCAGATCTTGCCACACATCTGGAAGAACGGACATATTGGGCTGGAAGGCCTACCAGCTTTCACGCAACTCCTGGGAGCAGCTTTTGGGGACGCCGACAGGGTGGCCACAGCTGAATGGAGGAAGCGGGAAATTAAACCAAAAAACGATATGCTCTCTCAGTATTATGCTGAGTTCGAAGATGTTGCTGCAGACTTGGATCGGAACCTGTTGGCCCTCTGGAACACCCTACGAATAGTACTGTCAGAAGCAAGGAAGGATTCATTCACATATCGTGATATGCCAGATGAACTTCATGCATTTGTAACAGTTTGCCAGACACAGGATAATTATATCCGACAGAGACGAGCGGAGAAGGAAGCACAGAATAAGGGAGGGGTAAGTTGTGCCTTCTCCCCTGAACCGCCTGTACCCCCGAGAGATCCTGCAGCGGCTCCGGCCGTGTCGGTTGCTGTATATACCAGACAGGCGCCTTTCGGCGCCAGCACAGGCAACCGAAGGGTTTCTGAGGAAGCAAGGGCAAAAAGGTTTGAGGATGGAAGGTGTTTGTATTGTGTTGGGTTTAACCACGGGGCAGCAGAATGTGCTGCGAGAAAGAAGACTCAGACAATTAAGGTGGTTGGAGCAGTGGGACAGGAAGTACGAACCAGGACAGGTTCTGAGGAATCAGGAAAAGATCAGCTCAATTGAAGAAGGATGGCTCTCCAGTTGATGGTAAAAGTTTTGTTACGGATGCTTTAAAATGTTTTGGAATGTCGCATTTATCAGTTAGCAAGGTGGAGGTATTGGAAGGATCAAAGGAAGGGAAACATTTAGTTATAACCTGTACATTGATCCTGAATAATGAAGAAATTCCTACACACGCACTGATTGATTGTGGAGCTACAGGTATTGCATTCATTGATCAAGACTTTGCTTGCCATCATCAAATACCACTCCAGCAACTAAAGGAGAAATGACAAGTCGACGTTATTGACTGGAAACCTATCGAATCTGGGGACATCACGCATATTTCCAGACTCGGAATGACGTTTCAGGACCAGAAGGAACAACTACATATGTTCATTAGAAAGTTGGGACATTACCCAGTCGTCCTTGGGATTCCCTGGTCACAACTTCATGATGTTGCTGTGCGGTTTGCATCCAATATGACCACATTTGGATCCCAATATTGCATCATATGTTGTCATGATGCACCTGGTTCAGTACAAGGTGTGACAGATGAACCCCCGGAACCAGTTTATTTCGGTAGCAAGGGGATATATGAAACACAACTCTGCCCACAACGCCCATCGCGAGGGTATATTGTTATGCGTAATGGATATTCATTCTTTCGGACAGTGAAGAGAGGAACACTTATGATATTCAAAGCATCTTTGTACAATATAAATAGGGCTTTCGAAGAAAAAGATCTTAAGAAATGACCCCTGGAGGAGATTCTCCCCAAGCAGTATCATGAGTTCTTATGTTTGTTTAATAAAGTGTTAGCAGATCGACTCCCACCACACCATCCAGGAATTGATCATGAAGCACGTCAGGAGGAAGGCAAAATACTGACGTGGGGCCTGCGTTATTCAGTGTCGAGGGAGGAGTTAGTTGTCCCGAAAAAATGGTGAGAGGATATTATGTCGAAAGGGTTTATCCGTCAGTCATCGTCACTCTTGGCGACACTAGTTTTGCTTGCTGAGAAACGAGATGGAGGCTCGCAGTTTTGGATCAACCAGCAAGATATAAATAGTAAAACGATCCAAAACGGATACCCCCTTCCCATGGCACAAGAAATGCTGAACTTCCACCGAATTGCACAAATTGATACAAAAGTGGACGTTTGAGCGGCATGTAATCTGTTGCGAGTTACGGAGGGGGATGAACATAATGCAGCCTTTTGGACATGGTACAGCTTATTTGAACCTACAGTCATGCAGTTTGTCACGACAAATTCGCCTGCAGATCTCCAAGGATATATCAATAGTACGATAAGAGAAGCCTTGGACGATTTTGCATCCAGTTATTTGCATGATATATGGATATATAGTAACTCAGATGAAGAGCATTAGGAACATGTTAAGTGGGTTATGCAATGTCTGCTGGAAGCTGGACTTTATCTAAAACCAGAACAATGAGATTTCCATAAGGAGAGTGAAAGATACTGGGGATTGAGTATATCGACAAAAGAGATCTCAAAGGACAAGGATATGATAGAGACCCTAGGGAATTGTAGGCGAGAAAAGACAATGAAGAATGGCAGGCTGAATAACCTGTTTGTGGTACAATGATTTCTCAGGATTTGCAATTATTATCGAAGGTTCATCCCCAAGTATTCTGAGAAAGCGGAACCATTGACAAGGTTAACACACAAAGATGAATGATTTCAATGGGAATCTGAACAACAATGAGCCAGTGACACCATGATAACCACTTTGACTACAGCCCCAGTGCTTCGACATTTGGACCGTGAATGGCAAGTGATTAATGAAACAGATGCTTCTGATTATCCATCCACTGGCGTGTTGTCACGGTATGACAATGAAGGAGTGCTACATCCTGGGGCGTACTACTCGAAGAAACATACACCGGTGGAATGCAATTATAATCTATACGATAAAGAGCTCATGGTAATTATTAGGGCACATGAAGCATGGAAACCCGAATGCGAAGCAGCTGCTTATCCCCTTCTGTTGTTAACGGATGATGAGAATTGGGAATGATTCATTACAAAGAAGTCACTGAACTGAAGAGAAGCACAATGGTCCAAGTTTTCAACCTGGTTTGAGTACCAAATGGTATATAGGCCCGGGAAATCTAACGGGAAAGCGGATGCTTTGACGAGAAGGCTGGGAGACCTCCCTGATTGGGGGGATGAAAGATTGAAGCGTATGGAACAGGTGGTGCAATAGCTGCAGAACCTACCAGAACAGTTGCGTTTGTTAGGGGACGGTCCGCCCGCCAAGGGCTGTCCCTCTAATTCCAATCCCATGACAGATGCATATATGACTGACCCACTACCATGGTAAGTAATGGAAGCGATCTGAATGGGTAGTGGGCTTCAGAAGATCACTGTTGCCCAATGTACAGTCGAAGATAACTTAATACGATATAGGGGAAATTCATATGTACCAGATAATGACGCCTTACGCTTATGAATCATTCAGGTGTATCATGATGCTGCATTAGCAGGTCATCCGGAACGAGAGAGGACATTCACCTTCCTGGATGGTCAGCATTACTGGAGGGAAATCCGAAAGGATGTTGACCACTATGTATGGAATTGTCATGGTTGCCAACAGTCTTGGAGTTCAAGACATTCAACGTTTGGAGTCCTTCAAACTTTGCCCATCCCAAATAAGCCCTGGGAGAATATCTGTATGGATTTCGTGGTGGGATTGCAGGAGTGTGATGAGTATGAGTCGATTTGGGTAATAGAGGATCAACTTTCGATGATGCGACACATACTTCCCAGCCGCACAACGATCGATTCTTCTGGGTTAGCCGAGTTGTTCGTGAATGAGGTGGTACGCCTTCATGGACTCCCGATGATGATTGTTTCGGATAGAGAACCCCAGTGTTTCCTCAACCTTTTGGGGGCAGATATGTAGTCGTCTTGGGATTGATTGTAGGTTGTCGACAGTGTTCCACCCACAAACCGACGGTCAGACGGAATGGATGAATGCAAACATGGAACAATACCTCACGGTGTTTGTGAATCATCAGCAGGACAATCGGGTGAAATGGTTACTGATGGCCGAGTTCACTGCGAATAATGGGACATCAGAAACAACCAACTGCACCCCGCTCTTCGCTGTCCATGGAGCAGACCCACAGATGTCGTGTTCAGGTGAATCAATGCAGGAACACGATCACTGCAGGCTGGATGCCGATCATGTTCAGGCGACTTTGCCACAGATTCAGGAACACCTCCGAGTAGAATTGAGACGGAGTCAGCCGATACAGGAGAAAGAGGCAAATTGCGGACGCATACCAGCACCGATGACATTGGATGGGTCTCAGGTCTGGGAAGATGCTCAGGATGTATGAACAATGAGGCCTATGTGAGATTTGGATTGGAAACCGTTAGGACCCTTCACATTAGTTCGCCGAATATCACCATATGCCTATGAGCTCGACTTACCTGCGTCTATACGAATTCATCGAGTTCCGCCCTTTTCACTTTTAGACCCAGTAGCTAATGATCCTCTCGTTGGACAAAGGTTGGAGCCACCACCATTGGTGGAGGTTGATGGGAAGGAGCAGCACCAGGTATCAAGCGTGGAAGATAGTCGAGCATATGGGAACCAGTTGCAGTACCCTATATGGTGGACTGGGTATGATTCCCTCACATGGGAACCCGCAATGTTTGTGGATGCGTTGCAAGCAGTAGGCGAGTTCCATCAACTATACCCCTGGAAGGCAGGACATTTGGGAAATGTTGTCGGAGGACCTCGAACGTAGGAGGGGGATACTTTCATGGCTCGGGTTACGAGTGGTAGGTTTGGATGATACATGGGAATTGGTTTGTTTGTATGGAAGGAACTGGAGTTATGGAAAGGCAGAGGGGTTGGGAGATGCAGGGGGGAAAGTGTGGAAATGTGGTGTAGGGGTGGTGGTATAATTTGTAGTGATAAGGAAGTGGTCTGAGGTGTTGTGATGTCAGATGATATGGCGTGGTTTCAGTGATAAGGAATTGTGGGGTGGTGTGTAAGATCATGGTGAAGGATTCGGATGGTACATCAAAGTATGAAGAATGATTTGAGAGAGACATATGAACTGTATATAAAGAGACGTTGTTTGGTGTTTGAGGACTTCCTTTTCTTCTCTCTTTACTCGTTCTCTTGTATAGCAAAGCAAGTTTCAACTGCGAAACAGCTCCGATTATTGTCTTGTTCTGCCTCTCTTGATAGGAACTCCTAGTACGTTGTTCCGATTACGATATCACATTGGTGTTACCAATATCACCTATGCCCGAACCCGCCTGTTGCATGCCCATCACTGGTAAACCAACTACATGAAGCTGGTATTCATCAAACCAAAAAACCTGGTTTCATTACTGTCCCTGACCTAGTAACTACTGGGGGTTGACTACTAACAACTTGTCTCCCTTTTCCATGCTCCATAGCATTCAGTAGATTCATCATATCACCAATATCTACAACAGAGCCTTTCTCCCCCCCATTCACCTTCTCATCTCAACCCTTTCCATTAACCTTTACTTCATCCTCTTACTACCTATTGCTAAGCACAATGACAGCTACCTTTGGTACATGTAATATCATGCATTCTGCGTGTTTACAGCTCTGTGACCACTCTCCGAAAGATACTACCTTCGCTACATTCTCTTCATAGTGCTTTCAGCTTTTTCCACTATTCATCTGTCTAGCTTCTTCATGTTTGACTGAGCTGGACCACATCATCAGCTGGATTGACCTAAGCTTTGCCAAGGTAGCAGCAGATAATCGCTGCTGCAACAGTTGTATCCTGAGCGTGTGAGTGAAGTGTTCTCAACATTTCATCATCTAATTCCTTATATGCCAGGGCACCTGCAGCTAACCATCCTGGCTGCAGTAACAAAGCCTTCAGCTAGAGAGAGGAAGGGTATAGGAATGAAACATGGTGAAGTGCACTGCAGGCTGATCGGCTTACAGCTCTGTGGTGTCTGGGGGTTCGCACTGATAAGTAGAGTGGGAGAGCTGGGAAGGGTTTAAAATTGAGTGATGTTGTATGCTGGCTGATGAAATTACTTGTATCAGTCTGCAGGCCAGATACCAGTCGCTTTAAAGGCAGTCAATATGTTCTTCTTGGTATGTGCCATAGCACTAGCATGTGTGACCAGTCTGTAGGAAAGAGTAAGAGTGCAGGGTACAGAAATATAGCAGGTGGGCTTACTTATGAAACGGTCTTTTCTCAATTGAATTCCATTCTGTACTAGCCTATAATTTGATCTTATTGCGGGAGCAGTGGGAAAAATGGCCAAGTAACCCAATATATAGAGGTTGTAGGATGTGTGTAGAGTATCCAGGAATGCAAATATGGTAAATATTTCTGTTCAACCAAAAACCAAAAATATTACCATGTTCACTGATTGCTATGCCCAAGAAGGATTAGAATGTGTGTCTTGCCCTTTGAACTGTTATTGTAAACATAAGTAGAAAGTCAATCTAATGGTACAATCATCTTCATAGTATATTTCTCAAAGTTCTGTTCCACCAATTGCAAATCATCAGGATGTATTTTTGTCTCTGTGAGCCTATAGCAGTATTTGGGAGTTGTCAGACTAGAATCCCAGGGTGGTTGAATCCCAGAGTTGCCTAGGCGGACACAGATGCATTCAGGTTTACCTGTATGTGCTGGCAACCTCGCTGCGAGGTGTAACGGCGGTACATGTCCCAGGGCCGGGTAATGGCCATTCATCATAGTCTGCTTGCTATGTGCTTTAGATGTATACCAATAAACGTACCCATACATCTACATCTTCTATCACTTGCATTTATGTTTGCAACCACATTCTATCAGTACCCTACATTTGTCCATGAGGCTGAATGAGGGCGTATGTGCCCTTACACAATTATTACTTTTTCATTGGACAGATACATTTCACTCACAGGATTTCATGAGTTTACCCCTATGCCAACATGCCACATCATACAGTCGGCAATTGGCATAACCGCCTTCAAAATGATATCACAAAGGCCATTACTATTGTGAGCACAGAGCTCAATTGTGTCATCATTCAAGTGAGCCCTGGATGGCAGTGATGATAAGTTCAGAGACAAATAGATGTACATGACTCGTCACTGGCAGAAAAGACAATAATTGCCAAGAGAACATGACGTGAATAGTCCACTCTGCAAATGGGAGGAGTCGAATGTGATAGAGATATTGAAGTTCGATTATCATTGCTACAAGTCAGGTGAGCACAATCATCCGTTGCAGAACCTACAATCAATGGTGCAATCCTACCCCTGAATTGGCAATTTTGAAAACCAAGGCAAAGTTGAGAGACCATTTACAAGTCAGCACTGTTATAACTATATTCCTCCAAATCAGCAAAGTGCACTGACTGCATTTGGCTTTTATACCTACAGCCCTCACAACCTTGAAGAAGCCCACCAGTGCAAGCATTCAACAGTCACTGGTACTTATAGATAAAGATCAGACTACACATGAAGCCACTTACCGCTACAAACATCTGTACAAGCAAAGTGCACTTGTAGACACTTACCTCCCAATGGAAGGACTTCCTTGACTGGATATGATATTACCATGGAGCATCACATCACAGTGGAAGTGCACCTACAAACAAGATCTACTATATAAATGATTTTTGACTACAATTACAGTCACACCATTGGATACACCACGGCTATGCCTGTGAGTGAATCAAGAAAGCCGACCGAAATTGCGTATACAAACTGCTGGAGACTGGATGTGAAAGAGATGGGTCTTGAATCGACCTGAATGCAGTTTCACATCGCACCTTTGGACGAAATACAACCCTCTAGATCACAATGCAATCGAGAGTCACTTTATAGTCCGCTGGAAGATGTCAGGTCAATCTTCATGTGGAACAACTACTCATGACATGCCCACCCTGGAGATGAATTCCTGGGTCGAGACGGATACACAACTCTAGCGAAGCATACCTACAGTGATTAACAATAGTATGAACACAATCCACCTACAGAGGCAGATCAGTCTACAAATCAAGCACTGTTACAGCCATAAACATCCGCAGGTGCGAAGTGCACATATTGAGAAACCTACTCCACAATTGAAGCACTTTTACGATGATAAGTATTCCCATGATTGATGCAAACTTATACCAGCGATGGAAACTCACCCTCCCCTGGGACAGAATTGAAGTGGAAGATTATTGCACAGTGGAAGTGCACTGACGGTCAAAACCTACAATTCTGGAGGCCGCCTATGGTCACTGTGATGAATGCTCAGAGCACATATGTTATGGTCAATCAAAGTCCACCTACTGTATCTTACACAGTACATGAACTCTATATTCATGACGTACATGGAGGGAAGCAACGCAGTTGAGCTCTCATCAATTGCCGGGCTACCAGCATCTTCATGGTGTCCAGACTGCTTTGGTGACTTGGAATGCCATCACGACTGGATTACATCACCACATTTCATCCGGAATGTTGGGTAAGATGACAGCATGAGATATTTGGAATCTAACTAACTTGTGTCTGCACAGTCTACAGTAGTGTGCAGTTGAGGAACCAGATATCCTCGTTGTACCTATGATGGCTTATCATCTCCTATCTAGCATTTCTTGGTTCCAATCTAGGTATCCCAATATTGACAGGTCTAAACGCTGCTTGGTAATTTTGCAGTTGCCAGTTGGGAATCCCTGAAATCAACAAACTATTACTGTGCTACCTGAAAGAGATTGACGTGCTGAAGTTGCTGCTTGTCAACCACCCCCAGGTGCAGATGATTGGTGTTTGGGGGCCACTACATTTGACGACCTACTTCCTGGAAATGAGGTTGTGGCAGCCCAGGCCATATAAATTGATAAGGGGGCTGGTATGCTCTGAGCATCAACAATGTTGGAACGTGTCACCTTGGGAAAACTTGGTGAGAAGAACCCCGGTTGATGCCAAATGGCTGAGCAGGGAAGCATGATGGCAGGTATGGCCGAAAGGGGAACCCCGAATGAATGGTACTGGCTTGGTGAGTAACGAAGGTAGTGCTTGGATGAGGGGGCTTTGCCATAGTGTTGTGAACTGTACTGATCCGGGCTCCTGGATTTTCCCTCCCACTGCTTCCATCCTTTCTCACATCCGGTTCACTAACCCGGATGGGGCAGATTCAGAGCCATATCAATCCGTCCTGGTTTGCAGTTCAGAGAGTGTCCCCACCGAAAAACAACACTTGCCCGCAGTGAAGCGAACTTAGAAGAGCCAAATACTCATACTCATCTGGAAGCCTGGGCAAGATATAATGTCTTAGAAATGAGAGACAACAGTCCTGTGGAGAACAATTGTATCACAGCCAAGGGCTATTGTTGAGATGATGGGAATTGGACTTGCGAGAGCTGATATGCCTATCTCGGATATGCTTGGAGATCGATGCCAATGACTCTTTTGAACATTGCAATATAGATTAGGTTATGTGAAATTTCACCCCTTCCAAGATTAGCACATTCAGTATACAGCTTCAAGTCTAGCAATTGACAGTGCCTATATGCGGATCAATGATTTACCTGCAGCATGACTCTATGGCGTACAATCCTGAATACCAAGCAAGATGGCAGGTCAAGCCACCTCATGGCGGAGATCACAATGCTGAATTTCTTACGCTGTTGTAATACCAAGCATATGAACCTGACTGTGATCCTGACTCAGACTTGGTGATTCTGAGCTATACAATGATGATGACAATTGATAGCTGCATATTGACTCCGGGTGCAACATTGGATCATGCCGTTCCACTCAAAATTGTCTGTGACGCTGTATGAAATTAGTCATCAGTGAAACAATAACTTTCACAAGAGGGAGATGACGGTACCAGGATCGCATCCCCTGCAGCAAGCAATTACCATACCTGAAGTGCATGAATGATGCACCATGAGATTCATTGAGCAATTGAATATACAAGCAGCAGCAAATGCACCTAGAGACGAATCGACTAGTGGATACTGAATGATGATACATGCACCTGGTCAAGTACTGGCAAGCACACCGACAGATGATTTAGGAGGCACTCTGGAGGAGAGCCAGCGAGTGCAGCCCGTGATTAGATATGATCAGTGCACACAGCAAACGATGGATGTCAAGCGTATCTACAGATACATCAGAGAGACGATAAGTCAAACAAAAATGATCCATTCAGATAAAAATGATGTTTGGGTGCAATATGGCAACCAAACCAGTTCAAAATGGGATACGGAATGAATACAATTCGGCCACCGAAGCACTTCCCAACAAGACACGGCATGATTGTGAAATGGATCCTGATGTGGTCCCAGACAAAGTACGAACTAACTCTAACATGGTGACAGATGCAGATCCAAATGAGATACCAAGTGACTGCAATATGGCTACCGTATTGGTAATGAATGAGATTGAATATGACCGCTGAACTCACAGAATAGCCTGCAAAATGCCATCACGAGACAAAGTCCCGATAACAAGCAAGAGATGATCACCGCGATTGCTCATCCACTGATATCACTGCTGAACAACTTCACCTGGGGATCTAGATAATTACAGGTAGCCCTACCATATCAAGCCGCTGACAATGACACATACCAAATGGCATACCAAAGAATCAAACCTATCGCCTGTGTGCACGCTGATCCGAATGCCAACGCAACTTCCCAGAGCACTACAAAATGACTACTGAGAAGTATGCACATATTATACCAATGCTGCCTACTGAGATGGTTTTGGTGAAATCTACCAAGAATGCACCAAAGCTATCATCCAAATGACATTCACCGAGAAGCGGTCCAACATAACTTTTCAGAATCCCAAATCAAACGATCACAAGATCTGCAAATTCAATGTACAACGCAGCGTTGCCAGAGCAGAAGCACTGTTACGACATGCTCAGTATAACCTACTGAGATCTTAATGTGGGAGATATGAATCAATAATATGGCACCCACTACTGAAGCAATTAGCATCAATGCTGCCACCCACGAGTGGTCACTGCCAGTGCGATACACACATCATCGTTACAATCCCAGCAGTGCAAGATCATACCGTTGTCCAAAGTCAAGGCAGGATCCATGCGATGATCGACTATTTCACCCAAGTTACCCTGGTCAATTCTAATAATTGTTTATACCTAGAATCAACTTGGTACAGGCACACATACAAGATTGCCCGGATTTTATCACCGGAAATCTGAAGGAGAAGCCAAAGCTTAACCGCATTCTATGTCCAAGCACTGATCAATGCCAATTCGAACTCCATTACAATCCCGAATCAATATTTCACTGCTACTAGGCAATGATGGGAACCAAAGATCAATCTGATGGAGAGGTTATCGACGGAGCAGCCAACATTCAGTGACAGAGACAGCTGGGTCAGATCAGTCAAGTCCTACCGATGCGGGAAAACCCATGTGAACTCAGTCTGGAGAGATACACACCAAGAAGTTGACTCAGAAGTCCACCCAGAGATCAACGATGATTATACTAAAGCTACCCGTCAAGAGCACACTGATGGAGTCGCCTACTGAGAGCATACCAATGTAGTCGACCGGATACATCAGCAAAAAACATTTCCGTGTGGGCGGACTGGCTGCGTCAGAGTGGACGCGCTCCGTCAGAGCCGTCAGAGACACCCCGGTGGCGGATTACTCCGCGACCGGCGTCAATACCACGCGTTGAGTTGCATATCGCCCTCCGATCGCCGTTTCGCCGTTTCTTCTTGCTCTATCGGTCTCCTATTTTAAACAAACACTCTGGCGTTGTGGCCAACTGTGACCATACGTCGGAATGGGTTCATTGTGTACACGCTTGCATCGGGATTGCAATGCATAAGGATCCACGCAATTGCGTGGATCCACGAAATCTCGCAAAGAGCGAGTGAGACCAAAAGTTGGGAAACATAGAGTGTGTATTTTCGTTGTATGACAAGATGAGATGAAAATGAGATGCTGTCTATCTAGCTATCTACCCCGGGGTCTCCCGAATATATACTCCGCGTCGCTCATTCCACCTCCGTTACCTCTGTATCTCCGTACACCCACCGTCGCTCCTTAACGATATACTTGAGGGCCGTGATCAAGCTAGTTTGGAGATGCACTTGGAGGCCGAGATCGAGTGAACTGAGAGATGCACTTGGAGGCCGTGATCGATCGAGTTTCGAGATGCACTGGGAGGCCGAGGTCGTATGAACTCAGAGATGCACTTTGAGGACGTGATCGAGCGAGTTTGGAGATGCAATTGGAGGCCGAGATCGAGTGAACTGAGAGCTGCACTTGGAGGCCGTGATCGATCGAGTTTGGAGATGCACTGGGAGGCCGAGGTCGAGGGAACTCAGAGATGCACTTG
>Ga0307512_10005324_pt1 | contig 13480 bp, 15 predicted proteins | sample 14_EM_MG_FD_200267 | JGI IMG/M metagenome (GOLD analysis project Ga0307512, IMG submission 200267) | Populus trichocarpa ectomycorrhiza microbial communities from riparian zone in the Pacific Northwest, United States - 14_EM | ecosystem: Host-associated > Plants > Roots > Unclassified | place... | reverse complement strand
CACATCAAGGCGGCTAATACGTCGAAAACAAACTGTGACGTACCATGGTCAATATTTTACGATTAACAGTCGGATATCTGAATGCGACCATAAATATGAAACCCGAAACGCAGAACCGGAGATTGGAACCGACGGGTCTAGCCAAACCCGGCGAAACCCGCGGGTTGACGGGTACGGGTCCGGGTTTGGCCCGCCACGAGTCTGCGGGTCGGGTTTTTGGACGGTTGTGGAACCGAACCGACCCGTTTTCGCGGTCCAAACCCGGACCGCTGGCGGGTTACCCGGACCCGTTGCTAACACTAGTTGTGGCCAACTGTGACCATACGTCGGAATGCGTTCATTGGGTACCTCAGCAAAATGCAAATTGGTCCGGAGGCAACACGCAGGGTTCCATAAGCACAAGGCATTTCTTCTATCATATTCGTATTTGTTACAGTCACAAGATTCGCTACCTCATAATATGGCATGCATTATTTAAGTGTCTGTATATAAATATATACGGTCAATCTGGCCACAGATGGTAGTCGAGCATAATCGGAGGTTCTAGCTCTAGGAGCCTAGGAAGATAGTGAGAAGATAAGATACTACCCGGCCGTGAGAATCCACGCAATTGCGTGGATCCAGATGAGATGAAAATGAGATGAGATGATGTCCATCTACCCCGGGGTCTCCCGAATATGTACTCCCCATCGCTCAGTCCACCTCCGTTACCCCTGTATCTCTGTACACGCCCCATCGCTCATCAACAATGTACTTGGAGGCCGTGATCAAGCGAGTTGAGTGATTCACTTGGAGGCCGAGATTGAGTGAACTCAGAGATGCACTTGGAGGCCAGGATCGAGTGAACTCAGAGATACACTCCGAGACCGTGATGGAGCGAGTTTGGAGATGCACTTGGACGTCGAGATTGAGTGGACTCAGAGATGCAGTTGGAGGCCGTGATAGAGTGAGTTTCGAGATGCACTGTGGGGCCGTGATCGAGCGAGTTTGGAGATACTCCTTGAAGCCGTGCTCGAGCAAGGTTGGAGATGCAATAGGAGACCGAGATTGAGTGAACTCAGAGATGCCCCTGGAGGCCGTGATTGAGCGAGTTTGGACATGCACTTGCAGGCTATGATCGAGCGAGATTGGAGGAGTACTTCGAAGCGGTCAATTTGGAGGGACACACGATGGCAGCTGAGACTCTGGCTGGGAGCGGGAAACTGGCTGGGAGCGGGAGGCTTTCGATCTTGAGATGATGCTGTACTCGCTGTATGCTGCACTCGGTGTTTAGTCATGATTATGGCATGGAGAGATAGAGATGGATGACTTAACTTTGTGTTCTTAGGTGATGATAGAGTTGAGCACAAGAAAGAGAGAGATCAGAGGAGATGGGGGAAATTATCATAAGAAACTGGGACTTAAGAGAATTTCGTGTGCGAGTCAATTTACCATCCCCGATACAACAGGTACGATTCCTGATCCGGCGGGGAATAACACCGATACGAGGTCATCTAAACCCAATCAGGCAAGTCGTACCCCTGATTTCTCAGGTCCGCTCGTATCCTCCATATCATTCTCATCTTCATCCCCCATCTCTCTCCTTCTCGTCCACAACTCTACCATCATTGCAAGAACAGAAAGCTAAGTCATCCCTCTCTATCTCTCCATGTTATCATCATGAGTTAACACCGAGTGCAGCATACGCCGAGTGCAGCATACACTGAGTGCAGCATACACCGAGTGTAGCATACACCGAGTACAGCATACACCAAAGATTGTCTGTCATCCCTTCATTCTCACGATTTCATAAGAGCCAATTCCCACGGTTTCGAGTTAACTAACCAATGAATACAGTCCTAGCACCTGGCACGCCTCCCATCGACCGCCTCTAGATCGACCACCACCAAGTACTCCTCTAATCTCCCTCGATCATAGCCTGCTGCAAGTGCCTCTCGAAACTCGCTCGATCACAGCTCGGAGTGCATCTCCGAGTTCACTCAATCTAGGCCTCCAAGTGCATGTCTAAACTCGCTCGATCACGGCGTTCCAGTGCATCTCTGAGTTCACTCGATCTCGGTCTCCAATTGCATCTCCAAACTCGCTCGATCACGGCCTCAAAGTGCATCTCCAAACTCGCTCGATCACGGCCTCCAAGTACATCGATAATGAGCGACAGCGAGTGTATAGTGATTCAGGGGTAATGGAGGTGGACTGAGGGGTGGGGAGTACATATTCGTTGTCATCTTCAGGCGGACCTCGAATTGCTGACAATCACTGTGTGCTGCCAGTCCAGATATACCGTGTGTAGATAGTAGGTAGCTATATAGATACATAGATATATAGATGAGAATACAAACTGAATGCATAAGTTTTGAAAATAGTTGAATGATTAGTAGCTATGATTTACCATCGCCAGGTGTTGTGTACACGGCTTCAGCATAACTGCAGCCCCTGCAACGAGTGTAACACACGTGTCCTTCTGATGGTGCGTAACCGTCAGCACAAAGTAAAGGAGTATGTATGCAACGCGACGCGTCGCCTGGGCGACGGGTAGCGTGTAATACTCCATCAGAGGGTACAAGGTTCCGTCAGAGCTGTAAGAGCCGTCCGGAACACCAGGGTGTTTCTGGCGGAAACTAGAGTTGTTGCTGATGTCTCATTTCCTTCTCATCATATCATACAATGAAAATAAACACTCTATATTTCGCAACTTTTGTGCTCCCTCGCTCTGTTCATGAGTGCTTGGATCCTCAACACCGGGCAGTAACCAATCTTCTCACCCGATTGCTACGCTTTTCGAACGAGAACAGTTCTTTCTCATGAATGCTGTTTGAATGTCGCAACAGGTGAGGCGGTGTGTTGCTGGTGTGCTCTCTGCCTTCCTGCTTCATCGCTTCACCACAATGGCCTCCAAGCGGTGTATCTCTATGTTCTCTCAATGAGCATGTCCAGGTGCCCATCTGGTTATGGTGGAGTATGATCTGCGGCCAGATTGACCATATGTATATATATACAGAGACTTAAGTAATGGATGCCATATAATGATGTAGCAAATCTTGTAACTGTAACAATGACGAAATGCCTTCTAGTGATGTAACAACCACTGCTGTGAGCATACGGCACCAAGTCTCTGGCAGAGCGATGCAGCGGGCCCGGCTGCTCTCAAAGTATCCCGGAGAGCTGCTCAGGGGTCTCAGGTGCTGCAAAATATCACTATTCCATAAGTCAAATCTCGGAGTACCTGAGAATGCTCTTGCAGTGTCTGAATGCAGTTTGGATAGCTCCAGGGGGGTCTGGGAGCATCAAAAGTACTTGGAGGCACTGGTGAGGTCGCCCGGAGTGTCTAGGAAGATTCCATGTTGCTTCCGGACTGATTTACATTTTGCTGATGTGGCTTTTGTTGTTTGATAATTGTATTTGATCAAAATTGCTTAATTAACATGAAGGATTACTTTTATGATCGCTTTGTGGTAGCGGGTCTCTGTCAACAGTGGTATTGGTACTTCCAATAGTTATACGAATACATGTGACTGTTAGGGGTTGTCACCTAGTACCGATAATGATACTTGATTATGATTACAGATTGCATACATATCTACGATATGCATAACACGTATGCATGTATTATTCAAGTGGTCAGAAATATGCTCTTTAGCGGGAGTTCATATTCGTCGCGCGAAGTGTGTGTGCTTCGTTCACACCTGGATACTTGGCGGGGCATGCGTAATAGGTTACGCACGGCGGTTGATAGTCTATATGTGATTCCGAGGCCTTTGCACCCCTACCCGTAATGGGCTACGATACAGCGGAGCAAGTTCCAGTCAGAGATCGGTCCCGATCTTCGCATGACGTATCTGCGGGATTAATGATGTAGGCTTAGTGCCTAGAGCGAACACTATTCATTGGCTTCACTAGTCTGGATCGCAATGTAATTTTGTATCGGATACAAGCTTACCCATCAGCAATCTACGTTGGCATAGTACCGGTTGGTCGCTGATGAAATCTATGACGCAATTAAATAACTCATTAGCATGAGGGATTTCAGAGATGATAAGCTTCACCAAGTTGGTTGGTGGAAAATCCAACTACCGACTGATACGATGGCGAGGAGTCCAAATTCAGTCTGTCTTTGCGTGGGATGGATGGCCTGATTGTCAGGAGCGTAATGCGTTCAAACCACATTGCATACACACGATAACGATAAGGAAAGCGTTCGTGGTTATAACAGCTAGGCGTGGGGGCCTGGGATGTTGCTATAAGGAGACAGCATTGTCGCAGGAAGAAGGGAAGGCAAGCAGCCAGAAACATTTAACACAGAGCACCGAAGACGATCTTAAACTATTCTTAAGAATTCTATCTATCTTTACCTATATCATTAGTTCCCTAATCAATACTTGTGACTGTGCATTATATGTCTGGACATTATTACACACCTGCCGAGTACGCAGTTCAACAGATTGTCGAGTCTGTCAGCAATCTTCTTAATCAGTTGGAAGATGCCTGTTTAACCCACACTTACCGGGTGGTTTTACGTTTCTGCGAACTCCAGAATATCAACTAACTGGTGCTCAGATACTTACTTGGACACCGGTGCATGACCATTGGAAGAGTTTTCTGAAGAGTGGTTGTTCGATGGAGGAACCTAATCTTCGTTTATTTATGAGATGATCTTTGGAGACGTTTTGATTTGGCAGCTCTTGCAAGCAAAGGGCAAGAGGTTGAGTTTCTGGAAGAAACAAAGAGAGAAAGAGAAAACAAGATAGGCGGCTGAACTTAGTCAATCAATGTTGTATTGATTATTGGGAATAAGAACCCCCGTAACAGTATAATATTTTAAGTACTCTACGCTGTATCTTGAGTAGAGGATTTTATATCGCCTGAGCGAATTACCATACTTGACAGTTTCAGTGAATAACCCGTCTTTGGATATGAGTTTGGAGTGCCAGAAGTCTGAGGATAACTTCTGTTGCATATACTTGGGTCAGAGGACCTGCGCAGAACACTGCAAGCGAAGAGACTGTTCCTGCGTTAGCTGCCAGCTATACAACATTGAGGAAAAAAGTCCGCCAGTAATTTGTCAACACTGCAATGTCTTGTCTGAGTGTTACGGGTACAAATACTTAGGCAGGATAACCGGAAGAGACGCATATATCTTGCAAAGGCACTGAATTGATCATTGCACTCTTGAAAACTGCCCACACAGAGACGAGGTATCAGTTGAACTCCATAGGATAATTCACCCACCTGACTATAGTCACCTCATACATCATGGCAGCCCCCAGGAGATGATTGACATTCAACAGCAGGAAGCTAGCACCTAGCAGCTCGAGGGTAGAAAAAGCCCGATCCCCAGCGGCAAGGGTTATCCCAGAATGGTGCCAAGAGTATCAAAGATGAATAGAAGCGGCCCGAAGGGATAACTTGCGACTCGAGGATTGCGAAGAGGGCGAGGAAGCGATCAGCGGCCAGGGAAAAGTAGTAATGAAAGAAGCAGATTCCGACATAGTGCAGCGGCAGTTAGCAGAACTCGCTCAACAGGTCATCCATGTTATACCGGCATGTAATGAAGAAACAGATGTCCTGGTGGAGGAATTCGACTCGCTCAAAAATGGGATCCTAATTATGGAAAGTCAAATGTAGATCAAAAAAGTTGGAATAGATTCCGTGGTTTCTGGAGTCGGATCAATGGTGCAATTCCAGGAAGCAATGTGGCAAGAAATTTACTCAGGTATTCGTATACTACAAGGACAGGATAATCAAATAGTGAGCGAAGCTACAGATTTGTTTGCCGGAATACGCCGCACACAGGAATCATTGAGCAAGAGAATCAGTGATACTACTGCGCAAATTTTGGCTGTTAAGTCATCGAATCAGGGAATTCAAAAAATATTGGCGACAGTTACACTCAGAATTCACGAGGTTAATAAAATGTTAGCGGCCATTACCACTTCGTTGAAAAGTATACCATCAAAAAGAGAGTTACACCAACATCAAGATTACATGGAAGAACAGCTAGCTCGGGTAGAAGAAATTAATACTGCGTCAACTACAGCTATGGAAGCATATAAGATTTCGGAGTCTACGCCTTTCCATGTCGAAGAAGCAGGACCTTCCGGAACTCAGCCCTGTGAACATCTTGAGAGAAGAAGGGCTCCTCGTTCAATATCAGTATCTAGCCTTAGGGATACCGAAAGTGAAGTGTCCTGGAGATAATTTTTGAGAGTAGGCGCAGGAGGTAATGGAGCAGCTGGTGGAGCAGCCGGAGATGGAGCAGCTGGTGGAGCAGCCGGTAATGGAGCAGCCGGAGGAGCAGATGGAGGTGGAAATGCAGGAGACCCACCGCCACCAGGAGACCCACCGCCATGTGGAAATGGATGAGCAGGAGGAAGACGAATGTCGAGACGACAGAGGCATATTAAGGAGTTAGAATTCGCCAAACCAATTGAAATTCGAGAACCTAAATGGTTTGAAGGATACACTGGAGATGATTTTGATACCTAGTGGATACTGGTGCAAGTCTATATCGAGGATCAACCAGAAAAGTTCCCCAAGGATGAACGAACTATTGACTGGATAGGATCCTTAATGGATATGTATGCCACGGCATGGCATATCCAGTGGCTTAAGGGAACTCTGAATGGGTAATATCCGAAATCAATGACCAGATATATAAATGCTCCTAAGCTTAGGTTCAAAGACCGAGATGCCAAGGATGAGGCATATTCCGACTTAGAGAAAGTCCAATATGAGGGATGCATCAGAGATATATTCACCAAAATCCAAATGTACAACGATAAGGCAATGGTGACAGGTGCAGCATTTAAGAAATTGGTTTTGAAATGGCTTCCCCAGAAAATTCTTGAGCAATTATATACAGTGGATCTGACCGGAAAAACGGATCGAGAAATCATTTCCATTATTACAAATGCTGGAAGAACGGCAGAAAGATGGGATGCAGCCAGAAAGTATCCTGCTCCTAAGGCATCATTTAAGTACCATGAGAAATCAGAAATAACACGCTGATATAAGGAGAAACGAGAATCCTTCAAAAAAGAACGAAAGTTAAAGGGTAAATTTATAAAAGATTGGTTCAAACGGAAGGACCAGAAGGAGCGGAAACCTATAAGGAAACTGAAGGAATAGAATCTTCAGAGCTGGGGAGAAGGAAGGCTGCGGGAGAATGCTTATGATGCGCCTGGCCTTCAGATAGGAAAGGAAGCCAGCGAGTTAAGGATTGCAAAAGGCCAATTACGTTGGATAAAGGAACTGCAAGCTATCTAAAGGCAAAGGAATATCAAAAGATGAAGATAGCTGGTATGCAGATGGATAACAATGACGGTGAGACAGGCACTGATTCACAGGAGGAGGATGAAAGTACTGATGTTTCGGAAAATGATGATTACAAAGAGGATGAATCAGAAGGCGAGGTATTGGATAATCCGGAGAGCGAATTGGAGCATGTCAAGTATGAAAAGAATTGGTGGGATTCGGAATCGGATTTGGAATCAGATTAAAAAAGCCACATTAAGGTTTTAGGTCGAACTTTACTAGTTTAACACACCTAGTAAGGGTTAGGAAGACTTTTTTCGTTTTTGGTTAAACTTTCCCCCCGAGGATGACTGGCAGGTCGAAACTGCCGGTCAGTAAGGGAATAAGCAATTTTACAACATATTTCACGATACATCTTACAACATATAATCACCTGTACTCTACCCTTTCTGGTAACACTATTGTCGAAAGGATAGCGATGTCTAAACGCAAAGCATCAGAGCCCCTGCAAAGGCACCCCAAAAAACCAAACACCTCTACCAATTGTGTTTATTATCAATCAGCATCTACACCGAAAATTAAGAAGGTGTCACCAACTACGATTGGCAAACGACCAATATACAAGTTTTTTGTCAATTGCGATGGACAGTACTTTCCATTAGGATGCATGCTTGAGTTGGGAAGTACATCCTGTGTTATTTCACCACAAGCGGCTAAAGCTTTCACCGTACCAGTGGTCAAAAGTAAAAGACCTATTTGAACTAAGGACGTTTTGACAAAAGATATCTCTATCAAAGGATTGTTTACAATACCACTTGGGTTGTCCTTTGCTAACCATAGAACCTTCGATGAGGAAGATCATGTGTTTGAAGTGTTGAAAACTTCAGGAGATTATGATGCGCTTATACCAGCATGCAACTTGGAAAAGCATAAAGCAAGGGGAACCACGACTAGCCATCTACATTCTCTGCATTGTTTGTATGAGTGTTACGGACATGGCACAATACATCCAGAATATTCAAACAACGTATGATAAGAGAGTTCTAATGAGCAATAAGGCTATACATAATTGAGCAGTGGTTATGAACAATCCATCCGTTGCCAAGAAGTTACCACCTCGTTATACCGAGTTTATGCTTCTATTCGATCTGCAACAAGCGGGACAGTTACCGGATAATGAGGGCTGCGATCATAGAATTGAGTTATTAGGACATGAAGACAAGCTTTGAATGGGGCCCATATACCAATTATCACAAGAAGAGGAAAAACTGTTAATTCAGTATCTGGATAAAATGATAGAAGAAGGAAAAATCTGTCCGTCCAGCAGTACGGTAGGAAGTCCGATCCTATTCATACCTAAACCAAATGGAAGAGGTCTGCGATTGTGTGTCGATTATAGGCACTTAAACGATTACACGAAGAACGATCGCACATCTTTACCAATAATGGAGGAACTCCCAAGTAGGCTAAGAGGAGCAACGCACATTACCAAAGTCGACCTTAAGTCAGGGTTGTACCTGATTGGAATTGCCTTAGGACACGAAAAATTTACGGCTTTTCGTACGAAGTTTGGGTTATATGAGTATATTGTGATGCCATTCGGATTATGTAATGCGCCAGAAACTATCCAGGGAGAGATCAATAGAATTCTACGCCCATTGCTAGGAATCGAATTGGTACTCAATACAGAAACCCACATTGAGGAGGACGGCGGAATGGTAGTGGTTGCATATATTGATGACATATTGATTGCTACTAAGGGGTCACTGGAAAACCACCATAGACAGGTTTCGAAGGTCTTCCAGTTACTTATCGAAAATAATATGTGCATCGACATTGATAACTGTGTTTTCGACGCCACTGAAACCACTCTTCTATGTATTGTAGTAAGCGGGGAAGGATTGAGAATGGATCTGGATAAAGCCAGGGCAATTGTGGATTGGCCTCGACCTACGTCACAGAAGGAGGTGCAACAATTGTTACGACTTTGGAATTTTTGCCTGAGGTTCATCCCTAACTTGTCACGAATAGTTTCGCAAATCACCGATCTATTAAGACCGGAGGTCGGTTCTGCCTGGGGAGAAGCACAACAGGCACCATTTCTGAAAATAACTATTTTGTTTACTTCGGGGTAAACTCCTATACTCAGGCATTGCGACCCCGATAGACCGGCACTTTTGGAAACAGACGCATTAGATTTGGCCATCGCTGACATCTTGTCCCACAAGTTTGAAGATGGCAAGGTTCGTCCAGTCTGCTTCATTTCAGGGAGGCTTAATCTGGCGGAATTGAACCGTGATGTCTATGATAAAGAAATGTCAGCTGTGGTTTATTCGTTGAATCAAAGCCGACATTGTTTACCGGGAGCAAAACATAAAACTACAATTTATTCCGATCATCAAAACTGGACATACTTCAAAACAGCCATTCCCCTGAACCGACGCCAAGCTAGATGGGCAGAACAGCTAATGCAGTACAATTTTGACCTGCTCTATCAGAAGCGTACATCAAATGCCGAGGCAGGTATTCATTCTAGGTGCCTGGCGTTCACCTCGCAGAAATGGGGCACAACTTCAGCAACGAATCACACTATGCTACGGAAGGAGCAATGGTCAGAAGTTGGAGCTATGCAACTAGAAGACAAAGGCATCGAGGTGATTCAGTTATTGGCATTAGACATTGACGCACTGTTGCCAGAAGCGATGGAAAAGAGTCAGGAGAAAGCTATGCTTGATAATGACTACCGAGAAGTCTGCAAGCAGGTAGTCAAGCAAGGAAATATCGACCAAGGGTACGCGATAAAGGAAGACCTGTTTTGCTATAAGAATAGAATTCATGCTCCGGAGGGCATCCGACTAAGGATAATTGGGTCTGAGCATGATTCAAAGGTAGCAGGACATTGTGGGAGAGAACAAACATTGGAGTTAATCTCCAGAAATTTCTATTGCACAATTGTGGAAAGGGATATACGCAAGTATTGCAATGAGTGCGATATATGACAAAGAATTGCAGCACCTAGGCATGCGAAGCACAGGCTTCTTCATCCACTTGAGCTAACATGCAAACCATGGACAAATATTAGCACGGACTTCATTACTGATTACCAGAATCAGAAGGAGCAACTATGATTCGAGTGGTAGTAGATCAGTTTTCGAAGATGGCGCATTTCATACCAATCAAGGAGAAGGATTCGCCAACGGTAGCCAGGTCGTACTTGGATAACGTATGGAAGTACCAGGGCTGTCCAGAAGATGTCATTTCAGACAGGGATTCCACGTTTACGGGAAGCTTCTTTGCCGATCTATATAATCATCTGGGAATCCAAAGAAGTATGTCAACAGCCTACCATCCGCAAACCGATGGTCAGACAGAAGGAATTACTCAGACAATTAAGTCATACGTACGTTCCTATTGTAATTACAAAACAACGATTGGGCTTCAATGTTAGCAATGGGTGAGTACTCCTACAATGAATCTAAACATTTGTTGTTAGGTGTTCTCCCCGAAGCAGTGATAATGATACTTGGGAACAGTCATGGATACATATAATCTACAAAAGCTGTTCCAAGGAGGATGAGTAAGGTTCACCTTAGCAGGGGCTACCGTTATTCACGTGAGGATTGCAGACAACCGAGGTTGGCAACAGTAATTGCACTACCAAGCAGGATGTTCATGTGCATCAGCGGTGCTAGTAGTTCTATCTTTTTTCATTACTAGATACTATGCAGGATATGTATGAGTGGGTTCATACATGGCAGTTGATAGTGAATATGCGATTAAGTAGACTCTTCATCCCTACCTGGTACGGGCCAGGAAAAGGTGGAGCATGTTCCGGTTGGGTACACCTCAGCACGATGTAACTTAGGAATTTAAGACGTTGGCAAATGGCCTGGAGCAAACACTGCTTCATTGATTTGAGCAGCATTGGTGGCAACGAATCTAAAGTCTACATTGACAAAGTATTGGCTGGTCACGAAGTAAATCTTTGACACGAGAATTGATAACTGGGAGAAGTTATCAATTGTGATAAGGCATTACCAATGTGAGGAATTGATTGAAATGTTCCAACTACCGAAAATCATAAGATTGCGAGATGTCTAAGTTGAAGTTGTGGTCTGACTAATGAGTTGATGAGATATCATGCATGAACACAAGTAGGTTTGTGGCCACCTCTACAAGGCGCATTCTGTCGAAGAAAGATGCACAGATACATGGCTATCATTGACGGATTCAATCAGAGTCGGGAGTGGGTTCCAGGAGACTATAAGGAGATCATATCGGTCCGCCAATGAGAAGGAGAAACTCTAGCAGCGAGACAACATTGATACCTACCAGCAGAAAAATATCCTTATTTATTTTTGCGTTTTTATGATACCTATACCTATACCTTTATTCATTAAATCTGGTAGCTTTCTGTAGCGGCAGCCCAGCAGCTTTTCAGATGTTTGAGTTCAGGATATCTATATGAAGAACGAATGACAATTACCTTCGAAAACGACAACAACGTTATTGATTACGCCATCGAAAAAATTATGTTATACGCTAAAGTTAATCAGCATATCTTGTTAGCCCAGAGCATTTGGTGGATATCATCGATCATCGCATTACAGCAAGGGTTGGTTGTCTCTATCAATAATCTACAGGAAAGAACTAGTAAAGCAATGGTTGATACTAGTTCTGAAGGTACAAAGCATATCCATTCAAGCAGACTTTGCAATATCCCTGCAAGTCAACGGGAAAGGGAAGTATCTGCAACACATCGAGTTATCCAGGAGGAATCCAGGACCGATATTGGGACGCAGCATATGCATCCACATAGAACATCCCAAGTACACGATACGATATACAACATTACTGACTTGGATCTTGATGACTCAGTTACTTCTCATGCATCTCATTTTGTTGAGCAGACCGAGCAGTCGATCAGGAATTCCCGCAAAGAAAGTAAAGCATTAAGGAAGTGAACAGAGTTACTGTTGCGTACAAGATCAGGAAAAATCCCAGCTAAACCATCCTCTAAGAAACAAGGGAATCATCTGCAGTCAATTCCTAAAGATACAATATCTGCGTATTTGGCAGTTAGGAAATAAAAGCTACGGCAGTGAACTCAGTTCTTGCTAACGAAGTATAGTTACTGAGGTTTGAACACCCCCATAACAGTATAATAAATAACCATACCGCTCCTGGGTTATTATATATACACGCAAGAAGAAGAGCTTAAGGCTGATCAAGGATTAAAGAAGCAAGGAGCAGTCTTGTGTAACGGCGGGCGGTTAGGGTTGCCGCAAGTGGCACGTGACGTGTCCAGGGCCGGGTAATGGCTATTCTATATAGTCCGCCCGCCACCAATCTTAGATCTCTAGCGATAATCTTACCTTAGACTTATACATATACTATCACTCGAGTCCACGTTTGCAACCATATCCACCCAATTACCATCTATATTGGTACGCAGCCGGAAGCTGGCGTACCCGCCCATACACTATTATCGCTTTTTCAGTCAACGGATGCGTTTCGCTCACGGGATTCGCTGATGACACATTTACTCCTTTTCCGACGCGTCGCTACAACTCGACAATCGGACCATGAGAGTCAACTACACATACGTTCAGAGATCTACCAATCATAACGATGATCATATGGACGAGTCTACCCAAAATTGAGTCAATTGACGAAAGCAGAGATGACTTGGGAAGCCGCATCGCCAGTGACACGCGTCAGTGGTCAAGTTGACCATTTCCCACTCACCAAGAGTCTAAACCCATCGAACGAGAGATATCGTATACAATCGAACAAGGAGTCAGCTTTCTACATATTCTACGATCAAGTTCACTTATGATTAACGGATGAGACGAGAGCGCACTTACGGAGGAGAGCCAGCCCAGTTGAAGCTCACTTCCAGCAAGAAGAAGGGAAGAGCCAGCCCAGTCGAAGCTTCTCACCTACGGCAGAGAACAAGACGAAGGGAATAAGAAGGGGAAAAGTTAGTCCACAGTCGAAGTTCATTTCCGGCGGAAAATCGTTTCACGAGTAAAGCGCACCTACGCTGGAACAATACATGATGCGGAAGACCGAATATATTTACGAATACCGCCTACAGAAGCACACGAATTAGATGGTCAATTCCGATGACCAATTCCGACCTATTCGGATGACCGAGTCGGATGACACCAAATACCCTATCGGCAGAGGCGAAGTTATACCCCATCCTGCCATGCAACAGTCAATC
>Ga0307512_10005323_pt1 | contig 13480 bp, 14 predicted proteins | sample 14_EM_MG_FD_200267 | JGI IMG/M metagenome (GOLD analysis project Ga0307512, IMG submission 200267) | Populus trichocarpa ectomycorrhiza microbial communities from riparian zone in the Pacific Northwest, United States - 14_EM | ecosystem: Host-associated > Plants > Roots > Unclassified | place... | reverse complement strand
GCCATTTGTACTGGGCCGAGATCCAAAGAAGTAAGGAAGTAAAGAGAAGAGAAAGAAGGAACATCCAAAGTAACACCATCCTCCATATCTCCACTTCCGGAATGTCCGGCATCCGACCATCCAATCTTGCACTCGTAACTCGTACCAAGTGTAGGTCGTCGTCGGAATTAGACCCAGTAATCTCGGTGAAATCCCCAATCATAGTATGAGCCTCGTCTTGACTCGGCGGCATCGATGGTGGCTTCCGCTCGCTGCTCATCATTGCCATCGCCATTACAGCGGTATATCTAACTTGTAAGCATTCCAGTAACCGGTCATACTCACCATACTTTCAAGTGAGCTAGCACTCGAGCTCTCCCAATTCCTCGTGAACTCTGCAGGCCCAGCCCATCAGTGATCATTGTTGCTGCTTTGGAAGTTTGAGGCATGGATTGTAGCTTCTGCTCTCGGTATCATAGCCGTCGGTGATGATCAATCATATATGACCTCGTATCTATCTTGTAAGCTTCTCATGAAATGGTCATTCATACCATATATATGCAAGCGTGTTTACGGTCTCCCGCGCCCTCGTGCATAGCTTTGTGAGCCAGCCTCGATATCTCATTTCCTCTCATGCAGCCGCTGGCTCTCACACGGTGCCGGTCAGTAGTTATATTCATCCTCCTTCAGCGTGGGCTTAGCAGGCTTATAGACCTCCGGTACGGTCGTTCGGCATTCATTTCGGTAAGCCGTTTAGTCAACATCCATCCCAGTCGGTGCCTTCGGTAGGTAGGGCTCCCGATAATCCTCTTATTCAATCCCAATTTGGAGTCATTCGGCCATGACCTTGGTCGCTATGCTCAGTCATCATCTCTCGGTAGTTGTCTCAACTGTCTCTCATGACACCATTCGGTGACTGTCTCTGGCGGTGCCGTTCGGTAGATTGTTTGGAACGTTCGGAGATCATTTTCGGTCTCGTTCGGAACTGCTTTGGTCGACATAAGTGCACTCGCTCGGCATAGATCAAACTGGCTTGGTCTTCTCATCATTTCTCCGGTGCTCTTGCAGTCGCACCGATCCTTCTCCTAGTCGGTGCACTTGTAGGTACACTTGACATCCGCCCTGTGCTCGGTGCACTTATCATCTCCAATTGCTCGCCGGCTTTCCTCCGGGTATGCTTTCCGCTCCTTCTCCAGGTGTGCTTGCTGTCACTTGTCTGGGTATCCATATCATCATTTTCTGAATTCACTTGTCGTTTCATCTTCAGGTGCATTGGTTGACTCTTCTCCACTTAAGCTTGTTGACTACAGTCCAGCTGCGATTCTCAGCCGGCAAATGCACTCCAAGGTCCTTCCTCCTTGCACTTCCGGTAGAGTGATTGCTTGAAGTAGGGGTTGATTTTGATTCCGGTACAGTCATCCCCCGTTTGTATGTCGTAGCTCCGCCGACGACTAATCCATTACAGCTTCCTCGGGTGCCATATCGATTGGCTAGGATTGATTCTGAAGTTGATTTACCAGTAGCAGCTGTGTATCTGGGGATTGTCGAGACTGGATCGGGATCGCCGAGACTCAGTCGGGATCTCATTTGGGATTGTAACTTGGACATGTGGCTTCTTGAATCATCTGAAGGTGCGTTTGCCATCACATCTCTGGGTGCACTTTTCGCAGTTGCTGGCCTTCTTGATTGGTGAATGCGTTTCATGGTGCTTCATTCCTGCACTTCCGACACGGAAATTGTTCGCGTTAAGGGTTTTTGCGAATCCGGCAATGTCATCCCCCTCTTTAAAGATAGTTGCTCCGCCAAAGATTAATCTCGTATGGCTTGTGCGCTATCGGCATTGTAGCTGTGACTCAGGATCTGATTCGGGATCGTATTCAGCATTGAAACTCGGGCATGTAGCTGCATAATTCAGTATCTTTGAATAGTGCTCCGAATAGTGCTGGGTATCGAGCCATGCCGCCGGTACATCGTATACACGCATATCTGCACTCCATTGAAATTTCGTAGTTTGAAATCAAAGTCGTGATCTTGAGAATGGTATAACTTCGCATAACCTCAATATCTTCATATAGGAAGGAGACCGATTGTCATCTGTCTCCCGTGATCAATCTCTTGTCAACCAACTCCGGCTGCAATCCATTTCCAACCGCGATCTCTCTACGGCTGTGATCCTGTTGGTTCCAGCCATTCGTTTCCACCATGTGCATAATTGCGCTCGTATAGGCTGCATTCCGTGACTTCTCCTATAGCTCTGTACGCTCTCTAAAGTTCAATGTTACTGACCTCCATAATATCCGTCTCCCATTGAGTCTTCATCGCAGTCCCATAATCCGGTGACATATCGTCCATCATAAGAAAATACCCACTCTTCGATCCGTCCATATGGCATGGGATCTTTAAGTTCAAATCGATGATCCGGCCTCGTGTGCAGGTGATCTTAATCCACGCAATTGCGTGAATATCGCTCCACCCAACTCCTAGAAGTTGTAAATCCGCCCTTATGGCAAATTGTAGCCGGGCTCTAAATTGATTGCAATTGACCGATGCGGCAGGAGTGTCTCCGCCTTGGTTTGGCTGAACCTCCACATAATCTCCGTATATCGCTGGATAAGTCCTCCATCGTCTGTAGGCACCATCTTTGTTCTGGTACCACCTCAATCTGCAAACGTTAGTTCTCAAGTCGTAATATATATATGGAGCGGTAAGGAGGAATACCCAGGAGTCCGGATTTAAAACGGTTCACCCATGTAAGGGCCAAGCCCCGCCGTCCAGTACTACCATCGTGTCTCGGCGTGCCGGTAGCAGTCATTCAAGGTCCGCATTGTTGGTACACACTTCTGCCGCAACTACCGCCGCTGCTCCCTGCTCGCCCGTCCAGTGCCAGGTGCCTATCTCACCACGAGAGATCATTTCCACGGTCACTCCCAGCAGCCCTATACAAACTCCCACTCGTAGCAAGGATGTCTAAACAACCTCCTCACTGGCCAGTTGATCGTCAAAGGCATTGGCTCCAAGTATTTAAATATCCGGAACACCGCCACCTCCTTCGGAACACGCCTTCTCCCTAGCCGTGAACCAGGTACATTACCGGGGCATACCTGATGGCCTGCCCGGTCCACTGCCACCTCTTCCGCTCACCCTGGGGTTGCAGAGCTAAAAGTCGAATGCTTTGCAAGTGGACGCTAGTTCTCCAGCTCACGCAGTGCGTCCACCGTGGCTGCCACCATGTGTACGAATAAGCTCACTGAGCGAATCACATACTTGTCACACCCAATTGGGACTGTCTGACAACCAAATACTGTCCATTCCCACGTGGGGATACAACACCTCAATTGAACCTCCGCGCGCGTTAAATACATATGGAATCCAGTAGTCTCCTGAGAGTGCCCAGACTGTCCATCCTCCGGTAGCCCCGTGGATCCTTAGAATCCCGGCTACAAAATAAAAATCGTCTCCATTGTATCCCTAAAAACCATCTTCGTATGCCATCGTATGGGCACATATCCATATTCCCTCATTGGCCATTAATCAGCTTTCGTTGACTTGTTTGACGAAATAGAATAGAGTTGGCGCACATGGCTCTCTCCTCACAACCATCCGACTCTGTCGTCCAACCAGGTGCCAAGTGTGATAATTGACAATGGTAATCGCGAATTGTATCTGCTAGCCCCTTTAGAACCTTCGGGGGTTATTGTACTTCCCATTCAGAGCTGCGACACGATCTGCGATCGCTGCTCCACTACCTTGAACTCTGCCCGTCAAAAGACCGATGATACCGGTCATCATATCGGTAATCATAGTTGTATCATTGCATAGCCGCTGCTAGAATTCCTCGCAGCATCCAGAAGGTAGATGACTCCATCGAGTCGTGTAGAAGGTGATCGCGATTTCAACTGCCGTCGGCGATGTGGATCCAGGTGAATCGCGCGTAATTTGTAAACCGCCTCTGGAGAATGACCAACTTCGGCATTGCCGGTGACGCGACTCTTATGGACTTATGGGCTCTGGCATTGTCCCTGTAATCATCAATTGACTCAATTGGAAGGTAACTTATCGAATATCATTGTTGCCGCGATTGGTAGCCTTCGCATCCTCGTATGATGCATATGTTGCAATTGACTTTGACCGACTTGGTCGCTCACGCGTTTCTTAACTCATTAGCCTCTGGAGTCAACTCGGATTGTATCTGCAATCGTTAACCTCAATTGGGTGTACTTATCAAGCACGTTTGCGTCTGCAATCGATCGCTGTCGAATCTGGATGATTTCTTGTTCGTAGGTGTTGCGACGAGTCTCTGGCCGATTGGCCTCTGGAATCCGCACAAGCGCTTCTCGGTTACCGTTAACCACAATTCGATAGTCTTATCAAGGCACTTCGCTTCTGCGATCAGTGCTCCCAAATATGTATGATATCTCGGGTGTAGACTGCATGTTATGACGCATTGGACAGGGGTAATTCATGAAATCCCGTATGCGAAACGTATCTGAAATTAAAGAGCGATAATAGTGTAAAGGCAAACGCCCGTGTATGGCCTCGTGGGAAGGTATCTCAGTAGATATGGTTGCACACGTGGATGTCAATATTATAGAGTAGTATAAAGGTAAGTCAAGGTAAGATGATTGCTAGAGATCCAAGGCTCGTGGCGACCCAACTATATAAAGCGGGTATTACCCGGCCCTGGACACGTCACTTACAGCCATGCAATTACAGATGTGCGCGATGCAGGTAATGTGGTTGAACAATGCAACCAACTTCAGTCCAGCGGCATCAAATGTCGATTTTAGCTTGAAGGTCATCAAGTCATTTGAGCAGGCATTATCAGTCATCATTCCAAGCAAACGGCAGTCAGTAAGCTCACAAAACGATCAAGCACGGCTTTCAACTGCAAATGTCAGCTTGCTCTGGAATGTTTATCTCTGAATCGAAATGCTTGATTAGTGTTCGAAATCAGACATGAGGGACAGGGGATAAACCTCATCGAAACCGAGTCCCACTTGACGAGATGCCCAATTTCTATCCATTTCGCAAGCAATAAATGATGTCAAAGCGAGCGTGTAACTTGTTGTTTATCTGTTGATAGCTGAACAAACTTCATTTCGTGAAGGCAGTTCCTTCTTAATTCCACCCACAGTCAGTGCATATTCTCACCAGCAAATATTGCTAAGGGTCATGGTGGACGGCACCTCAAGGACACTTCACAATGCCCTATATGACAGTGATGGCTCGAGACTTGATATAGCATTCCAGGGAATATGAGCCAAAGCAAATCCTAACAGGAGGTAGCGATTCCAGGTGACTTGGTCAAATTCGGAAGTTACAAAGTCCTTGGTTGCCAGTTTGAAACATTGTGTGAATCATTTCGGTCAATATGGATCAACCTGCATCTCAAATATGATTATTCTCTGCACACTTACTGTTGTACTTCCTCGACTACCGTACCAGTTCAGGATGGGGAATCCTGTGTCATCGATAGTCGAGCTAGTCAATTTAGTGTCTTCAGACTCCCTTGCCATGTATATCATTACCATGTGAGGTTTCGGCAGTAACTGTTTCTCTGTTGAGCTGGTCCCACATTCTGATTGATGGCGAAGAACTTAATGACAAATGATATATATGATTCCAGAACTGCAGGTCTCTTCAATTCCGCAGTGCAATTGAAATCGCCATGAAGATGCATTTATAGCATCATCCCAAGCAATATGGTGTTTTAAGCCTACATTCATTGAAACCCACCAAGCATCAATGATGATTTATAAAGAAAAGTCACTCAAATCACCTATAAAGACAAGTCGATTTTTGGAAGAGATCATGACCTCAAGCACTGAGGTATATAAGGCTTGTGAATCCGGCATGGCCGTAGGAATTTATGTGGTGAGTAATCAGACTTGAAACACTGCCGAAAGTTAGGTTATTGCAAAGTTTAATGCGGGTTCTTGTTTATAGACTCCCGAGCTACAAACAAAAAGTCACATAGGTGAGACATTACATGCATACTTGTGAAGTGGTATACAAGAACATATTCAAAAGAGTGACCGGGTAGAACTCAATTTAGGAATACCGCATTGCAGTTCATTACTGTATAGGTTGCTGATGCTCCACAAAAATTGTTGAGTCTCACTGGCCACTCAAATTCATGAGGCTGGCGTGATACCTTCACTACAATTATTATCGATCTCCATGGCGGCAAATAGCTTGATTTTGGATTAGCTGCGTCCGATTGCCCTGAGAGTATCCAACTTGCAAGAGAGAAAAATGCTGGCGGACGGTTGACGCTCAGATGACACTCTGACTAGAACATCTTCATGATGTTGTTGCAAGCATCTTCGCCTAGAGAGGCGGCTGATTGGTCGATAATGGGCAAATTGGGTTGCACAGGACCAGTATTCCCGAAGAAGCAAGGTCTGAAATCATTGACGCTCCATTCAAACTCATTCATCGGGAGTAGGGATGATTTCATGGACAGCATTATTGCCTAGACAGGGGGATAATCATTCCAATCTGGAGTATAGTACGGGGACAGCCCATTGTTTATCGAAGATGCAAAACCACACATTGGTGCTGCTCCATTGACGTTCATATTTGAGACTTAGAAGCGATGTTGTCATACCCAATTTTGTACAGAACGGCGGCCGATAGTCTGATTATGAGTAGATGTGGCTGCAGTACCCTGGCATGTGCCGGGATTCAAGGCTATCAATGGTCGAATCTCTGTTGACCCTCAATGTTTGGATGTGGCAACGAGCGTGTCATTGGCCTTTTTCCTTGTATCGCCTACCAATATATTCACTTTGGAAGGATGTGGCAGTATAGCCTTTTGATTGCCGAATGTGTAAGATTGAAAATTGTTGACACTCTGTTGACGCTCACTGTAATCACATCAAAAGAGCCTATGTACACTTAATAGTTGTATGCAACGAATCCTATAGCCATTATTGCCATCTAACATTGCGTTCCTTATTATTAGCATTTGCATTCATGATCGTTGTTACCTCGAAATCTGTGAACAACCTCTATCCACATTATCCAGGCGAGAGATAATGTCGCCCTATTACATTGCTGGGCATTCGGCCGGCACTTTATGGCATGTGGATCATGTCACTTGTCTCTGGTAAACATAGGTCAATTTCCTAACCTTTCATCAATCAGGTCCCTCTCCTCGGTTTCCATGACGTAGCATAATCAATTTTCAATCACTCAACAAGCTGCACCAGGTCAGGTCTGAGAGATATGTGGTTGGATGCATTGAAAAATTCCGCACGACTGTCATCATCATGACAGATTTGTATTGAGCAGTCACCACTCTTTCTATGACTCGTATGACATTACTCAGTCCAATTTTGTTTGTATATTTCGTCAGTAATGTCGCTATTGATATCATACTTAACAGTAATGGGCGAACAGTCATTGAAAGTATTGGCCGTCTTACAACCCGATTTGCATTCTAACACTTTTGCATGGTATTTTTGACCATTGCCAATTCACAGATGAATTATCTTGTCTCACAATTCGGTGAGTGAACCCGACATCAGCAAAAAATACTCACGTCCAGGCGGAATTGCTCTGTCAGAGTGGACGCGCTCCATCAGAGGCGTCAGAGACACTCAGGTGGCGGCTGACTCCGCGCCTGGTGTGAATACCAGGCGTCACGTTATATATCACCCTCGCTTCGCAGTGTCGCCGTTGCTTCCTGCTCTGTCGGTGACCAAATTGAAACGAACACTCTGGCGTTGAAGGCGAACTGTGACCATTCCTAGGAATGGGTTCATTGGGCACGGACTTGCATCGGGATTGCAGTTCGATGGGTGACATTACGAAAACCTCTCCTCGCATTCCTTCCCTCCTGCCCACAAAATGCAATTGTCTCTTACTAATTATACACATCATTCCAAGTCGCCAGATCTATGTGGCTATTGACAATCCATCGCTCGTTCCATCTGTCTCCAGTCTTACTGCTAGTAGCCTCTATGTCTTGAATCACGTGCGCTCAGCCAATGATGTTTCCCATGCTGAAATCTTGCAAATCAACTGCTGCCAGTGCTTTTCGCACTTGTACAGATTTCGAGACGGGATCCAAGTTACCTGAGTTTTCAGGGATTCTTGTGAGTGCCAGAGCTAACCAATACTCAACAAAAGCTCCATCCTCGTTCAGAAGCTTGATTTTGAATAGTCGTTGCAGTAGCCACGGGAAATACCCATTCAGCGCACCATAATCTCTCCCTGGGCGTTGCTTTACCCACACCCAGTCGTTCCGTCGGTCTCCTCCACGCCAGCTCTAGCTTCCTATGCCACGACATATCTGGGATATGCGTTCACCTTCTAAACCCTCAACTTGAATCTCGATACCACGGTAAATAGAGAGCTCCTTTACGTGCAGTTGTTCATCCGATATATACCTCTTGTTACGACTCTTATGATTGAGAAACACCCGGGTGCTGTGGTATATTGTCACGCGGTGCTTTGCGTCTTGCGTAATGTCGAATAAGCTCTGAATTCTTTGATCAGAACGTCAGGATGCTTTCCATCATGGCAGTTTTGGGGTCCCATGAATTCGGGCTTTGCATATGACTGGGATCTCGAGGGGGCAGCCAGATCAGCGCCTGAAGGGAGAAATTTGCAGGAGGCAGCGCTGTTCTGTCAAAGTTGAGCGAGGGGTTGAGGGTTGAGCTCTCTGATTTCGAAGCAGAGAATACAACGCTGAAAGGGGATTACTTGCGGCAGGTAGTTGAGATTGTGATTGGAGGCATTCCAACTGTCGTTGAGATTCGTTTTATGTGCTTCTTCATGTCTCCCGGCAGAATACTCTTGCAACGCACTGTATCACCGAATCTGTTTGACCAGGTGAGACATCAAGTTGATCTTCGGAAAGTTGAAGTCGGCATCTAACCCCTTTGAAACATCTCTCTTGTGGCTGATATAATCCCGCCAGGTGTTTATTTTGTGCCGCTTCCTGGACGGCGTCCATGTTTCAGTATTTGTTTCCTCGTCTACCTTTTGCTACTTCACGAGCTCTGTTCTCATGGCATTAGGGTTGCCGTTTGCATTTTTACCAGCATGGCGGAGGAAGAAAACATCAGTGAAGGTGTGATCACGACAGAAGGAGTCTTCCATGGAGGTCAATGTTGCATCATTGTGACATTTATATCGAGCATACATATACAATTCTAATAATGCCCATATGCACTCAATTGCCCGCTGGAATATGCGACGCTAAGCGGAGCTTCTTCCTCGTAGAGACTGGGTTATAACTCCAAGCAGGTACCGGCTCATTTCCTTCATCTCTTTCCCATTCCATTGAGAAACTTCCTCATTTAACTTAGTTTTTGGTGTGAGGTCGTGGTAGGCAGGCACAAATAAACAGATTGCATTGCATTGTCCAGCTGTTTGTGCGTCTTTATGAATTGGAAAATCCAGTTCTGGAGGTGTTCAAACATGCCAGTCTGCATTGTATGGAGGAGGTCGGGCTTCGGGAGGTCTCTCACGATAAAGGGAATATTTGGAAACATGTTGAAATCTCTGGGAACATGGCACAACGCGAGTTCGGCATCGGCTGCCTTAGTGTTGGCATCGCTGAGCTTTTGATATAGGTTGCGATCCCGCCGGGGATGTTGCTTGTCCAGAGGGACAGAATCTCCAAGTTCGTTAATTGGACACTCGCACCTGAAACAGACATGTCGCTCCAGATGATGTATGTTCCAATACTCAGGGCAATCTGGAAGCCATTCAGCTAAACAGGTTTGCAACACCTGAAGTTGTCATCTGCACGGAGAACGTTGTAATACCCGCTCTCGGCGCTGGGATTGTGTTAAATGCTGAGTGGGTTGAGTACCCGCCAGAGTACCTCGTTCAGCACCTCTTGGTGTGTTTCCCTCTGCTCATCCAGCGGCTCCTGAACGATATTGCGGTGCTTGATCTGAATCGGCAGGGGAGCCACCATTACGACGCTGTGCGTTGTGGGCATCTTGCGGAGCTTCCAAGATAGATTGCCAATTGTGATATATACTGGCCACTCTTTCTTGTCGCCAGCAAAATTCGAGAGATGCGTTCCATCAGACATGAAGATCAAGGGAACAAGTGTATTCACCACTGTGAGCGTTCGCTTGAAGTTGGTTAGCGCATCATCATACTCGGCAATCTCTCCTTACGTGTGTCTCCCAGCACGAGTCTGCAGTGTGCATTTCGGTATAGCTGTGTTTCGGTGGCGTATTGCCGTTAGAGAAACGCTGAGGGGCGTACATAAGATGCTCGGTGTACGCTTGCTGCCGCCTCAACCATCTCATGCTTCTGATGATGTCTCGACTGAAGTAGTTGATAGGGCGTTGATGATTGTCATTCCATATCATATCCTCGAGAGTGTGTAGTTCCCACTCCCCGAGAGCCTGATCTTCTGGAATGCTAGCCACGAGCTTCTGGACGCCAACCCTGTTTTTGAACCTTGGGAAATGGAAACCGGTGTTTTCTTCCTTCAGCACATTGTCATAGTACGTCTTCATCCCCTTCTTCTTGATCCCACACTGGATATATTTGTACTCTTCACCCGTCGCGAATGGGTAGTACAGATTGTTGTGTAGGTTCGTCTGAAGGCAACCCTGCGCGTCGCGGTTCCATGGCTCAGCAATGAAATCGCTCACCAGAGCACCGGCTCTGGGGTATGATTTTGTCCGTGGCAGAAGAGGTGGCGGTGGTTTAGCCCCCAAGTCAGCGATGTTTTCAACGAGTTCGAGGTTGGGACACGGGTCCAAGTTATCGACTGAATCTTTGGTACTGTTGGATTGACAACGCTGAGCAGGTTCAACGGGTCGGCGCATGCTGCGAGCAGTCAGATTCTTCTGGTATGCAACTTGAAGGTGTTCTGGATGGTGTAATTTGATATGTTTAAGTCGCCAGCTGTCTGGGGTAAACTTCTTTAGGCATGAAAATTGGGGGCAACCGAGAGGGGTCATCTCTGGCATTGTCGACGCCACGCGAGGAGTGGAGTATTCACTGTAGAAAGGAACCAAGGTTGGTGCTGCGCCTGAGCAGTCTGGTGTGGGTATAAGCTCATGATACTTGAGAGATTCATTGAGCCTCAACACCATCACAAGGAGGTTCCTCACACGCCAGGAGTTGCAAAAACACTGCATGTGGGATGTCCTATAATACTATAAATAAATAGAAAATAAACCCTCAGCAATCCAAAAACCGTGTGACGCGTGTAATAATCAATGCCTGAGATAAATGGATTAGAACGAAGGAAGCGAACAAGCCCACAACCCTAACCCAGACGAACTAAACACCTCCATGTGTGCCTCAATCAGTGCCTGAGATGAATATATTAATCCAAAGGAAATTCACAAGACAAGTACCCGACCCTAATTCCAACACACGCTTCCTCGACAACCCGAGGATTGGGTCACTCCTCACCTACCAAGCCACCGGGGTGCGCCTCAGGGACACGGACATTGAGGAGAGAGACATTGGGGAGAGGGACATCCCGGAGAGGGATATCCGGGAGAGGGACATCGGGGAGACTGTCGCCACCTGCCTATTTGCTGTGTAGCTGCAGATCCACATCGACATCCGGGTTGTTTCCGGCTGCCTCACCTTCTCGCAGAGTTGGCAGCACTGGGCAAGCTTTTTGCTGCGTCCGAAGGCCCAGAGACTCCATCCCAGTGAGGGTTTTAGTCTCCGGAGTTCCTGGTCGTGGGCGTGGCTCGGGGGTTTCTGGCCGTGGGGCTGGGGCCGGATGTTGTGGCCGTGGTGTATGCTCACGCATCTCCTGGCCTTGTTCAGGTAGCACGGTTGACTGATCATCTACCATGGTATCAGCATCGTCAGCCGATGTATATACCATCTGTCCCTGGCCAATCGTCTGAGGTTCTTTGCTATTATCCTCATCCTCATCCTTATCCTCCTCCTCATCCACCTGCTCTTCCTCCTTCTCATCTTCGTCATCTTCATCTTCCTCATCTTCACCGTCCCCATCCATGTCCACACCGCTGGCTAAATCAACACTGTTCAGTGCGTCCACACCACCCTCCATGCACATAGTCACATGAGAATCACGTTCAGAGCCAGATTCGTAGTCCGACTCGGTAGAGTCTGTATCATCATCTGAGGCAATTGACACGGCAGGCGATGCTTCCAGCTCAAAATATACCCGCTTTAGTTAGCCCTCCGTGTCCAAGTCTGCCTCTGACATTGACATCTGCAACTGCAAAGCAACGGCACGAGAGATATCACCTCCATCTGCGGGTTGTTTAACAATACCTTTCCCTTCACCGTTTCCCTTCCCCTTCCCCTTCCCTTTCCCCTTCCTGTCCTTAGTTGCCTTCCCTTTCCCCTTCCCATACTTTGTTCCCTTCCCTTTCCGAGTCCCTTTCTCACCGCCCTACATGTACTCCTCACCCTCACTTTCATCATTGTCATTGTCATCGCCAGGACGGCTCAATCCACTGCTCGGCGCTCCAGGATCCGCCCTGTTCTCATCATCATCATCCTCGTCAATAATCTCATCCCAATTCAGTCGTCTAACGCCCAGGAAGTGACCTGGTTCGTACTGCCGGCAGCTTGGCGGCTTAATCTTTCCACTGAGATCATCGCTGCGGTACCAAGAGCAATGCTCACCAGTGCGGGTAACTATCCCCGAGATGGTGGTCTACGGATTGAAGCGATCGACTTGATACCCGAAGGCACGGGTGTTGTCCCACCTCCAATTGTGCATTAGGTCGCGGGTTTTGTCAAACATTTGCTCCGTATATGAGCGGATGGCAGCCCACCACTCCCGAAAAGGCGAACTCCTGCTGTTGCGGTGCGGCCCAATCAGTAGGAATTGTGAAAAGTTGCGACTCGTGACTGGATCAAGAAAGATTACATCATCAAAGAAGTCCCATGCCCTCTCGTCCTTAACGGTGCAAACATTGTATATCCGTATGGGTCCACAGATGTATTCCGAGATGAATCTCTTCATACGGTCCCGATCCAGCGGCAAATGTCAATATATAACCAATGTCGGCATCTTTGCCCTAGCCTTCCGCCTTCCTTTACTGCTGCCCCTTGGTGCCATTGCTATGAGTTGAAAATGAATCTACATCCGAAACGTTAGCATTAGGATTCAATTGCATGTAGCAGAAGGAAGCCCAGAGGGAAAGTGCAAAGTTGTGAGGTTATCACGTGTATTATGGAATGAGAGGCATTGTTTTGTGCAAGTGACAGGATGTCGAGATCTGGATGCTGCCGGTGTGAATAATATGGAAGGAAATATGAAAGGTGGTGTCGGTGGGAAGAAGGGATATAGATACTCGAGTTCCGGCAATTTCTTGGTTCAACTTGTCAGTTTTCTTCGTTAACGAAACAAAAATGGCTCAGCATTCATCTTGCAGAACCACCAGGCACCTCATGAACGACAAGGCTTGGGATGAGATTCTGTACTCGCTGAGAGGACTGTTTACGATGCCGGGCGTTCTGTTTGCGTCACACATCATTGTTACCGCTCAGACCTCGTGCATCTCGGAGCAAAATG
>Ga0307512_10005322_pt1 | contig 13482 bp, 7 predicted proteins | sample 14_EM_MG_FD_200267 | JGI IMG/M metagenome (GOLD analysis project Ga0307512, IMG submission 200267) | Populus trichocarpa ectomycorrhiza microbial communities from riparian zone in the Pacific Northwest, United States - 14_EM | ecosystem: Host-associated > Plants > Roots > Unclassified | place... | reverse complement strand
CGCCGCCGTCTCAACGGCGGCGGCCCCCGGGCGGGTACCGTCCTCGCGTTTGTCACCCCGTTCTTCCTGCCGTTCGTGCTGTTCTACCTGGTGCCGGTCGGCTACGCGCTCTGGCAGAGCTTCCGCGTGGTGCGGCGCTCCGGAGGGCAGTACGGCACCTCGTACACGACCTTCGGCGGTTTCGAGCAGTACGTGCAGGTGTTCCAGAACTCCGAGTTCTGGGCCAGCATCGGCCGCATCGGACTGTTCGGCATCGTGCAGGTGCCGGTCATGCTGTTCGTGGCCCTGGTCATCGCGCTGCTGCTGGACACTCCTCTGCTGAGGCTCAAGCCGTTCTTCCGCATCACCGCGTTCATGCCGTACGCCGTGCCCGGCGTCATCGCCGCGATCATGTGGTCGTACCTCTACTCACCGCAGCTCAGTCCTGTCGTCGATCTGCTCAACAACGTAGGCCTGAAGCCCGACTTCCTCGGCCCGGGTGCCGTTCTGTGGTCGGCGGCGAACGTCTCCACCTGGCTGTGGACCGGCTACAACATGCTGATCATGTTCTCGGCCCTGCAGTCGATCCCGCAGGAGCTCTACGAGGCGGCCAGGATCGACGGTGCGAGCAACTGGACGATCGCATGGCGGATCAAGGTCCCGATCATCGCCCCGTCGATTGTCCTGACCACGGTGTTCTCGATCATCGGCACGCTGCAGCTCTACGCCGAGCCGGCCGTGCTGCGGCAGATCTCCTCGAACATCTCCAGCACGTTCACGCCGAACATGCTGGCGTACGCGGTGGCCTCCGGGAACAACTACCAGCAGGCCGCGGCGATCTCCGTGGTCATCGCCGTCATCACCTTCGTTCTGAGCTTCGGGTTCATGCGACTCACCTCGAAGAGGGCCGGACTGTGAGCAATCGATCCGTGATCCGCGAAGGCCGCGTCAGCCGTACGGCCGTCATGGCCCTGATGTTCCTGCTGGCCATCTACTTCCTGCTGCCGGTCTACTTCCTGATCGTCGCGGCGACGAAGCCGCAGGGAGACCTCGCCGCCACCAACGGGCTGGCGTTCTCGCACTTCAACCTGTTCGACAACCTGCGCACCCTGTTCACCCGCAGCGACGGCATCTTCGGACGGTGGGCCCTCAACACGGTGATCTACGCGGTGCTGGGCGCGGCCGTGGGGACGTTGATCTCCGCACTGTGCGGCTACGCCCTCGCCAAGTTCCCGTTCCGCGGGCGCGAGTTCCTGTTCTCCGTCATTCTCGGCGGTGTCCTCGTTCCCACCACCGCTCTCGCCCTGCCCCTGTTCCTGCTGTTCTCGGCGACCGGGATCGTCAACACCTATCTCGCCGTCTTCCTGCCGAGCATCGTCAGCCCGTTCGGTGTCTACCTCGCGCGTATCTTCGCGAACGCCTCCGTCCCGCAGGAGTTGATCGAGTCGGCGCGGCTGGACGGCGCGGGCGAGTTCCGCACGTTCTTCTCGGTGGCGTTCAAGCTGATGACGCCGGCTCTGGTGACGATCTTCCTGTTCCAGTTCGTGGCCATCTGGAACAACTTCTTCCTGCCGATGGTGATGCTGCAGAAGGAGTCGCTGTTCCCGATCACGCTCGGCCTGTACGAGTGGAACGGACAGACCGCCCGTGCCCCGCTCCTGCAGGAGTCCGTGATCACCGGCTCGCTGGTGTCGATCGTGCCCGTGATCATCGTGTTCATCCTGCTCCAGCGGTTCTGGCGCACGGGCCTTGCCGCCGGCTCCCTCAAGTGACCGCCCGCCCAGCTCTCCGAGCACCCGTACAGAAGGTCCGTCGCACCATGCCCAACTCCGCTGTATTCGTGCCCCACTTCCACTGGGACCGGGAGTGGTACGAGCCGTTCCAGGTCTTCCGGCACCGCCTCGTCACCGCCCTCGACACCGTGCTCGACACGGCCGAGTCGAACCCCGACTTCCGGTTCACCGTCGACGGGCAGATGGCCGCCGTCGAGGACTACCTGACGATGCGGCCCGAGAACCGTGATCGTGTCGCGGCCCTGGTCCGCGAGGGCCGGCTCGCCATCGGGCCCTGGCTGATCCTGCTCGACGAGTTCCTCTGCTCCGGCGAGACCATCGTGCGCAATCTGCAGATGGGGTGGGCGGCCGCGGAACGGCTCGGCGGCGCGATGCCCGTCGGCTATCTGCCGGACATGTTCGGTCACATCGCGCAGATGCCGCAGATCCTGGCCCGCGCCGGAATCGAGCATGCGGCGCTGTGGCGCGGTGTGCCCGGCTCCGTCGACGGCCATGCCTTCCACTGGCGCGCTCCCGACGGCTCCGAGGTACGCACCGAGTTCCTCTTCGACGGCTACGACAACGGGCTCGACGTCCTGCTGGTGCCCGACCGGATCGGCCGTGCGCTCGGCGAGTACGCGGAGATGACGGCCGAGCGGTGGGGCGGCGATCCGGTGCTGGCCATGGCCGGCACCGACCACAACGCGCCCGACCCGCAGCTCGCAGCCTGGCTGCGGCGCGCGGCCGGGGAGGAGCGCCCCATCACCATCGCCACGCTCGACGAGTACATCCTCAAGCACGTGCGCGACGAGCCGACCGCCGCCGTCACCGGTGAGCTGCGCAGCCATGTGCGCGGCAACATCCTTCCGGGTGTGCTGTCCGTACGGCTCGGGCTCAAGCAGCAGATGGCCGTCGCCGAGCGCACCATCGACCACGCCGAGCGCATGAACGCCCTGTGGTCCGGACGCGACGACTCCCCGTTCCTCTCCCTCGCCTGGCACAAGATCATCGAGTCGACGGCGCACGATTCGGTCGTCGGCTCCGGCACCGACGAGACCTGCGACCAGGTCGCCGCACGCCTTGCCGAAGCGGCTCAGACGGCCCGCGCGGTGCGCGACGCCGCCCTGGCCGAGCCGGCCTCCCTGGTGCCGAGCGACGGCTGTCTGGTCGCCAACCCGCTGCCGTCGGCGCGCACGGCGCTGGTCGAAGCGGACGTCGTCGCCGCGCCGGAGGGATCCCATCTGGTCGCGCTCGCCGCCGACGGAACAGTGCATCCCGTGCAGCTGGTCTCCCACGCCCCGACCGTGCTCAGCGACGAGCGTATGGACGCCTCGCAGCTCGAACGAGTACTGCGCCGTATCCACCGGCGCGAGCTGTTCGGCCTTCTGATCGACCACTACGAACTCACCCCGAACTCCCTCGTCTTCCACCTCGCCGAGGTCCCGACCGGCGGACCGTTCGACCTGCTGACCCTGCGCCGCGAGGTCGCCGCCGCGGCCGCCGCACACCCCGGTGAATGGCGGGTACAAACCCTGGCGGAGGCCCGGGCCACCACGCTGGTGCCCGTAACTGTCCCCGCCTCCGGGCTGGCGAGTTTCCGGGTCACCGCGAGCGACCGGCCTGCCCCACCGGCGACCGGGCCCGCACCCGCGACGGCGTCGTCCACCACCCTCGAGAACGGGCTGGTGGAGGCCGTGGTCGCCGACGACGGCACCCTGAACGTGACCGGGGCCGACGGCACCGTGCTCTACGGCGTCGGCCGTCTCGTCGACGGAGGCGACCGCGGCGACACCTACAACTACGCTCCCCCGGCCATGGATGTGCTCGTGTCGGAGCCGGCACGGATCACCGTGGACGTACTCGAGAACGGCCCGCTGCGTTCCAGAATGCGAGTCACCCGTGTCTACGAGTGGCCCGCCGCGCTCTCCCCGGACCGTGACGCGCGCAGCGGCCGGACCGTGCCGACGCCGGTGGAGATGCTGGTGGAAGTGCGCGCGGGCGAGCCGTTCGTCCGTGTCTCCACCTCGTTCCTCAACCGGAGCGCCGACCACCGGCTGCGCTTCCACGTGCCGCTGCCCGAGCCGGTGGACCGGTCCGCGTCCGCCGGGCAGTTCGCCGTCACCGAGCGGGGGCTCACCGCAGAGGGAGGCTGGGGCGAGTACCCGCTCCCGACCTTCCCCGCGAGTTCCTTCGTGTCGGCCGGCCCGGCCACCGTCCTGCTCGACCACTCCAGCGAGTACGAACTCGTCGACGGCGGCTCGGCACTTGCCCTCACCCTGCTCCGCGCCGTCGGCTCGATCAGCGTCAACATCCATCCCCTCCGTGACGAGCCCGCGGCGAGCGAGATCCCCGCACCGGGCGCGCAGGAACTCGGCATGCGGATCGAGCACCGCTTCGCCGTCGTGCCCTCGGCGGCCGGCCGGCTGGGTGCCGACGCGGTCGCGCGCGCCGAGGAGTTCCGCAACGACGTACTCGTCACCCGCGGGACCGCGCCCGGCGGAGGCCCGCTGCCCCCACCCGCGACCGGCGTGCAGGTCGACGGCCGGGACGTCCACGTCTCGAGCATCCGTCCCGTCACCGACGACGCGCGCGGCGCCGGAACCGAGGTTCGGCTGACCGCGATGAGCAGCGCCGCATCGGCTGCCCGCGTGACCGGCACGTTCACCGAGGCCACGACGGTCGATCTGCTCGGCCGGCCGCTCTCCCAGGTCTCGGTGCGGGACTGCCTCGAACTCACCCTGGACCCATGGGAGATCCGCACCGTCGTGCTCAGATAGCCGTCAACTCCCCCACACACAGCGTCTGTTGCTACCACGAAAGTTGTGACCTCTTGTCCCCCGAGCTTTCCGCACATGTTTCGGACACCACCCCAGGGCGTGGCGCGCTGCGCCCGGCGCGCTCGTGGCTGCACTCCGACGCCCCCTCGCTCTCCCTGAACGGGCCCTGGCGTTTTCGTCTGTCGCCCACGGCCTCGGTGGCGGAGGACTTCGCGGCCGACGGCTTCGACGACCACGGCTGGGACAGCATCCCCGTGCCCGCGCACTGGGTGCTCCAGGGCGACGGAGCCTACGGCCGGCCGAGCTACACCAACATCCAGTTCCCGTTCCCCATCGACCCGCCCCATGTCCCGGACGAGAACCCCACCGGCGACTACCGCCGCCACTTCGACCTCCCGGCCGACTGGTCGGTCGCCGACCATGTCCTGCTGCGGTTCGACGGGGTCGAGTCGCTCTTCCGCGTGTGGGTCAACGGCGTCGAGATCGGCAGCGCCGCCGGCAGCAGGCTCACCCACGAGTTCGACGTCACGTCCGCGGTACGCCCGGGCGACAACGTCGTCGCCGTACGCGTGCACCAGTGGTCGGCGGCCAGTTACGTCGAGGACCAGGACCAGTGGTGGCTGCCGGGCATCTTCCGCGATGTCACCCTGCTCGCCCGGCCTGCCGGGGGCGTCGAGGACGTCTGGCTGCGGACCGGATACGACAACGGGCACGGCCACATCGACCCGGAAATCACCGCCGCCCCGACGGCGTTCCCCGTCACCCTGCGCATCCCCGAACTCGGCATCCAACAGGTCTGGGCCACAGCGGCCGACGTGACACCCGTCGACGCCGGCGAAGTGGAACCCTGGTCGGCCGAGCGGCCTCGCCTGTACGACGCGACCGTATCGACCGCCGCGGAAAGCATCGCCCTGCGGGTGGGCTTCCGCACGGTCGAGATCCGCGGCGACCAGTTCCTGGTCAACGGCCGCCGCGTCGTGTTCCACGGGGTGAACCGCCACGAGGCCCATCCCGAGCGCGGCCGCGTCTTCGACGAGGAGCACGCCCGCGAGGACCTGGCCCGCATGAAGCGGTTCAATGTGAACGCCATCCGCACCAGCCACTACCCGCCGCATCCACGGCTGCTCGACCTCGCCGACGAACTCGGATTCTGGGTCGTTCTCGAATGCGACCTGGAGACGCACGGCTTCGGCGAAGTGGACTGGGTCGGCAACCCCAGCGACGACCCGGCGTGGCGCCCGGCGTATCTGGACCGCATACAGCGCACGGTCGAGCGGGACAAGAACCACCCCGGCATCGTGATCTGGTCGCTCGGCAACGAGGCGGGCACCGGCAGCAACCTCGCCGCGATGTCGGCCTGGGTCCACGCCCGCGACGCAGAGCGTCCCGTGCACTACGAAGGCGACCACACCGGCGAGTACACCGACGTCTATTCGCGGATGTACGCCTCGGTGCCGGAGACCGAGCAGATCGGAACCGACGGCGCACGCTCGCCCCTGCTCAACTGCACACCCGCACAGGCCGCCCGGCAGCGCTCCAAGCCGTTCCTGCTGTGCGAGTACGCCCACGCGATGGGCAACGGCCCCGGAGCCCTCGATCAGTACGAGGCACTGGTGCACGCGTACCCGCGGCTGCACGGCGGCTTCGTCTGGGAGTGGCGCGATCACGGCATCCTGGCCAAGGCCCCGGACGGGACGCCGTACTACGCCTACGGCGGCGACTTCGGCGAGGTCGTGCACGACGGCAACTTCGTGATGGACGGCATGCTGTTGAGCAACGACGTTCCGTCTCCCAGCCTCCACGAGTTCAAGGCGGTCGTACAGCCGTTCCGCTTCGCCTTCGACGGCGACAAGGTCGCCATCACGAACCTGCGGCACTCGGCCGACACCTCGGACCTGCGCTTTTGCTGGCGGGTCGAGCACGACGGAACGCCCGTGGACTCCGGGGACCTGGAGGTCGCCGTCATCGAGGCGGGTGAGCCGGGATGGGCGCTCCTGCCGCCGATCGCGGTGTCCCCGGACGCCGAAACATGGCTCACGATCGACGCGGTGCTGGCGGCGGACACGCCCTGGGCACCCGAAGGGCATGTGATCGCCACCGCCCAACTCGACCGCTCGGTTCGGCGCCCTGTCCCTGCCGTCCGGCCCCGGACCGATTGGCAGCCCAGCGGGGGAACGCTGACGCTCGGCATCGCCGAGTTCACCGGCGGATCCCTCGTCCGCCTCGCAGACCGCGCCGTGACGGGCCCCCGGCTGGAACTGTTCCGCGCACCGACGGACAACGACGAAAGCGCGTCGGGCCGCATCGAGGAGAGCGACGGCAGCATCGAAGGGGTGTCCAACGCCGACCTGTGGCGACGCGATGGGCTCCACCGGCTCACCACGCGACGGATATCCGTGGAGCGCTCCGAGGACGCCCTGCGCACCGTCGACAAGGTTTCCGCGGCGAACTCCGGCCTGTCCGTGATGGTGGAGTCCGTCTGGTCACTCGAGGACGGCGAGCTGGAACTGCGCGTGGAGATCGAACCCTCGCGCGGCTGGCGGACCGTATGGCCGCGGATCGGGGTCCGCTTCGGTCTGCCCGACGGCACCGCTCCCGTCGACGGCGCCGAGTGGATCGGCCTGGGCCCGCTCGAGTCCTACCCCGACAGTCTCCGCGCGGCACACACCGGCCGGTTCTCCTCCACCGTCCGCGATCTCTCGGTCGACTACGCGCGCCCTCAGGAAACCGGGCACCGCTCCCGGCTGCGCCGACTGACGCTGGTGAGTGGCGACACGCCGGTACTGCGCATCGCCGCCCTCCCCGACACGCACGGACGCCGCCCCGGCTTCACGCTCAGCCGCCACACTCCCCAGCAGATCGCACAGGCAGGCCACCCCTTCGAACTCCCCGATTCGACGACGAGCCACCTGATCATCGACGCGGCCCAGCACGGGCTCGGCTCTCGGTCCTGCGGACCGGATGTGTGGCCCCAGTTCGCGCTGCGCCCCGAAGCGCGCACGATCAGGCTTCGCTTGGCAGCAGGGACCGCAACCAGGAGCTGATCCGGCATCCTCGCTTCGTGACCGTCGTGGCCGTCGTGCCCCCTGTCCAAGTCGCCCCTCACACAGGCGACATGACGCACCCGAGTACGATCAACAAGCACTCGACCTGCCCTGATTCACCGGCGCGATGGAGCTGCCATGACGACCAATTCGCAACCGTCTCTGCCGATCGACACGAGCAGGGCGCATCCTGCCCGGGTCTATGACTGGCTGCTCGGTGGCAAGGACAACTACCCGGTCGACGAGGCGGTGGGAGAGCAACTCCCGCCCCAGGCGAGGGATGCGGCGCGACAGAATCGACAGTTCATGCACCGGGCGGCCGCCTGGCTCGCCTCGCAGGGCATGGATCAGTTCCTGGACGTCGGCACGGGCATTCCGACGGAGCCCAATCTCCACCAGATCGTGCAGAACATCGTGCCGTCGGCGAAGGTCGTCTACACCGACAACGACCCGATCGTCCTGCGCCACGCCGAGGCGCTGCTGGTCAGCCGACCCGAGGGAGTCACCGACTACATCGCGGCCGATGTGCGCGAGCCCCAGGACATCGTCCGACACGCCCGGCACGTCCTGGACTTCGATCGCCCGATCGCGCTGTCGCTGATCGCGCTGATGCATTTCATCACCGATGAGCAGGACGCACACGGCATCGCCCGTGCCCTGGTCGACACGCTGCCGCCGGGCAGTTTCCTGGTGCTGTCGCACGCCGCTTCCGACCTGTTTCCGGAACTCGCCGAGCAGGTCACCGCCGAGTACGCCAAGGGCGGCATCCAGCTCGCGTTCCGCACCCGCCCGGAAGTCGAGCGCTTCTTCGACGACCTGGACCTCGTCCCGCCGGGCCTGGTGACGGCGACGGAATGGGGGGCCGCCGACCGGATGCCGACGCCGGAAGACAGTGGTATCTACGCGGGCGTGGCCCGCCTCTGACGAATTGCCTTGCCGCCGTGTGAGGACCGCCCACGGCGTGACCCCGGACATGTGATGTGCCCCCGTGCCCACGTCGGGGTCGGCCGCCGGCCTCCGCCCGAGCGGGACGGGGGCCGGCACCACCCCGCACGGACAGGCCTCATCGCCCGCGCACCGCGACGGTGCGCGGTGGCGCTTCCCTTCCACGCCCACGCCCCGTTTCGCCGCCGGGGCGACGTCGGAGCAGGTGGGCGAGGTCTTCTGTGCGTACGTTGTGAACGGGCTCCCAGGAGCGACAACTCCCTTTTCCCAGCTCTTACTTCACACCTTGACGAAAGTGGTCCGTACCTTTAGTTTCACCGGGCGACCACACCCCGTGCGTGCACTCGTCCGTTCACAAGGTGAACGCGGCCCCGGGTGCCCCACCCCCCACGAAAGGCCGCCCCGCCATGGCCAGACCGAGACCTCTCCCGTCATCCGCCGTCCTGGCAGTCACCGCTCTCACCCTCTCCACGGGCCTGCTCACCGCCTCCCCTGCGCAGGCCGCCACCGGCACGATCACCGGCCTCGCGGGCAAGTGCCTCGACGTCGCCGGCGCCAGCTCCGCGGACGGCACGGCCGTTCAGCTCTACGACTGCAACGGCACCGCGGCCCAGCAGTGGACCGTCGGCAGTGACGGAACCATCCGCGCCCTCGGCAAGTGCCTTGATGTGACCGGCAATTCGACCGCCGACGGCGCTACGGCGCAGCTGTGGAGCTGTTCCGGCGGTGCGAACCAGAAGTGGACGGTCACCGCCGCGCACGACATCGTCAACCCGCAGGCGAACAAGTGCCTGGACGTCACCGGCAACTCCTCGGCCAACGCCACGCGCATACAGATCTGGAGTTGCGGCGGCGGCGCCAACCAGAAGTGGACCGCGCCCGCCGCCGACGGCAACACCCCTTCCGCGCCGATGGCGGTGGCGCCGTACCTGTACAACGGCTGGGGCAGCCCGCCGAACCCCACCACCATCACCAACGCCACCGGCGTGAAGTACTTCACCCTCGCCTTCGTCCTCAGCAACGGCTACTGCAATCCGCAGTGGGACGGCGGCCGGGCGCTGACCGGCGGCGTCGACCAGCAGACGGTCAACACCGTGCGGGCGAACGGCGGCGACATCATCCCCTCCTTCGGTGGCTACAGCGGCAACAAGCTGGAGAGCTCGTGCTCCAGCGCGAGCGAACTCGCCGCCGCCTACCAGAAGGTCATCAACGCCTACGGCCTGAAGGCCATCGACATCGACCTCGAGGCCGACGCCTACAGCAACCCCACCGTCCAGCAGCGCACCGTCGACGCACTGAAGGCCGTCAAGGCCAACAACTCCGGCCTGAAGGTCTACATCACCATCGGCACCGGCCAGAGCGGTCCCGACACCAGCCTGATCAACCGGGCCGCCTCCTCCGGTCTGACCGTGGACGCCTGGGCCATCATGCCGTTCGACTTCGGCGGGGCCGGCCAGAACATGGGCAACCTCACCACGCAGGCGGCCGAGGGCCTCAGGACCGCGCTGAAGAACGCGTACGGCTACAGCGACGACCAGGCCTACCGGGACATGGGCATCTCGTCGATGAACGGCATCACCGACCAGAACGAGACCGTCACGGTCAACGACTTCCGCACCATCCTCGCCTACGCCCAGCAACACCACCTGGCCCGGCTGACGTTCTGGTCCGCCAACCGTGATCGCCCGTGCACCGGCGGCCCCGCCGACAGCTGCTCCGGCGTCAGCCAGTCCGACTGGGACTACACCCGCGTCCTCTCCGCGTACACCGGCTGAGCCTCGCGCAGCACACCGGCTGAACGTCACGCAGTACACCGGCTGAGCATCGCCCAGTACGCCGGCTGAACCCCCCGCTTCCGCCTAGGAGAACCCATGCTTGCCCTACCACGCCGCGGCAGATCCAGCGCGGCCGCGCTGGTGGCCGTGACGGCCGCGTCGCTGCTCGGCGGCGCCCCCGCGCAAGCCGCGGCCACCGCCCTGCCCAGCGGTTTCGCCACCGTCATGAACGCCGCCAGCGGCCGCTGTCTGGACGCCAAGGCGGCCGCCACCGTCAACGGCACCGTCGTGCAGCAGTACGCGTGCAACAACTCCACGGCCCAGCAGTGGAGTTTCACCACCACCAGTGACGGTTACGTCCGCATCAACAACGGCAACGACACCAATCAGGTCCTGGACGTCGCCGACGTCTCCACCGCCGACAACGCGCAGGTACACCTGTGGACCTACGGCGGCGGCACCAACCAGCAGTGGCTGCCGGTCGACGACGGCGGCGGCGCCTACCACTTCGTCAACCGCAACAGCGGCAAGTGCCTGGACGACCCCGGCGCCTCGATCGCGGACAGCGTGCAGTTCGTGCAGTACACCTGCAACGGCAGTGCCGCCCAGCGCTTCCAGGTCGTCCCCGTGACCCAGTCGGCCAATCCGGACCTCGGCCCGAACGTCGTCGTCTTCGACCCGTCCATGTCGTCCTCGACCATCCAGACCAAGCTGACCTCGATCTTCCAGCAGCAGGAGACCAACCAGTTCGGCTCCCAGCGCTACGCCGTCCTGTTCAAGCCGGGCTCCTACAACGCGGACGCCAACGTCGGCTTCTACACCCAGGTCGCGGGCCTCGGCCTGACCCCGGACGCGGTCACGATCAACGGCGCGGTGCACGCCGAGGCCGACTGGTTCCAGGGCAACGCCACCCAGAACTTCTGGCGCGGTGCCGAGAACCTGTCGGTCAACCCTACCGGCGGCAGCGACCGTTGGGCGGTCTCGCAGGCGGCGGCGTACCGCCGGATGCATCTGCGCGGCAATCTCGCGCTGGACGACGGCGGCTGGTCCAGCGGCGGTCTCCTCGCCGACAGCAAGATCGACGGGCAGGTCAACTCCGGCAGCCAGCAGCAGTGGCTGACCCGCAACTCCCAGGTCGGCAGCTGGACCGGCTCCAACTGGAACATGGTCTTCACCGGCAGCACGGGCGTCCCGGCCACCAGCTTCCCCAGCCCGCCGTACACCACGGTCGCCCAGAGCCCGGTGTCCCGTGAGAAGCCGTTCCTGTACGTCGACGGCAACGGCGCCTACCAGGTGTTCGTGCCGTCCCTGCGCTCCAACTCCTCGGGCACCAGCTGGGCAAGCGGTGCCTCGGGCAGCTCGCTCTCGATGGACACCTTCTACGTCGTGAAGCCGGGCGCGACCGCCGCGCAGATCAACTCCGCGCTGGCTGCGGGCAAGAACCTGCTGGTCACCCCGGGCGTCTACCACCTCGACCAGACCCTGCAGGTCAATCGCCCCGACACGGTCGTCCTCGGCCTGGGCCTTGCGACCTTCGTCCCCGACAACGGCATCACCGCCATGAAGGTCGCCGACGTCGACGGTGTCAAGGTCGCCGGCCTGCTGTTCGACGCGGGCACCACCAACTCGCCCTCCCTGATGGAGGTCGGGCCGACCGGCTCCTCCGCCACCCACACGGCCGACCCGACCTCACTGCACGACGTGTACTTCCGCATCGGCGGCGCGGGCGTGGGCAAGGCCACCACCAGCCTGGTCGTCAACAGCGACAACGTCATCGGTGACCACATGTGGATCTGGCGGGCCGACCACGGCAGCGGCGTCGGCTGGACCAGCAACACCGCGGACACCGGCCTGATCGTCAACGGCGACAACGTCACCATGTACGGCCTGTTCGTGGAGCACTTCCAGAAGTACCAGACCATCTGGAACGGCAACGGCGGCCGCACGTACTTCTACCAGAACGAAATGCCCTACGACCCACCGAACCAGGCCGCCTGGATGAACGGCTCCACCCAGGGCTACGCCGCCTACAAGGTCGCCGACTCGGTCACCAGCCACCAGGCCTACGGCCTGGGCAGCTACTGCTACTTCAACGTCAACCCCGGCGTCGTGGCCGCGCACGCCATCGAGGCGCCGAACAACTCGGGCGTCCGCTTCACCAGCATGGTGACCGTCTCCCTCGGCGGGACCGGCACGATCAGCCACGTCGTCAACAACACCGGAGGCCCGTCCAACTCCGGTACCAACGTGGCCAACCTGACCAGCTATCCGTAGGAGTCGACGTGCACAACCCACTGTCCCCGTCGAGAAGTGCCCGCAGGACGGCGTTGGCCGCAGTCCTCGGTGCGATGGCTCTCGTCGTGGCCCTGCCGGCCCAGGCCCACGCGGATGTCCTGACGGCGCTGCCGCAGAACGCCGACGGCCTGGAGCAGACCTTCTCCCCCGCCTATGACTACGACGGCGACGGCTGCTACACCACCGCGGCCATCGGCACCGACGGCACCCTCAACCCCGGTCTGAAGCTCGGCGGCGACGTCAACGGCCACTGCCACGACTACGCCCAACTGGCCAACGCCAACACCTACTCGCGCGAGAAGTGCAACAACGGCTGGTGTGCCGTCATGTACGCCAGCTACTTCGAGAAGGACCAGGCCACCCTGGGGCCCGCCGCCATCGGCCACACCCACGACTGGGAACACGTCATCGTCTGGATCAACAACAACCAGGTGCAGTACGTGTCGGTGTCCCAGCACAGCAGCTACCAGGTGGCGGCCGCGTCAGCCATCCGTTTCGACGGCACCCACCCGAAGATCGTCTACCACAAGGACGGCGTCTCGACCCACGACTTCCGCTTCGCCAACACCAACGACGAACCGCCGGAGAACGCCACCGGCGGCTGGTTCTACCCGCGCCTGGTGGGCTGGAACGGCTACCCCGACGGCTTCCGCGACAAGCTCATGGGCGCCGACTTCGGCTCGGCCACGCTCAAGATCGACGACGGCGACTTCCAGTACAACCTCGGCTACGCCATGCCGTCCGGCATCCCCTTCGACCCCAACGCCTGATGCCGTGTCGGACGTGCCCCAGCAGTTCCGCCACCGCGGGTAGCAGGTCTCCGCGGCGGTGAACGACCCTGATCCGCCAGGTCGGTGCGTGCGCGTCGAAGATGCGCACGCACCGACAGGGAGGG
>Ga0307512_10005321_pt1 | contig 13484 bp, 9 predicted proteins | sample 14_EM_MG_FD_200267 | JGI IMG/M metagenome (GOLD analysis project Ga0307512, IMG submission 200267) | Populus trichocarpa ectomycorrhiza microbial communities from riparian zone in the Pacific Northwest, United States - 14_EM | ecosystem: Host-associated > Plants > Roots > Unclassified | place... | reverse complement strand
AATCCACATGACTCGCCAAGCCTTTCGGTCCGGTTCCTGGACGCCGTTCATTCTGGGATCACTTGCCCAATTTGACATATGCAATACGCTTCCTGAATTGCAGCACGGATTCTGTGCCCTGTGGAATGAAATCCTTCAAGAGGCATGGAGGGATGGGGTTGACAGCACGGCACTCATAATTCTCCGTGAGATTCGCCACGCTTACATCAGATTACACGAAGGCACAGAGGCTGCCCCAACTACTTTCTCCGCTCGCACCTATCATTTCGACCCCGTTTTGGCACAGCCACTATCTTATCGGTTCTGCAATATCGCCAGCCATCGCCTTGATTCGACCCCTCAGGGCCCTGCTATCAATCATCTCCCTATCCCTTTGACTAGAGTCGGTTCGGCCTCCTTCGCTGGATCGACTACGCAACTTGGTGACTCGCCCTCGCCCAATCCCTCACCTCGCCCAAGTCCCCTGGAAATCCCGCAGTTTTCTGGCAGCGCTAGCATTCTCTTTATCCAATCCAAGGCTAACGTCACACAACCTGAAGAGGCAAACCTTGTCTCACGATTCCCTTCATCCGCGGACTTGGTGGCTTTGGTGCAAGCCGATCACACCCCTCTTCTCACACATGCACTCCTACCCCCGAGCCCCGGTCCCGTATACATCCCTCAGTGGGTTCTTCCAGTTGCAGAGTCTTCCATTCCTAAAGGTATCAGAACGGCCAATATGTCTGCTGGCGATATTGGCGCGAATGGTGCTTATTCCGAAGACCCAACGCCCGGCCCATACAGCACCGATACGGGAGAGGTCTCCCAAGCTTCCGTATTCGCGTCACTCCATTCCCCGCATCCCGATCCCCATCTGACTCTTGTGGATCCCTCAACTCGTCCTGTTCGTCCACCTTCGTTGTCTGTTCCAGATCAGGGTCATGTCCTCGAAGAGTCGCAATGTCCTAATTCGGCCGCTACGTTACCTCATCCCCCAGAAAGCAACCAGGGGAAGAATATAGCCACACCATGGGAAGAGTCAGACATCAGTGATGTTTTGCTCACAGCAAATCCTATGCCCCAGTCCATCCTTTGCGGTGGTGTCACGTTAGAAAAAAGCCGGGAAGCAACTGCCGTTCCTGCTACTAGCTTCTCTGACCCACAATCGTCACCTATCCCGACGCCAACCATTCGCAGCGATGAGATTCCGGTGAAGCCCCCTCCATCCGTAGATTCCCCTGGCATCCTATCGAATCACTTCTTTCATACATTGAGATCTCCATCTGGATTCTCAACGGGGACCCACCCATCCACTTCTCCGTCGCCTTCTTCCATTTTTGACTCCCCCGATATGCCAAGCAACGGTGTCCTCAGCGCAGTTGGCGGCACTTCTGAAATGGAGTGTCCTATGCCACTGATCGTCCTCTCTGACTTCAGCCGGTCAGCGCCGCCAGCTCTTGGCCTTGTTTCGAGCACACCGCAACCTGAGGACCCCCCGCATGGCGTCTAAACCAGGTAGATTGGATTGGCGTCGAGATCTGTAAGTTCTTAACACTGCCGCCTCTTTCCCATTCTCATACGTTGCGACAGTTGAGCGGCACGCTCAAAGCCACAGCACGCAAAGTAGATCAGTACAGACAACTCTTGAACGTTCAGGGGCACACCACAACATCATTCGACTTTTTGATCATGGCTCTTGCCACGCTTGAGCCTCCAAAGGTCCAAGGACTTCGCCATCATAGTCAACATAGTTATCCCGCCCTGTACACTCTCCCTGTCGAGTCGTATGGTGGAAGTAGCGCCCAGGGCTGACGGCGTGCATCATTTGTCAAGGCATGGGGTTGGTGATTGAGGAGCTCATCTGGCGTGATGCCGCGAAGTGATAGCCCAAGTGTGAATAGGCTCGAGGCACTCAAGGCGAGGTCCGTGGCCGCGGAGGTGTGCATGCAGGAGTAAGAAGAGGAGCAAACATACTAGTATGAACGGATGGTTGTTACTTCGAATCATACCGAGGTGGCGCAGGAGTGCGCCAACGTTGCAATGAATGTCCCACTTTCTCGCGTGAGCCTTGGGCTCCCTGTGCTTGTCGGTAATGTTGTTTGGAAAAGCAACACGAAGTAAGTCATACGTATCTCAGCGGTTTCGTGTGGCAGAAAACCTCTATGAAACGGTACTGGGGCTCAGGCAGGGGCTAGCCCTGCACATCGGAAACAAGGCGTTGCTATCGCGGTTTTCTATAAGCACGTTCTTTCCCTGTCAGAGGTACATTGTTTGGATCGTTGGTTTGGAGAAGGCAGTATCCTTAAACCACCCCTCCACAGGGAGCGATGTTGACCCATAACATGATTGTTCCGTGCCCATGAACGGCCAATCCGGTGTCAAAACGGGATAGACGCACGTTTCATGGATATTTAAGGAAACCAATCTCATCCAGCGAGAACCAGCGACAGCAGCTACGTGCATCTGGAAGCGATGGGGTCACACTTACGCACGCTATGGAGAGGACGTTGTCGCAAATTCCTGGACTGGACTGACTGTCACTGTCTTCACGGTGAATAAACTGTGATTTATCGAAAAACACAATAATAAACTATTTTCCAAAGTTATCTCGGGTTTTGCCGAACAAATGCAGACAGAATTAAATTACGGTGACCTGTCCCGCACGTGACAGGCGATGCGGGCGTGTGTGTGGGTTTTAATTATTTGTGTGTGTTTAATTGTTTTGTGATGTGATCACCACTGATCACTGGAAGACATGAGGCATGACATGAGGCTTGTGTGCGTCCAGCGGCGCCTGGACGGAATCACCGTGCATCGTTGACGGTGGACGCGCTTTAACTCATGGCCCACTGGATGGCTCACTCTTCACACTCTCTCCAACCTGCCACAAGCCATAACATGATCAGATCACGCGCGAAGAGACAGAGAGGAAAAACCAGTACGTTTGCGATCACGGTGGTAACATTCCTCATACTGTTTGGTGACCACGCGGAGTCGGTGTGGTGGACGTGTGGTGAAGCTGTCCGCATCGTGTTGATTCACCCGTTGATGCGGTCTAGGCTTGGCCTGAATGGTCAGGCCTGCCAGGGGCTAGAGGGGTTTTCTTGAGTGTTCAATGGGGAATGGAGGAGGATCCCTCCTGACGTACCTTTCCGTCACCTTCCACACTCATTGCTCACCATAAAACACTCCTTTCTAATGTCTCCAGATCTCGAGAGGGGGGACGAAAGAGGTATGTTTCCCTCTGCTGAGCTCTGTCCTCACTGATCTCACTCATATATAGTCGTAGATGGCTATTCGGACCGGCCTCAGCCAGGAGCGAATGAGCTACCCTCTGGGGAGTCAGATTTCCAAGATAGCTCTAGGGCACTCTTCTCCATGTATTTAACGATTGCAGAGGAGGAAGATAATAAGACCACAGAGCGCTGGCAAAAAGACGCTGATGTGATCCTCATTTTTGTGCGCCCTTGTATCGCTATTCCTGTAAACACACCATGAAACGGAATGTTATAGACGGGCTTATTCTCTGCCGCAGTTGCCACGCTCATTACAGTGACGGTCCTGGACCTCAAGCCGAGTTCTCAGGACATATTCTACCTTAGTAATATCCAACAGCTCCTCGCAGATCCGAACATATCTCGCGCGTCCATCCTTTCCCAACCGCCGCCATTCTCTCCTCCTCTTTCCGCCATCTGGGCGAATGTGCTCTTATTTTTGAGCTTACTTATCAGCCTTACCTGTGCACTGTTGGCAACATTGTTACATCAATGGGCACGTCGATACGCCAGGTTCACTCAGCAGCCAGGATGCAGTCCCCATAAACGCGCGCGGGTCCGCGCATTCTTTTCGCGAGGCGTTGACAAATGCCACGTTCCTTTGGTTGTTGAGGCACTGCCGACCCTCCTCCATCTTTCCATCTGCCTCTTCTTTGCGGGCCTCATTGTTTGGCTGTTCAACATTGATCAACCAGTCTTCCGTGCCGTGGTTTCATGGTCGGTCCTTTCCGCGGTAGCATATCTATGGTTCACGTTTTTGCCTATTTTTTGGCCCAACAGCCCGTGCTATGCACCGCTTTCTCCGATAATCTGGTCGCTTTACACCGGTGTGTCATATGTCGTCCTCAAAGTCCTCTCTTCTTCGATGTTTGGTACCAGCCGCCGCTTTGATATCTCGAAGAAGGATTATCGCAATCGAATCTCAGACGGTATCGAGAAAACTGCTGCAAAAGTTGCCTGGCGACTGTCACCGGAGATCGATGTCCGCATTTTGATGTCGACACTCGACGCCCTGGGGGAAGATGGCGCTCGGGCAAAGTTCTTCGAGGCCATCCCTGGTTTCCTCAACTCAGAACATGTGAACATGAACCCCCTCCAAGATCATCTCTTCGAGGAGTTTCGGATCAAGTTCCGTCCAGTGTTGACTAGATTTTTAGACCGCACTCTCTCGTCTAATTTGGTCCCCGAATCAGTCAAAAGCTCCCAACTTATTATCTGTCTGAATGCCGCCCACGAAGTACTCGGCCCTGATGGGGTTTCCCAAATCCTTTACGACATTCTCAATGGGCGATGGCGTGAGCTGTTGCAATCCGTTGAAATGGCACATTCTCTCAAACGCTGGAGCGAGAGTACTAACGAAAAATCTACTCATTACGCCCATTTCGTCCTCAGGATCGTTATCCAAGTTGTTGTTGGCGTGCGGGAACGCAATGACCACTGGATCTCACTTGTTGTCGATGAATTTGGCGTACCAGGTCAAGTCCTTCGGGCCAACATGAACCAAGGCGATAGCCTGTCACTTTCCCTTTTGATCCACATCACCCGCCGAGCCATTCGCTCCGGTTCCTGGACGCCGTTCATTCTGTCCTCTCTTACCAATTTTGACATAGGCAATACTCTTCCCGAGTTGCAGCGCGACTTCTGCTCCCTGTGGAACGAACTCGTTCAAAAAGCGTGGAAGGATGGGCCTGACAGCACAGCGCTCAAGATTCTCCGTGAGATTCGCCACGCTTACATTGGATTGCACCAAGGCACAGAAGCTGTCCCGACTGCCTTCTCCGCGCACACCAACCATTACAATCCCGTGTTAGCACAGCCACTGTCTTATCGATTCTGCAATATCCCCAGTCATCGCCCAGATTGGACTCCACAAGCTCACGTTATTACTCGCCTCGCTGTCCCTTCCCCGACTAGACCCGGTTTCGGCTCCTCAGTTGCGTCGACTACCCAGCTTGGTGATTCGCCCAATGCCTCCCCTCGTTCTACTTCCTTGGAAATCCAAGGCTTGCCCTGTAACGCTGACATCTTTATAATCTCACCCAAGGCCGACATGGTACCCACAGTTACACCACAAGCTGAGCAAGCAAACATTATCCCAAGATTCTCTTCATCCGTAGACTTGACGATGATCCGCTCCGATCACGGCTCTATCCGGCCAGCGTCCCTACCCTCCACCCCTTGCCCCTTGTACACTACTCAGCGGGTTCTTCCAGCTACAGACCCTTCTGTTCCTGAAAGTACCCGAGGCCTCAGTCCGCGTGTTTCGATTGGACCCCGTCAATTCCAGTTAGCACTGCCCGTTGGTGATACTGATGCAAACAGTGTGTACCCTGAAGACCCAAGACCCGACTCATACAACAGCGACACAGGAGAGAACCCCAAGGCTTCCGCAGTCGCGCCACTCCCTTCCCCGCATCCTGATGCCGATCCGCCAATCATCAATCCATTAACTGGTCCTGGTCCACTGCCGCCACCTCCCTCTATTCCCGATCCGGATCATGTATTCGACGAGTTACGACGTCCTACTTGGGCTACTGCATTACCTAGTCCCCCGGAAAGTAGCCCAGAACAGGATATAGCTACGCCGTGGGCAGAGTCAGACATCAGCGATATTTCGACCACAGCCAATCCTATGCCCCAGTCCATCCTTAGTGGTGGCGCCACCTTACAAAAAAGCGAGGAAGCGACCGTCATTCCTGCTTCTACCCTCTCTGACCCCCCATCGTCGCCTATCACGACACCAGCCCTTTGCGGCGGTGAGATTCCCGTGGAGCTTCTTTCATCCGTAGATCCTACTTGCATCTTATCTGATCATATCTCACACGCGTTGGGCGCTCCATCCGAATCCTCAACGAGGATCTGCTCACGCACTTTTCCATGGCCTTCTTCCGTCCTGTACTCCCCTGTAATGCCAAGCAATGATGTTCTCCGTGTGCACGGCGATACCTCTGAAATGGAACATCCTTTCCCAATAGTCGTTCTTTCTGACACGAGCCAGTCATCGCCGCTGGCTCTTGACATTGGTGCAAGGACACCGCAGCCTGATGATACCCCGCATAGCTGAAACCGGCAATGGATATGATTGGTATCGACACCTGTAAGTTCCCCTCTCCTAGCTTCTTATCAATGCTCATTTCTCTGCCAGGTCGTGTTGATTTTGCCCGAGATAAGAGCTATGATAGTAATGAGTGGAAAGCTTTAATCCATCGTCGTTTGTGACGTGTATGTTTATCCGTGAAGGCTGGGAACGAAGTGCTCGTTGAATTCACACAACTGCTGCCGGTAGCAGACATATATCTCCAGTGTTACCATATTCTAATTTCCTAGTCGGCTTATTTCAGTCGCTTGCGCCCATAGCATACTGTAATTTGAATCACCTCATGAACTCATCCGAGTGATGCCCATCACAAAAGGCCGGAAACTTAACACCTTTCTAGGACTTGAACCACCTTCGAAGGCGTCCATCGTGGCCTTCTCGTCCTTTAATTAGCCCTCTTTAAGTCAGATTCTTCGTAGTGTCTCTGATCGTTAATGATTACGCCGCGGCGCCGAGGTGACGGGCGTCGCATGTTTATCTCCCAATGGAGACGCATCCTAAACTAAAAAGGTTGAAGTATGAGCTCGCCTGATCCTTCCCACGTACATCGGCGATCTACTCTCGAGCTCCATCCCTCGCCTCGGTTACCTCCATCCCGGTGGGACGATGTGTGTCTATCCGCGAGGCATAAATAATCAGTTGGTCTGGGGCCGGGCAACCGTACCGCTTGCCAAAAGCAGCTCGACGACCTTCAAGTCAAAAGTTGCTGTTCTGTACTTGTTGCCGCGGTAGAAGCGAACCCAAATGGAGAAAAAGACCAGAGAAAGGGTTGGAAGAGGCGCCCGATGATCCCGGCGACCATCAATACTACTGTATGCGGTAACGTTGACGACGTCCGTCCTGTTGCTGTGGAGCAGTGCTGTATAACACGTGCGGGGAAAGAAGCAGCTGGGTGCGAGTCCGGAGTGGAGTGGGAGTGGGAACCGAAGCTCGGATATCGCGCCGAGGGAAGGTCGTGGCATCGCCCTCGGCTCTTCGGTGCCACCTATGACAGACGTCGCTTAATTCGCACCGTGGGAGGGTCCAGCAACCTCAATCTGAATTCGGGATACGTATATGGTGTCGGCTGATAAGACTGATAACAGGGGGTGGGGCAAGCTGGAAGTCGCCACCTGGTCCAGAGTGTTTGCCAGTTGACGACGTTGCGTGTTCGGGCCATGAGGCTAACTCGTGGAAGTGGCAGACGAGAGCACGAACAAAGGCAGGGGCGGGGCGGTGTTCCGTAGAATCGGGGGTTAGGGTTGGCGCAAAAGCGGCATTCTCTCGCCGCTTAGTAGGTTGTGCCAACTGCCAAGCGCGGGATGAACCACAATCGGTCAAAGCCAGGTCAAAGCACGACAGGCGCCCGGGTATTGGGCTGTCATCATGTCATGCCGTGACGCGGTAATTTACCCTTGTTTCAGGCAGATCCACAGCACAAAGTGAAGGGACGGAACATAATTCGGGGTGGCAGTCGCGTCGCGTCATGCCATTTCAGTTTAATGGTGATCATGTGACTCATAAAGACAGACTTTCGGAGTACTGACAACAACGTCTTCGTCATTTGTATTCCCAGTCTCTGGACTTACGGTATGGTAATTGATGAGCTCCTGTTGTATAGAGTTATAGTGCGCCAATTTTGCGATCTTGTGTTTGCACAAGCTCTCAACAAACCCTTTAATAAGCGTGATGGGGGGCGGCCCGGAATTCCGCCACGACTTAGGTAAGGATGCGCTTGGGCTGCGCCACGGGCATGTAGCGGGCTGTCGTGACATTGTCCCATTAGTGTCTAATTTAGTGTTCTGTCCTGTCAATGTCCTGTCTTGATGGCAGCGGTTTGATCCTTCTCGGCTTCTAGTGTCTTCCGGCCTGGGATTGTTCTCATGTTGGTGGGCGGTCAGACCAATTATCCTGTGGCTTCTGTCGAGCACACCAGAGTTATCGGTCCCGTATGTTAGCGTGTGCCACTCACTTTCAGCTTGGGATCACTCAGTCAATCTTTGGAAAAGGGAGAACCAACGGTATTGACCCCGCAGAACGAACATGGTGAACGTACTCACTTTACGGGTGTTGTGACTGCATTGAGTACAACCCTTCAATTAGGTCATGACGCCTAACCTAAAAGAGGAAATATTGTATTCATAGCTCGAGGTGTTTGTGCGTCAGTCGATCATTTTTCGTCTTGTTCCTTTTCCCAGCCTTCCTCGCTCCTGGCTTCGGTAGCTGCCCTGACGTTGACCTGACATTAAGAATGCGGTCAATCCCCCCCGAACCATGATCCCCACTTTACCGTTTTCCAACACCCTTCTTCGGATCAGCCATCATCCATTCCTCGAATGTCTCGAACCGAGGGGCGATCGGGAGATGTCGAGAGGGGCTACCTTGGTTCCCTTCGAGCAATGTCGGGTCGGTCCTCTCAAACAGAGTCCGACTTTGGTGATAGCTCTGCGCCATTCTTCTCCATCTATTCAAGCATGACGGAGCGAGAGGACGACAAGACGGCCGAACGTTGGCAGAAGGATGCCCAGGTGATCCTGATTTTCGTGAGTCTGTAATTACTCTTCTACACTTCTCCACCCCTCAACTCGGAAACTTTTAGACCGCCCTGTTATCTGTCGTCATCGCGGTATTCCTCACCGTGTCCGTTCAAGACCTCAAGCCAAACACGCAGGACACCTCCGCATTCTATCTCGAGAACATCTATCAGATTCTCGCCGACCCTAATGCACTCAACCTCCCTTCACCCTTCGTTAAACCACCTCCATTCCTTCCACGGACATACGCCGTCTGGGTGAATTCCCTCTGGTTCTTGAGCATGGCCATCAGCCTCACCTGCGCTCTTTTGTCAACGTTGTTGCACCAATGGGCTTGTCGATACACGAGGATCACTCAGCCCGTATCGTCCAGTCCACACAAGCGAGCGCGCATGCGTGCATTCTTTGCCGAGGGCGTTGAAGCGTTGAACTTACACTGGGCCGTTGGAGCATTGCCCCTCCTCTTGCATCTCTCTCTCTTTTCCTTCTTTGCCGGCCTCCTCGTTTTCCTCTTCAACGTCAATCAGACCGTCTTCAGCACCGTAGTTGGATGGGTAACACTCTCCGGAGGGATATATGCATGCATAACCTTGATGCCAATCTTCCGATATGACAGCCCGTACTATGCACCGCTTTCTTCAACGGCTTGGCTCCTTTATACTGGCATACTATACGTTATGTTTAAAGTCTTGTGCTTCATCCCGCATAGACGTGATATCCCGGACCCCCTTCGTGACATGAAAAACCGGTATCGCGAATGGGCCTTGGGCGGCGTGGAGAAGGCAGCCGAGGACACTGCATCGGAACGGTCATCAAAAGTCGATGGCTACGTCTTGGATTGGACGACCGGTGCTCTGAATGAAGACGACGCATTACAACGGTTCTTCGAAGCCCTACCTGGCTTTTGTTTATCAAAAGAGGTCAGAGCACGCGTTCCTTCGCCACTCCGCATCAAGATCCGCCAAGTTATGGACGGTTTCTTGGACCGCACTTTGTCATCCGAGTTCATCTCGGAATCCGTCAAAATTGGTCGGCTCACTATCTGCCTCAACGCCGCGGACGCAGCACTCGGCCCCCTCGCCGTTGCCCAAATCCTCAGCAACATTTTCGATGGGCGGTGGCGGCACGCACCGCGATCTATTGAAATGGGGCATTCTCTCAGGCGCTGGTGCTACAGCAGCGACGAATGGATTGCTCTAAACTCACGAAGCATAGTTGCCAGTATCATTGCAGTACAAGAACGTGACGACCGCTGGATCGCACTCGTGAAGGACCACTTTGGCTTATCCCGTCGTATCCTCCAGGACAACATCCTTTATGGAGACAGTGTTTTACTCGTCATCCTACTCCACGTCACCACCAACTTGCTTCATTCGGAGATCCCACCTTGGGATTCGAACATCCTGCGTGTACTCTCCCGATTCGATATCCACAACACGCTGCCCCACCTCCAGCGCGACTTCTGTTCGTTGTGGAATGAGATCGTCCGAGAGGCGCAGAACGGACGTCGTGGCAGCACTCCTGTATCTATTCTCAGACAGATCCGCCATCTTTATGTTGCCCTTCATGGGGGCACCTATTGCGCCTCGAATGGATTCTCAACTTCGACATCAAACAGCGACGGCATGGCTTGGCAGCCATCATCTTATCCGCTCTGCAACATCACCGGCCACCGCACAGACCTTATGCCCCGCGTTCGTGAGATGACTGCCGGACAAGCTACCCACGCCTCTGTTGTGTCCGTCTCTGCTAATCCCCCTCTTAACCCCACCCTGATACCCTCGTCTGTTCTGACCCAACATGATATACCCTCCCATCCTGCGTCAAATGGAAGTCTTTCCAGCCAATTCCCAACCGAGCCTCCATCTGGTGGTGTAGTGGAAGAACGGCAGCAGGCTTTCGTCCACACATCGCCTCTTTCTTCATCCCCTAAAAGCCAGTCCCCTTCGCCTGAAACAGCCGCCGTCCCTGCTGCGTCAGGCAGTACCGATACACCTATTACCTCGCTTATGGCCCAATCTGGTGATGTCGCTGCCTCGCCAGGAAGCGGGGCAACGACTATCATCCTCTCCTCTGTCGTGTCCGACGCGACGGCCTCGCCCGATGTGATGCCAACCCTTAGTAGCGATGCGGCCCCCGTGGAGCTCCCTTCAACTTCAGAACACGACCTTCACCTTGTTCCGCAAGTCCCCTCTGCTCCAGAATCCCCTGTCACTCCAAGTATTGGGGTCGCCGTAGCACAATCCAATACAGGTGACCCTGATTCCCCAACCCCAACTGAGACGGAGGTCTCCTGTTGCCCACCCCAGCCAGCTTCTGCAGACCTTGGCATTTCTGCCAGCACCCCGTCACATGAGGACAGCTAGCTCGATTTGGACCAGTCGTAGCCGTGACTCGCTGATGAATTGGTAATGATATATAGTCGTGAGTTCTTCTCTATACGTCTTCTACCCGGACTCACCAGTCGTATAGATCGCGCTGCTTTTGCCTCGAAGTACTTGACTGAATGCATCACTAAGCACTCCGACCTGTCAAACTACAAACGTTGATTCGCGCGGTCCTGTTGTTGAATTGTAAGACTTGCTTTGTTGACTTTTTAGAACTGGCTATAATGTACTGGCGGTGACATCTTTGAGAGGACGAACATTCGAACGATTCCACTGACGTACGCTTTCTGGGTTGATATTACACACTTCATGGACTACAGTCGTACCATTTACATATCCTTATTCACGAGTTTTTATTACGGATTCCCTGTGATACCACTACGATATACACGAATAACGTAAGCGAGAATACAAGAAATGCCAATGCGATAAGCGTGTTTGTGAGATCGGGCAAGATGAATGACCTGTCAAAGTTTACTGTTTATCGCAGCCTATGAAAATAGATGGACTGGTGGAGCTTGTGAACTGCTACGAGTTGACGTGGAGATGAAAAAAAAAGGCGTTGCCAGTGGACACTTTCGAGTCGCAAGGAGCGGGCGGGGAGAAACCGAGCAGCCTGAGATAAGGCACAGGGAAGACATTTACAGTCAATCCTTCTCCTTCGTTCCACGGAGCTTCCATCACTGACGCTGCATCATTAGTGTCAGGTACTGTACCTGCATTTGGGGGTCAAGCGTCATGCATATGTCTTGGGGGCCCAGACTCTCCTATCCCTTAAAGACATGGCGGGATTCATCACGGGTCCATGAGTCCCTTCGGGCTACAAAACTGTTTTCAGGGGTCGCGGTCATGCGACTTACCTAGGCACCGTGGTCGATCAGCGACATGTAACGGGTGGGTCTCAGTTCGCGCCGACAGTTACGGTACAGTAATCGGGCTTCGGGCTTTCCCTTTAGCCCAGGCCTAGTCGCGGAGCGGGCGCTCACTGCGATTGCGGTTCCGAGTCGCCCGCGCTCAGGGGTTTGTGTGAAGAAAGCAACTGCCAGTGCCGCATGATACTGGATACGCTTCAGCTAGGGCTGAGCAGGCAGGCAGGCAAAACAACTACGTCTGTCTTTCTCGTTTCTACGGTGAAATTAGATGAGAGTCCATGCGCTTATATACATCAAGATGAGCGGGCACCGGAGAAAAGGGAGCGAAACCCCGCAGCGCAGTAGTCGGTGGGTGACTCAGACCCAGGGACGGTTCACCGAACCGAACGCTGTAGGGCTGCTGTATTGGCGCAGCACTGGCATGAACTGTAAGCTGATCAATGTTATCAGTCGGCGAGTACTAGTGGGCGCTGCGCCGCGCTGCTGGATGAAACAGAGCTCGTCGAATCGGGGAGTGGCACCTCGCGCAACTGCGCCCTCCTCAGGGTGTAGCAGTTGTTATCACGGTGGCTATAAGCCTGAGAATACGCGGAATGGGAGGAAGGATGCCGGGATATAATTTTCGTTCTGGATGCATACATCCCTTTCTACCACATTAAAATACAAAGTGATCAGCATCGCTTCCGTGTATACGGCTTGTGATTGACTAGACCAGCAGGCAGTCCCCACTTCCGTTTTGATCAGGGTTCGATGCCTTCTGCATCGAGTTCGTCAGCTGAGGGATCTTCCACCTCCTTGTATAGCACCTGCTCGAGAAAAGGTAGGGGGGGGCTGAATGAGAGAGGCATCATTAATGGCCGGAAAGACGTTGAACACGACGGACTTCAAGTGTTAGTCGAGGCGCGAGGGAGGATATAGTCTAGTAGCGTTGACAAGTCTGGAGAAGGCACAGGGTCTCAGTGGTAAGCCTTATCCAACTGGCCAAAAACTTCAGAAGACCTCTGGCGCGCGATTTCATCTCTGTCATTGTTGTGTGGACCGGAAAGCTTTCGGAATTTTTGGCCTTTGTGGGATATATGATAATTTCTATGTGGCCGCGCACGCGGGGCGCCACGCCCTGTGTCGGACTTTCAACCTGACAAACCCTTCCTCGTGCTTCATCATACCGGGCCCTCGGAGGATCAAGCTTTCAAGTTCAAGCCCCAAGACATTCTTTTTAGGAACCATTTCTTTAGGTAGTATCACTCAGCACACTCGTTATTTATTGGTAAGTATATTTCTGTTAATCTCCACTCATCATTTGATGGGGTCCAAACCCAAAAGCTCGTTATTCCCGAACATGGCTAGTGCGAAACCTCGTC
>Ga0307512_10005320_pt1 | contig 13487 bp, 12 predicted proteins | sample 14_EM_MG_FD_200267 | JGI IMG/M metagenome (GOLD analysis project Ga0307512, IMG submission 200267) | Populus trichocarpa ectomycorrhiza microbial communities from riparian zone in the Pacific Northwest, United States - 14_EM | ecosystem: Host-associated > Plants > Roots > Unclassified | place... | reverse complement strand
CGCCGGTCTCCGTCGTCGTGGGGCGCGCCGGGCTGTGTGGTCCCGCGCCGGTGTGGTTCCGAGCCGGTTTGTCGCTAGGCCGGTGTCACACCGTGACTCGCGCGCCCCCGTGCCGTCACCCCAGTTGGAATAGCCTGCCCGGTCAGCGAGAGGCAAATTGGTGTCGCCCCCGGGCCTGTGTCGCCCCCACCGGGCCCGTGTCGCACCAGCCTGTGTCGCCCACCGGGCCCGTGTCGCACCAGCCTGTGTCGCGTCGCGACTTGCGCGGCCCCGCAGCGTCACCCACTTGGGAGTGCCTACCCGGTCAGCGTGCGGCAAACCTGGTCAGAATTAGGTAAACCCGATCAGAATTGGGCAATCCCGGTCAGTGTGCGGTAAACCCGGTCGGGGTGGGTTGGCGACGTTGTTGTCGGGCGTGTTGGCGGGCTTGGTTGGTGTTATGTGATGGCGGCTGGCTCGCGGGTGGCTCCGTTGCGTGGGGTGCGAGCGACCCAGGCCATCACCGGGCGGATTGCCACGGCGGCCGCGACGAACAGGCTTGCGATTACCCACCAGCCCCAGCCGCCGGTCCGGATGGCCAGGAAGGTCAGCGCCGCGGGCCCGACCATCGTGGCGACGCCCGATACCGACCGGTTCGCACCCATGTAGGCGCCGCGCTGGGCGGCCGGCGGGACCTCGGTTTGGACGTACCATTGGGCCGCCGAGCCCCACAACTCCGCCGCCGTGACCAAGATGACCGCCAAGGCCAGCACGGCGATGGTCGCCCAGCCGTGAGTGGCGCCGCTCAGCGCGGCAATCGGGCAGGCCGCCGCGGTTGCCAGGCCGGCCCAGCGGATCAGCCGGACGGCGCCCGGCAGGCTGTCGGCGCCGCGTGTGGCCCGCACCTGCAGGAGCACGGCCAGCACGGTGTTCAGCGCGAAGAGCGCACCGAGCGCCGGTTTCGGGATGTCGGTCATGGTGACCGCCCAGAGCGGAATGAGCTCTCCGAAGATCATCCCGTTGACCGCGATTACGACGGCGAACAACACCGACATGCTCGTGTACGGGTGGTCCCGCAGCACACCCCAGGGGCTGGGTCGCTTTTCGGCCGGGCTGATCGGCACCGTTGCCTCCGGCATCCGGGCCACCACGACCGCGTTGGCGATCATGCCGATGGCGTTGGCCAGTACCAGTGCGGCCAGGCCGACCTTCGAGTCCAGGGCGAGCGCGGCCGCACCCAGCCCGGACCCGATGGTGAACCCCACATTCAGGTACGCCCGGGAGAAGGCCATGATCCGCACCCGGGCCTCGGCGGGGATGGCGGCGGCCGTGTAGACCATACGGCCGCCGTTCGCGAGCATTTCGGCGACGGTCGTCACGCTCAACACGACCAGGAATGACCAGAAGTTGGTGGCCAGCGGGTAGCACGCGAACCCGCCTGCCCCGGCCAACGCGCCGATGACCCAGGCCCGCTTGCCGCCGATCCGGTCGGCGAGATGCCCGAGTGGCAGGGAGCCGACCAGCCCGAGCAGGCCGGCGAACGAGAACCCGAGCCCGATCTGCACCGGCGTGAGTCCAACGTAGAGCGTGAAGAAGACGACGCTTCCGGTCAGGAAGGTGCCGTTCCCGACGGCGTAGACGGCGGATTGGAACGCCAACGTGCGCGGCAATCCGGCCGGTGGCAGCATTTTTGACAAAAGGCCCCGTTGATCCCCCATACCGGACATAAGATCACTGTCGATGCGTCGTCGGCAAGCCGGTTTTTGTCCGGGCTCCCGGCATCCCGTCGCGGCCCTGGTGGGCCAGCGTGCGCGGGGCGCGCGATGTTACGACTCACACGATCAGATAACAAGGTCACCTGCCTCCTCGCTGTCTGAATGCTGCTCACTTCTAGCTACTACGCCATAACAATCGTTCGAGTTGCCGTGACTTGAGGCGATGCCGTGCCCGTATGTTCACCCCGACCAACCTGTGATTTCCCAGGCCGGAGCGTTTCGAGGGCAGCGCGGTGCTCGCGTTTCACGCTGTCCAGAGGGTGAGCGATGATGACTGCAGGGGCACGCCTGCCTTGGCGTGGGCGGCAGTTCGGCACCGTGGCGCGGGGCCTGCTCCTACTTGTCCTGACCGTTTCGGTGACGGTGCTGTTCTCCATCGTGTGGCAGTCGGTTGGAGAGCAGTCCGCGTTCGCCACGCTGGAACGTGACGGTGTCAGGTACATCCAGGCGCTGGGACCGCTGGAGATCGCGTTGACGGACGCGGAGGCGGCCGCCGTCAACGGCGGCTCGGCGGCACACGAGCCGCTGGCCCGGGCGGTCGACGCCGTCGCCGTCGTGGACAACGAACTCCACGACCAACTGGGCACCCAGGACCGCTGGAACGGGCTGCGAACCAAGATCGAATCTCTGCCCGTCGAGGGTACCGGCGCGGCGGTCATCGCCGCATATGGCGGCGCCAACGACCTGCTGCTGGCCTTGATGGACAAGATTCGCAACACCTCCAAGCTGATCCGCGACCCGGCGGCCGACACCTACTACCTGGAGGACGGCGCGGCCCAGGAGCTTCCCGAGGGCATCGTCGCGGCCGCCCAATACACGGATCTTCTGGTGAGCGTGGCCGGACTGCCCGTGGCGGATCAGGCCAAGGTGCTGGTCGACATCACCTCCGCGCGCTCAGACCTGGCCAGCAACGCGCACGACCTCTCCGATGACGTCCGGCTCGCCGTGGAAGGCACCGGCAGCAAGAGCCTCGGCAGCGCGCTGCTGACCAAGCTCGACCGCTTCAACCGATCGACCGACAACCTGGTGCCCCTGGTGTCGCCGCTGCTGGACGGGAAGGGCGGCATCGACGCGGCAAAGGTCGTTCGGGCCCGCGACGAGATGCAGTCCGCCGCGGCGGAGCTCTCGGCGGAGCTCCTCACCCAAATCGACACTGCGCTGAACGACCGGCTTTCGTCGCTCAGCCAGCGCCGTCTGCTCGCGATCGGGACCCTCGTGGTGCCTGCGCTGCTGGCGCTCGTGCCGATCGGATCGGCGCTGATGGCCCGGCGGCGCAGGGGTACGACGAAGGGGAAGCCGGACCGGCCGGGCACGCCCCCGCCGGGTCCGTCGCACCAGGCGCCGGCGCAACCGGTGACCGTGCCGCCGAACCCGTGGCCGTTGGAACCGGTGCCGGCGCAGTGGCCCGAACCCCGGACGCACGACGCGTCCAACCCGGAGTACGCACGATGGGAGCGTTTCGGTGCTCCTCAGTAGGCTCCGCATCCGGGGCAAGCTGACCCTGCTGGTGATGATCCCGCTGCTGGCGATGGCCGGTCTGGTCCTGCCCGTGGTCCGCGACCTGGTCAGCAAGGCCAGCAAGGCGACCGACATCGACGCCGCCGCCACGGTGGCCGGGCAGGTCGGCCCGCTGCTGCAGGACCTGCAGCGCGAGCGGCTGTTCTCGGTCGGCTACCTGCTCGGTGTTGTGGACGAGGACGACCTCGTGCTGCAGACCGCGTCGGTCGTCGACCGGGTCCGCGACGTTCGCCGTGACCTGGGCAGCGACCTGCCGTCCGAGGTGGGCGCCGAGATCGACGGGGCCGAGAAGCTGAATCCGTTGCGGGAACGGGTGCGCTCCAAGGCCATCTCGCCCGAACAGGTGCTCAACGAGTTCGCCCCGGTGCTGGACGGCATGATCGACTCGCTGCAGCTGGAGCGGCACGCCGATGCCAACACCGACGCCGGCCGGCAGCTCGTCGCGCTGGACGCATTGCTGCGCCTGGACGAGTCCAACACCGAGAGCACCGCGCTGCTCGCCATCATGGCCGCGGGCGACGTCAAGCTCCAATCCGCCCGCTACCTGCAGGAGGGAGCGGAGTACGGCATCTACCTCGATCGGTTTACCGTCTTCGCCACCCAGCGCCAGCGCGAACTGTACGACCTGGTGGCGGACGCCTTCCGGGACCGCGTCGGCGATGATTTCGATGTCAAGTTCGAGGCTGATCCGGCCAAGACGATGGCGGCGCTGCCGATCGCCCGGCTGTTCCCCGCTCTCCAGTCGTTCAGCGTCCTCGGCGGCTTCGTCGAGAAGCGCCTCGTCGACGACGTCACCTCGTTGGTCGCTCAACAACGGCGACAACAACTCACCATCGCGTACGGGATCGGCGCTCTTGCCTTGGTCGTGCTGCTTGTGGTGTTGATCCTGGTGGCGGCCGTGGCCCGGGCCGTGGCCGGGCCGCTGACCCGGCTCAGCCGCTCGGCCGCGCTGGTGGCGGACGCCGGCGAGACGGAACTGCGACGAGTCGCCGACGACGAGAGCGAAACGAGCGAACCGGTGCATCTCGAGGTACTCGAGGTGAACTCCCATGATGAGATTGGCGATCTGGCGCGCGTCTTCGAACGTGTGCAGAACACGGCATCGCAGCTCGTCGAGCGTCAGGTGCTCAGCCGGCGCAACGTCGCGGAGATGTTCGGCCACATCGGCCGGCGCACCCAGAACCTGGTCGGCGGTCAGGTGGGCCTGATCGACGAGTTGGAGAACGAGGAGACCGACCCGGAACGCCTGGCGAAGTTGTACCGCCTCGACCACATCTCCAACCGCCTGCGGCGCAGCGCCGACAGCCTCGTCGTGATTTCCGGCGCCGACCGCGAAGCGCGCTACACCTCGCCGGTTCGCCTCGTCGACGTGGCGCGGCTCGCCCTCGCCGAAATCGAGGAGTACACCCGCGTCGACGTCGACATTCCGCTCGACCTGTCGGTGCCACCCGCCCTGGTCAGCGACATGGTGCTGATCTGCGGAGAGCTGCTGGAGAACGCGACCAACTTCTCCCCGCCGCATACCCGGGTCAACGTCAGCGCCCGCTCCGTGCCGGGCGGCACCCGACTGGTCGTCACCGATCATGGCATCGGCATGCCCGCCGAGCGGCTCGCCGAGGAGAACTCCCGAATCGCCCGCCGCGAGCGACTCGACCTCGTGCCGACCCAGGTCCTCGGCCTGTTCGTGGTCGGCCGCCTGGCCCGGCGCCACAACCTGGCGGTCGCCCTGTCGCACACTCCCGGCGGCGGTATCACCGTCGACGTGAGCATCGGCGGCGTTCCGCTGGCCGACGAGCGGGCCGTCGCGTCCGTGGTGCCGGCCAGGCCCGCCGCGGAACCGGAGCCCTTCGCCGGCGAGCCGTCGCTGTCGCCGTGGGACAGCGCTGATCCGGCCGCGCTGATCCAGTACCGGTCGGCGCCCGAGCCCGCGCTGCTGCGCCCCGATGGGCGAGGGCCCGGCGGGCGAGACGTGGTGTCGCGGGTCAACGACGCGATGCAGTATCAGCTCACCTGGAACGCCTTCGAGGTGGTCCGCCGCCTGCCCACGGCCACGCCACCTGCTGAGGCGCCGGCAGCGCCCGCAATTCGCGAGTTGCCGGTCGCGCCGCGGACGCACAACCCGGCCCCGGCGCCCCACTCGCCGGCGCCCACCTCGGTGTCCGGCCTGCGTCAGCGGGTACCCGGGGCGCAGCTGCCGGTGGTGACGCCGGCCCCGGTGGCGGATCAGGTGCCGGCGGTCGCCGATGCGGTGGCAGCGCAGGATTTTGTCGAAGCGTTCGAGTCCGGCGTACGTCGCGCGCAGGACGTCGCCGCGACGCTGATCGTGCCGTCGCCGGTCGCTGCGGAACCGCCGCCGGCCGTCCGGCCGGACGAGCCTGCCGAGGTTCGGTCGCTCAACCGGCGGGTGCCCGGCGCGACCCTGTCCTCGCCCGAATCGTCCGCACGCCGCGCCGCCGGGCCGCCGGTCGCCCAGCAGGATCCGGATGAGGCCCGCAGCCTCGTCGAGCAGTTCGAGTCGGGCGTGGCGCGCGCGCTCCACGACACCTCACAAAGAAACCGAAAGTGAAAAGGGAGCAGCACGATGGAGAGCATCCATACTCACTACGGCAACAAGCCGCAGGGTTCGCTGGACATCCCTGTCGTGGACTTCAGCGCCGAGGCGAAGACGTTTAACTGGCTTCTCGGCTCGTTCACCACCAGAACGACGGGTGTGCAAGAGACGATCGTGGTATCCGCGGACGGTTTGCTCATGGCCAGGTCGTCCAAGCAAGACCAGGCCAACTCCGACCGCCTGGCCGCGGTGGTGTGCGGAATGACCAGCCTGGCGGCGGGCGCGGCCGAGTGGTACAACCTCGGCGCGCTGAACCAGGTCGTTGTCGACATGGCCGACGGCTTCCTGGTGGTCACCTCGATCAGCCGGGGCTCGGTGCTGGGCGTCATCGCGAGCAAGTGGGCGAACCTGGGCACGGTGGCGTACGAGATGACGCTGTTCGGAGCCCGGGCGGGAGCAACCCTGACGCCCGGTCTGATCGCGGAACTGAAGAGCGCCGTCCGGGTTTGAGTGGCGAAGTGCGCGGCACACCGGACCCCGAGCCGATCGGGAGAATCCCCCCGTACCTTCGGGTTCCCCCGACCGGCGCCGCGCCCTTCGGAACCCCGAGCCGCGATGCGGGCAACACCGGCCGGCAGATCCCGCAGCCGGCCGACCGCTCCGCATCGCTACGGCCGTTCGTCCTGACCGCCGGCCGGGTCAACGCGGCCGATCGCGAGATCGACGTCGAAACTCAGGTGACCCTGCGGCCCCACGACCCGAGTGTGGGCCGGGTGCCGGTCGCGTCGCTGGGGCCGGAGATGCAGGCGATGGTGGCGCTGTGCGGGGAGCCGATCTCGGTCGCGGAGATCTCGGCGCGGCTGCGTCTCCACCTCGGTGTCACCAAGATCCTCGTTGCCGACCTGCGTGCCGCCGGATACCTCGACGTGCACGTCACCGACACCCTGAGCCCGCTTTCCGCTGACACCATTCTGCGAGTGATGCATGGACTACGTGCGATTTCCTGACACGCCGGCCGTGTTCCCGCCCGGCCCTGCGGTCAGAAGGCCTCCGGTCCCGGTCAAAATTATCGTGGCCGGCGGCTTCGGCGTCGGCAAGACAACCACGGTGGGGGCGATCTCCGAGATCGCACCGCTGACCACCGAGGCCGAGATGACCTCGGTGGCCGTCGGTGTCGATCAGACACGTGCGGGCAGCCTCAAGACCACCACGACGGTCGCCATGGACTTCGGTTGCGTGACCATCGACCAGAGCCTCAAGCTCTACCTTTTCGGTACGCCGGGGCAGGACCGGTTCGGCTTCATGTGGGACAACATGGTGCGCGGCGCGCTGGGAGCGCTCGTGGTGGTGGACTGCTCACGGCTGGACGACTGCTTTCAGCCGGTGGACTACTTCGAACGGGCCGGGCTTCCGTTCGTCGTCGCCGTGAACACCTTCGACGGGCGTCTGCCGTACGACCTCGCCGAGGTGCGCTGGGCGCTCGCCGTCAACGATCGAGTGCCGGTCGTGACCTTCGACGCCCGGCGCCGTACGTCGGTGCGTGATGTGCGTATGGTGGTGCTCGAACAGGCACTTGACCAGGTCCTGCACCCCAAGACGGGGTGAAGGTCCCGCTTGGTCCGAGGTGTATCGGGCACCTCGGACCAAGCGGTGGCGGGCCTGCGGGGGTTATGCCTGGATGAGGTTGACCAGGTTGCCGGCGGGATCCTGCAGCTGGGCCTTGGCCACCCACCCGTTGTCGGTGGGTGGCATGACGATCGTCGCCCCCAACTGCTCGGCCTGCTTGACCGCCGCGTCAAGGTCGGCGACCGCGACGCCGAGGACGACGGAGGCCCGTTCCTGCTCCACGATGGCTCCGCCCAGCCCGCCGGGGGTGGCCACGAGGGCGTATCCGGGCCCCTTGGGCTGGACGTGCCAGCCGAGCAACTCGGCATAGAAGTTGCGCAGCGGTTCCTCGTCCGGCCCGGCGATGTCGAAGTGCACGACTGCGTTGGCGGTGTTTTGGTTATTCATGGTGCTCCCTCTGAAGAAGATGGGCTGCCCGCTCCGGGGTCCGGGAACGTCTGGGCGAGCAGGTGCAGCAGCTCACCCAGGCGTTCGGGCTGGGCCTGATAGAGCCGGTACGTGCCGTCCACCCGCATCGCGACCAGGCCGACCTTGCGCAGCACCTTCAGGTGCTCCGACACGCTCGCCGGCGCCAGCCCGAGCCGGTCGGCCAGCTCGCCCGCGCCGCGCTCGCGAACCCAGACGTGCTGCAGGATGGACCGTCGTTGCGCGCTTGCCATCGCCCGTAACAACTCGTCCAGGTCCCCAGTATCGGTCATGCCACCAGCGTATTTCGTCTCGATCCGAAATAGTAGAGGGTCGGGGTGTGATGCTGTCCACGCCGGTTCGCTAGATCGGTTTGGTGGACAAGCACCGCACCTTTATCGCCGGCCGGCCGGAGGGCGGGTCAGTCGGTGATGTGCGTCGATGTCAGGTCCGTGCATCGGCGGCGCAGGTCGGCGACCGTGTCCGGGTCCCGCGGGCCGCCGTCCTTCTCGACGCGGCCGGCGAAGTATGCGCCGGTACGTCCGCGCAGCGACGGGTCGACCGCGGCCCACAGCGGCGTATCTGCCCCCTTGGCCGGGGACGCGCCGAAGAGCCGGGCGGACAGGTTGATCATGACGGCGCGGGCGCCGGTCGCGTTGCGGTTGAACTCGGTACGCACGAAGCCCGGCGCCGTCGCATTGACAGTCGCCGAGGTGTTCGCCAACTGCTCCGCGAAGCTCCAGGTGAGCAGCCGCAAAGCGGCCTTCGACTGGGCGTACGCCTGGAAACCGTCGTACGGCCGGCGGGTGAACTGCAGATCGTCAGCTTCGAAGTCGCCGGAGATCGAGGAGACGACGTTGACCACCCGGGCGGCCGGGGCGGCGCGGAGCGGGTCGAGCAGCAGCGCGGTGAGCAGATAAGGGCCGATCACGTTGGTGGCGAACGTCAGTTCCAGCCCGTCGACGCTCGTTCGCCGGTCGGTGAACCAGGCACCGGCGTTGTTGACCAGGATGTCGACCTGGCCGTGGCGTGCCCGCACCGCCTCCGCGAACGACCGGATCGAGCCCTGGTCGGACACGTCCATCGGCAGCACGGTCACCGCCTCCGGACGTCCGGCGCTGAGGTCGGCCCGCGCGGCCTCCCCGCGGCGCGGATCCCGGGCGTTGATGATCACCTGCGCGCCGAGCCGGACCAGTCCGCGCGCGATTTCCCGGCCCAGCCCCGCGGTGGCACCGGTCACCACCGCCACGGCGCCGCCGAGGTCCGCATCGAATTCGTGGGCCATGAACGACCTCCTTCCGAGGTTGCCAACGGTAGATCGGGTGCCACAGACTCTCTATGCGCCAGAGTCCACTTTTCTTGTCTGATCGTCTAACTCTTCCGGAGGCCGACCCGATGGATGTCCTCTCCGCCGTGCTCGACACCGTCCGGCTGACCAGCACGATCGTGGTCCAGACCCGGCTCACGGCGCCGTGGGGCATGCGCACCGAGCCGCGCGACAGCTTCGCGTTTCACGTCGTGTCCGGCGGTGCGGCCTGGTTCGCAGCCGACGGGCACGACCCGATCGCCCTCGCCGCCGGGGAGGTCGTCGTCCTAGCCCCCGGACAAGGCCACACGTTACGCAGCCACCCGGGCGCGCCGGTCCGTGACGTCATGGAACTCCTCGCCGACGGCTTGCTGTGCCGCCCGCCGGCCGGCGATTCCGCCGACGGCACCCGGCTGGTTTGCGGATCGTTCCGCTTCGACGACCCGCACGGCACCCTGCTCGCGGTGCTGCCGCCGGTCCTGCACGCGCGGGCGACGGCCGGCGACGCCGGGCCGTGGCTCGCGCACACCATCGACCTGCTGACCCACGAATCGTTCGGTGACCAGCCCGGCAACGCGACCATCGCCAACCGGCTGTGTGACGCGCTGTTCGTCTACCTGGTACGAAGTCATCTCGCGTCCCGGCCGGACGCACCGGCGAGCTGGCTGCGCGGGCTCGACGACCCGCAGATCCGCGACGCGCTCACGCTGATCCACGAACGGCCAGATCACGCCTGGAGTGTCGCGACGCTGGCCGGCCGGGTGGGCATGTCCCGCGCGGCCTTTGCCGCCCGCTTCGCGGAACTGGTCGGCCAGACACCGATCCGGTACCTGACCCAGTGGCGGGTCCAGCAGGCGTCCGGCCTGCTCCGCGACGACCAGGGCAGCATCGAGTCGATCGCGCGCCGGGTCGGCTACGAGTCGCCGGTCGCGTTCGCCAAGGCGTTCAAACGCTCCACCGGCCTGCCGCCCGGCGCCTACCGTCGGCGCGGCCCCGTTGTGACGCCATGGTCAGCTAGAAGCCTGACCCAGCCGCCGCCTGCGTCGGCTTGACATCCGTCGCGACCCGGCCGCCACCTGCGCCGGGGGGATCTGGTCGGGGCGTGTGGTGGTGTGGCTGCGGGCTGCGTCGGGTTGGCCTGGTGGGGGGCGTGTGGTCGCGGGCTGCGTCGGGGCCTGGTTAGGGCCCCGCGTTGGCGTGATCTGGTCGGGGCCTGAGGTGGCGTTGGCGTGGCTGCCGCCTGCGTCGGCGCGGTCTAGTCGGGGCTAGCGTCGGGTTGTCGTCGTGCGATCTGTCTGCCGCCCGCGTCGAGTTGGTGTCACGGGTCGGCGAGGGTGTCCAGGACCTGTTGGCCGAACTTTGCCAGCTTGTTCTGGCCGACCCCGCTGACCGTGCCGAGTTGTTCCAGCGAGGTCGGGTGCAGGGCCGCGATCGCGCGCAGGGTGGCGTCGTGGAAGATCACGTATGCGGGCATGCCCTGCTCGCGGGCCACCGCCGCGCGCCAGGCTCGTAGGCGCTCGAACAGCGGCTCGTCGCTCGCGGCCAGCTCCACCGCCGGCGCCGTGCGGGTGCGTGGTGGCCGGGCGGCGCGGACCCGCTCGGGCTCGCGGCGCATCATCACCTTGAGGTCGCCGCGCAGGACCTCGGCGCTCCGGTCGGTGAGCACCAGCGTGCCGTACTCGCCCTCGACCGCGAGTAGGCCCTGGGCCAGGAGTTGGCGGACCACGCCGCGCCACTCGGGCTCGCGCAGGTCGGTGCCGATGCCGAAGACTTTCAGCTCGTCGTGGCGGAACTGGGTCACCTTGTCGGTGGTCTTGCCGAGCAGGATGTCGATGGACTGGCCGGCGCCGAATTTCTGCCCGCGCTCGCGTTGTAGCCGCAGCACCGTCGAGAGCAGCTTCTGCCCCGCGACCGTGCCGTCCCAGGACTCCGGCGGCGTCAGGCAGGTGTCGCAATTGTTGCAGGCCGCGGCCGTGTCGCTCTGGCCGAAGTAGGCGAGCAGGCGACCGCGGCGGCACTCGACGGTTTCGCAGAGGGCGAGCATCGCGTCGAGGTGCTGGGAGAGGCTGCGCCGGTGGGCCAGGTCGCCCTCGGAAGTCTCGATCATCTTGCGCTGCTGCACGACGTCCTGCAGCCCGTAGGCCAGCCAGGCCGTCGACGGCAGCCCGTCGCGCCCGGCGCGGCCGGTCTCCTGGTAGTAGCCCTCCACCGATTTCGGCAGGTCGAGGTGGGCCACGAAGCGCACGTCGGGCTTGTCGATGCCCATCCCGAACGCGATAGTCGCGACCATCACGAGGCTGTCCTCGCGCAGGAACCGGGACTGGTTGGCCGCGCGGGTGCGCGCGTCCAGCCCGGCGTGGTACGGCAGAGCCGGGATGCCGCTCGTGGAGAGGAACTCGGCGGTCTTGTCCACCGACGCGCGGGACAGGCAGTAGACGATGCCGGCGTCGCCCGCGTGCTCGGTGCGCAGCAGGTCGAGCAGCTGCCGGCGGGGCTCGTTTTTCGCCACGATGCGGTACTGGATGTTGGGCCGGTCGAAGCTCGCCGTGAAGTGCCGCGCGGTGGTGAGCTCGAGCCGGGTGGCGATCTCCTCCCGGGTGGCGCTGGTGGCGGTGGCGGTCAGCGCGATGCGTGGCACGTCGGGCCAGCGCTCGTGCAGCATGGACAGGCCCAGGTAGTCGGGGCGGAAGTCGTGACCCCATTGGGCGACACAGTGCGCCTCGTCGATCGCGAACAGGGCGATCTTGCCTCGGTCGAGCAGCCGCTGGGTCGCGGGGACGCCCAGCCCCTCGGGCGCCACGTAGAGCAGGTCGAGCTCGCCGGCCAGGAACTCCTGCTCGACCAGGCGGCGCTCGTCGAAATCCTGCGTCGAATTGAGGAAGCCGGCCCGCACCCCGAGCGTGCGCAGCGCGTCGACCTGGTCCTGCATCAGCGCGATCAGCGGCGAGATCACCACGCCGACGCCCGGGCGGACCAGCGCGGGGATCTGGTAACACAGCGACTTGCCGCCGCCGGTCGGCATCAGCACCAGGGCGTCGTCGCCGCCGATGACCGTGTCGATGATCTCGCGCTGCTGGCCACGAAACGCGTCGTAGCCGAACACCCGGTTGAGCACATCCATGGCGGGGTCGCCGAGCCCGGTAGCTGAAGTCACCCAGGCATCCTAGAAGCCGGGACCGACAGAAGCTCGGCGGCTGTGGACAACTCGGGGCTGTGGACAACCCGCGAGCGGTCGGCCGATTCGGCAAACTCGGACCCATGACAAATCCCGCAGCGCAGCCAGCGAGGCCATCCACGGGTACGGTGGCCAGGTCGACTACGGGCGGCCGTGTCGACTACGGCCGTCGCCGTCGACCGCGGCCAGCGACATCGGCGTTAGGCCTGCTCGCGGCACTGGGCCTGAAGAAACGCCCGGATCGCGGCGAAGGTCTCCGCCGGATATTCCGCCTGCGGGTAGTGCCCGGCGTCGTCGATCATCGCGACCGACCCGCTCAGCCGCCCCGCGATCAGCGCGGCCTCGGCAGCCGGGTCCGGGAAGTCGGGGTCCTTCGCGCCCATCACCACCAGCGCGGGCGTGCGTACCTGCGGGAATTGCGCCTCGCAGACCGACACGTCCGCCGCGAACATCGCCCGCAGCGCCGCCATTCGGCCCGGCTCGGCCAGGTTGCGCGACAGCGCGGCCCGGGCGGCGGCGAAATCGGCGGGCTTGCGGGTCTTGTAGAGGCTGCTCCAGTACAGGCTCCAGAGTGGACGGAGCCGGCCGACGGCGGCCATGGCCAGCTTCATCACTGCGTTCGGCGGGGGCATGACCCGGGCGAACGGGTCGCAGAGCACGAGCGCGGAGAACGCCGCCGGTGCCGTGGCGGCGGCCCAGACGGCGGTGGCGCCCGTGTACGAGTTGGTGATCAGTGTGGCCGGCCCGGCGTCCAGGTGGGTCAGCAGCGCGAGCAGGTCGGCGCCGATGGCCTCGGGGGAGTAGTCGTCCCACACCGCCGATGTCTCGCCCGTGCCGCGCAGGTCCATCGTGACGACGCGGTGACCGGCGTCGACCAGCAGCGGCCGCAGGTGTCGCCAGGTCGAGCGGGTGTCGCCCATGCCGGACAGGCACACGACGAGCGGCCCGGCGCCGGCCGAGTCGTAGGCGATCCGGCCGGCGTCGGTGGTCAGAAACTGGGTGCGCAAGCTCATCTCCATAGCCGCAAAGCTAATGGCAGTAGCCAACGCCTGTCAAGCAACGTCGATGAAGATCGGATTCGTGTACAGCCACGTGTCCAGCCACGGATCGCCGTCGCCGGGCGGGTGCGGGATCGGCCCGTGGCTGGACACG
>Ga0307512_10005319_pt1 | contig 13489 bp, 5 predicted proteins | sample 14_EM_MG_FD_200267 | JGI IMG/M metagenome (GOLD analysis project Ga0307512, IMG submission 200267) | Populus trichocarpa ectomycorrhiza microbial communities from riparian zone in the Pacific Northwest, United States - 14_EM | ecosystem: Host-associated > Plants > Roots > Unclassified | place... | reverse complement strand
CAAAGCCTTCCTAATTTCCCCGATCGATTTGTGTCTTTTTTTCCTCACCTGAGAGACCACGATTAGTACTCATGCATGCATGCTTGATAATAATTAATGCTCTTCCAGCAACACCAAATCTCTATAGTCATAAAACTCCTTCTATGGTGGATCAATCTATAGAAATTAATACGATTTGACGGATCAATTTTCAGGACTACCAATTCGTTGATCTAGTCTGACCGAGTTTCATTTCAAACTATTTTCTTTTATCACAAGAATTGAGTTTTCTAACTATAATAATTAGGAGATTAAAAAGTCTCATTTACCATTTTTTTTTAAATAATTACACAAAGCCTCAATTTATTATTATTTTTTCTTGACATCTGCCATCACATACAGTTTGTCAATTAATGATGCCCGGAAGAAAACAAGGCTGAAGAAAGATGCAGGATTCATGATTCCAGCTGGTAATGATATTATCATACCCAACATTGCATGCATTTTCATTTCTCTAGAAACAAAGGAGAAGACATAAATAAGAATAATCTTAAGCCTTGCTGAATCCGCTTCTTAACATTGAAGTCTACGTACGGCTGCTATCAATCACACCTAGTATTCATTATATTAATCGAACCCCACAAAAACGAGTCTCCTTGATCCTATTGGCTTACATTATCACCAGGTCAAGAATGGTATGTGAAGAATCTTCCCTTTGTTTTTTCTTTGCTGTTCACCTAGCTAGCTGGCTACGTGGCACAAAACCAGTCACACTTTGGACCCAGTTCAAGACAAATAGCATCCAAGAGAATGGAGGTCAGCAATATAGAGGTCAACAAAAGTATGTCAGTGGTATTAAACAAACCCACAATGGAGGAGGACTGGAAAGGCCGGTGATGGAGAAGAAAAGGTCCATGATTGCCTTTCACGAGGGCAATTGACTCTGGATACCACAGAAGAAACTTCTAATTCTTGCACAAAACTAATTAACAAAGTCATGGGCTCATTAATCACTTGTACAGACATTTATGTTGTGTAACGTCGAATAAGTACTGGACGGCTTCCTGATCTTATCCCCCTCGATATTTTCTTTATTGTGATGGGAGTGGATATGTATTTTCTTTACGATCACAGTCACAACAATTGTATTGTCAACATCGATCTCGACAAAGCCCCAGGACCGAAACCAAACTAATTTTCTATAACATTTCGTAGAAACCAAACTTCTTTTATACTCTTGACAAAGCAAACCTCAGATTGAAACTTGAAGGGGTCAAGTGTTCAAAGGGGAAAAGGATGCTTGAATGGGTCAAACTGAAAGCTGCTGTAAGTAGCCATATACTGGAAATGTACCAGAAGTAAAAAGATATTGTGATTGTCTGGGATATATTCTTGCTAAAAACAATATTTATCATTTTCAGCCACTCTTAGGGAGGGACGACAGCACGATCCGAATTACAATGTCAACGACAACCTTCACTTGCTCATTTCCTAGCAGTATAACTTGCATCAAGAAATCTTCAAGACTAGAATAATGGGATGGCCCATGTAGTTATATACAATCATATATGAGGAAACAAAATTAATTTCTATGAAAATGCTACGTGAAGAGAGCTTTAATACTTTTACGCGAGGGAGCAGAAAAAAATGGCATCAAAGGTAAAGAAATGGGATGACCTTAGCCATGGAAGCGTGCGGCTTGTATTGTATTCGGATTAGTTTCACAAGGATGCTCTCCTGACAGATCCACTCGGTGTAAGTCTATACTGTTCACCTTGTCTTTTTTGCAAGTTTTGCATTTTTGCACATGTACATGCTCGAGGGAGTAACATCCACCAGTTCATCTTCTTGGATATACTCAATGCAGTCATCCAGGCTATAATCCAAGGGGATATCAAGAACCACTGCATTAAAAAGATAAATGGAAGCCGTTATGTAAACAGGAGTAACATGACAAGATATATATTAATTCTTCCTTGTATCTTGTATTAGCCTATAGGTGAATGCACGGGATCATCTGGAGTGGTTTCCTTCATTCTTTATTTGACTAAAAATGAATCTTATATTGAAAATATGTCCAAAAAAAGCTCCTGTGGCATGAAGTTTACAACTGTAGCCTAGGCTATAGGTGAATGCATGCGATCATCTGGAGTTGTTTCCTTCATTCTTTATTTTGACTAAAAATGTTTTTTACATAAAAAAAAGTCCAAAAAAAGTTTGATTTCAAGTAATGGAGAGAGAGAGAGAGTACTAAAAAGAAAAGGATCTCTTTCCACAGTATCTCATCTGATGATCAACCCTATAAAAAATCCATTTTCTGGAGAAAATATGATAATATTGCAACTTTCAATGTACTGTCGAAAAGGAAAATGGGAGATTTGTAAGGCAGTTAAAACAGCTATGAACTGAACCTGCTTCTTACCTGTTTGTTCTTTATGTGAACGTACATTGGTAGCAGCAGTCTTTTTCTTGCACACATTAAACAACAAGTCCCCAGGTCGTTGATGGATACCAACTAATTGACCTTTATAAACTTCTGCTCCAGGTCCAATGAACATTTGCCCTCTCTCTTGTGAACTAGCTAGGGCGTAATTACACGTAGATGTTCCATCCTCAAAGGCAACTTGAAAATCAATTTCTTGCCATTTTTTGTAAAATAAAATAGACACGTAAATACGTGTGTAACCTCACATGCAGATATTTGTGGTTGAGTTCCACATTACTTTCGTTTATCTTGAGGTTTTTTACATAGGTTAATTGGTTTTAATTATATATATCAGAAAATATAATTTTAAAAGGCTTGCAAAGGCAATGTGAAAAAAATCTCTTCTCGCGAAGTCACATAGAAAGATTGATCCTAAGAGAAATGGAAAAACAAACAATTGTGAAAACTAAAGATCATTTCCTACGGTCTATTGAATCTACTTTGCTAGACAGATGAGGAATTAGGTTCTTCTTCGGTTGTCGTGTTGCAGATCAAAATTAAGGTTTATATATATATATATATATCAACCAAGAGGCATAAACATAGTTTTATTAGTCAAGCAGTTGGGTCTTCTGTGAAATTGAGGGCGGGGGAAGATCAATAGTATAATCTTTTTTACCACTGTTGTTTCTGTCGAGCATGCAATTCATCAAAACATATGCTCATGTGCAGTACACACAAACAAACAAATAATTTATATTCAGTCAGTGATCTAAAAAAAAAACCTGAAAGTTTGTAACGGTATGATATCTAAAAAATTTAAGTATTGGATAATTGAATGAATTTTTATTATTTTTATATATTTTGATGTAATGATATTAAAAATAAATTTTAAAAAATAAAAAAAATATTATTTTAATATATTCTTAAATAAAAAATACTTTAAAAACAACAATTACTAAAATATGAAACACTACCTAACACTATTGTGCTTAGTTTTAATTTTGAAACTAACTATAAAATTGGAGAGGTTAGATGTTATTTTAAACTGCATTTCAAACAGTGTTTCATGAAAATTAAAATTTTTAATTTAAAATTAATTTTTTTATGTTTTCGGGTTGATTTAACATGCTAATATTGAAAATAAATCTTTAAAAAATATATATTATTTTAATATATTTATAAATGAAAAATATTTTGAAAAGCAACTATTAACACACTCTCAAACATCCCCAAATGCTAAAACTTGGAATCGGGAATTCAAATTCATGGATTAGTAATCATGCTTGGTTTGGTTATTCCTATGATATTGATATTTGGACTGCCTTGATAGATTTACATGCCAAATGCAAGAACTTGCAATTTGCAAGAACAGTTTTTGTCTTTCCCCAAACATTTTTCAATGCCAATCTAGTGGGATTTATTGAGAATGATAACAATGAAGATCCCATGGTTTTCATAGTCAGCCGAGATTAGCTGGTATTAAACGAGACTCGGTGAGTTTCTCACAGCTTCTACGTTTATCTGCCTTCTTTAGTAAGAGGGAGAGGTCTCCATGCATATTCTATTAAGACAGGATTTCATGGTGATATTTCTGTAGCCAATGCTGTAATTACCATGTATTCAAAATGTGGAATAGTTGTGGATGCTTATCAAACATTTATGATGCAATGAATGCCCATGATTGCATATATATCTTGGAATGCCGTAATCTTTGCTTATGCTCTTCATGGTCAAGGCCAAAAGGCCTTATTGCTATATCTAGAGATGTAAAAACAGGGTTTTCACCTTATGAGATCACGATATTGTTCATCCTTCGAGCTTGCACTTATTCAGGCTTGTTGGAAGATGGAATACGGCTATTTAAAATAATAGAGCCAAAATATGGAATCAAGCCATTGATCACTATGCTTATATGCTTTGTCTTTTGGGCCGGGCTGACTATTTATCACAAGCCATGGATATTATCAACACAAGTCCCTTTTCAGAGACAACTTTGCTTTAGTCAATGCATGTAAGTTTAGAAAGTGTAGAAATTTATACAAGATTGGATCTATTAAGAAATTAAATGAGAGGGCCATATGATAGAAGAGCTGATCTCCATCTAATTTTAGAACTCGTATGACTGGGGAAAATTCTTCTCTCTTGCAGGGTTCTCTTTGTTCATTGGGTTCGGTCCCTTCAATTACTACATTGCATAAATAAAGCAGTTACAGAATGCTGCACCTGTAAATCCACAGTTCAAACTGTGGATAAATTAGACAAGGAGAAGTTAGATGTTGTCATCGATGGAGCTCCCAGCTGTAAGCATTGTCATTCTTATCTTGAATGCAGTAAGACATACTGGATTTATTCTGACTTGCATTTGCTGCAAATTTACATGTCGGAGAAAACTTAATTCAGCGGTTCCAATTTTTTATGGTGTAATTACGAATGACACTTGAATTGCGGATTTATGTGCTGATGCTGATAATTACAAATTATCAACCGAGTTACCTACCATTATATTTCTTACAGACATACAGTTACCAATTGCAGATATGTGTTGATGCTGATAGGGGGAGTAATAGTTCAATAAAGCAAGATCTTCTCCGAACCAGCTAGATGCATGCATCGTAACATTGCTACTAGTGATGAGGGTGCTTGTGTCCCCATTGGTTTGGATCATGACGTCGTCAGGCATCACATATAGCACATGGCAGTTTAAAGATTAGCTTATCTGGTGCGTGGTTTGCGATCGTTGCATTTCGAATTTTTTTTTTTTTTTTGATTTTTAGCATAGTAAGAAACATAATTAATAAAATAACATGTTATAAAAAATATTTTAAAAAATAATACAATTTAGAGAGTCGTAGATGATATTTATGATTTGTGAGTCGCAAGTTTCACTTATGCCCCTCTCAAATTGTAAAATTGCGAGAGAAGAAAGAAAAAAAGAAAAAGATCTCGGATACACACTGAAATTTCAATCATGACACCACCAGTACTACTGGAAAGATCTCGACAAGATTAGTTCAACAACATAAAATAGGATCACCAACAATGATTTTAGTGGGTCACATTAGTAGCCTAAAGACAAGTGCGACTCGATATCTTTGGATAACTCGTGTGACCCACTCTATTAACTGTTTGTGATCTTTATTGGTGTCATTGGATCGGAGCTTCAATGTGACCTTTGAGTTCTTTTTATTTTTTCTAAATCCCCTTCTTTCTTCTCTCCTACTAGAAATCCACGCTTGCTTTTCTAAATTTGCAAATCAGCCCTTGAAATGTTTTCCTTTGGATTTGGCCCCTCTTTTTTTATTCCAATTTGTTTCATTTTAATTAATTTCTAAAATCAAAATTTTTTGCAATTTGATACTCCTTCAGTTTTTTAGTTTGTTAGATTTGGTTTTCATTCATTTTATTTGTTATTTTTTTATTTGAGATAATTTTTTAATTTAATTTAATTTTTTAATTTCACCGTCCTTCATTTTTTTCTTTCAGATTTGATACTATATCTTTTAATTGATATTTTTTTCTTTGGTTAATTTTTAAGATTAAGATTTTTTTTTATTTCATCATTTAATATTAAATTAGTTTATAATTGAACTTCTTAATTTAATCCAAGTCTATGATTTTACGAGATGTGAAGTTGAAAGATTAACTCATTTTTAAAATATTCGCTCGGGATGCTTGGTTTTTCATATTATTAAATTAGGGTTGCTTTCTATATATATATATAACTGAATTTATTAAACCTAGTCGACTCTATGACTCGACTCTCAAATTTTTTTCACTTCTTTAGAAATACTAGCATCACTTGAACTTTTTTCTTCATACTTCGGAAAAATTTGGCTTGATCGACGACACTCTGCTTACCATTGATATAAGTTTATCCGAGTCAATTTTTTTGTTATTTTATTAAATCTAGTTTTTTATGCTTTAAACCTTGAATTTTTGGTTCATTATAATCGGACTTCTTAATTTGTTTCAATATGATTTTCATGGTTTTATTACTATCTTACTTAAATCACAAATTTCACAAATTAATCATGGTTGACCCAAACCGATCCAATATGTTTTTTCTAAAAATAATATTTTTTTAAAAAATATATCATCTAACATGTTATTATTTAAATATTTTAAATGTGTTCAACCGTGTGCACTGAATTTTTTATTTCCTAGCGATTTTATATTTTTTTTAAATTGAAAAAAAAAACTGCAGATAGCACAGTTAAAAAGAAAAACCAGTAAATAATATGCCACTGCAGATTAGTCGAGGTGATTTGGAGCATGGACAAATGCCAGCATATTTGATCACTGTTCTTTGTTCCATGATAGGTAGATCGAAAACTACAGAACTATCTGTTGACTAGCTATCAAATGCTTTTGACACCTTCCTCTTAAAAAACGTGTATGGTTAGGTTTTCCAAGTGATGTGGTTAGCTTTTTATATTATATATAGCTTTAGAATTCCTATTCAAGATCCCATAATAGAGGCTAGAGCTGCCTAGCCATCACACTCATGTGCTTTATGAACAATCTTGGACAGCAGCTACCGAGATTTTTAGTTGATACTTGTCGGTTAAATGAACGAAAAAAAAACAGAAACTTTTTACTATTGCGCTAGTCTAGTAGGTAGTTTCCCAGAAGAAACTTGCGAGATACATACGGACAAATGCAATTGAGGTCTTTTGTCAAATCATATGCATTGTTTCCTGCTATGCTTCAATCAAGACCTAAAATACAACGGATTCGCAGCTAAACTCTTAAGAATGCTCATCCACAGTCGCCATATAGACTCTGGGCACCAGACCAAACTCGGGCATGTCAAATCGCGTACTATCATCGGTTAAGGTGTTTGTCATTTTGCAATGTTGTGTACAGCTTCATGATCAGAGTGGCATGTTTTTTCAAGCAATCTATCTACATTTGAGATATGGAGCAACTTCTTTATATTTCTTGAACATGAGCTTTAAATTCCTCCTGCGTATCAAGAAATGTAAAAAAGCAAAGAAGTTCAGTTTCTTGCTATTACAGTTCTGACTTCTAACCATTCTTTACTGGGTATATATAAGAAAACCTTGTTTTTGATACTGCGCCCACAGACAGGGAATGTACTAGTTCTATCATTTTGCTCAAATTAATTTGATTCTTGAACTATAGGCACATTCTTACTATAGAATAATGCTTCATGTTCTTCCGAAAAAGGACAATGCTTCGATACATGTAGTATATTGATTTGAGTGGCAAGGCTTCCAGTACCTGGACCCAGGTTTTTCTTGCAAATGGAGACATAGTTAGCGCAAATCACGGTTTGTAAGCACCGATAAATATCTTTTCGTTGTTCACTTCAATGGTTTTCGTGCTTGTATCTTTAATCAAGATGATGACGTTAGATAAAGAAAGCGTTTTTCATGATTGTAAAGATATCAATTATGTTAAATAAATCAAGATCGTGCTCTCAGGAATTTTTTTTCTTTCCACTGGAGATGAATGAATGTCCCTGTTCTATCCCTCTTCACAAATTCCAAGACTTTCGCCAACACATAGATATATAAAATCTCCCACCGTTTTGGTTTCTGATGCATCAAAATTCATAGTGTTACTGCGTTTATATTACACTAATTTCCATGAAACACTGAAGTTCCTTTCTCTTTGGATATTTTTTGACACATGCCCCTGGTTTTTTTCCCGAGGATATCAGGTTAAAGTGTTCCGTTCCTGTTGGTGTATTCCTGAATTAACCAATAAGGGGAGTGGTGAATCATTATTTTGTTCGTTTTGTGAAAAAGCCTAATTTCATGTCTAAAAAGTCTTCATTGATTAATAGGTGGGTAGGGCTTCTCTTCACGCCTAACATCCCTAGGTTGGAAGAATGCTAACCTCGAATGACATAGGTCTGCTTATTTACATACTCGATATTCTTGGCTCGTTCATATGCTGTGTCCAAATAATGGATTTGATGAATCGTTAAACTCATTATATTTGAATCTGGTCACAATAATTAGATTTGATAAATTATTAAACCCATTATATTTGAATTTGATCACGTGATGAGTCTGAACATACATGAATCTACTGAGTTATTAGACCTAATATTCATGGATTCAATTATATGCTGAGCTCAAGCGAACGTGAGTTTAGCGAGCTGTCAGATTTAATATCTTTAGGTTTGACTACATGTTGAGACCAAGTAGAGATGGATTTGGTGAGCTGCCAGATTCATCACCCATAGACTTGGATGCGCGTTAAGATTAATTGGTCTGGAAGTCATTATAGATCTCAATTTATTTATTTTTTAAGACTTTAATATTAAATGTTCATGTCAGGAATATTCATTCCTCTACAACCTTTGATGCATAGAAATCTTCTAAATGACCTATCATATTTCCATCAATATTAATATTGTATAAATATACTTATCTTTTATTAATATTGTGTAAGTGATATTTATCTCTTATTAATGCTATAAAAAATAAATGACACCCTAACTCATTCATTCAAGTAACATGACAGCTTGAACCACTCAGATAAAGAATTTATAATTTCTCTCCTTTATCTAACTATTCATATTTTAATTCTTAAAGCATTTATAATAAAAATACAAGAATAAATATTTTTATTTTTAAAAAGCTTATTTTCTTATTTATTATATTTTTTTAACTAAAAAATCACTAACTTTATCATTTAAATGCCGTAAACTCCATTAAAAAGAATTATTTTTTAGGTGTTGGACTTTCTACTGCTAATTATTTACTTCGAGAATATTAACTTTAACATGTGATTAACAATTATCAAAACATAACATCATTCAGAGCTTATTTAAACATTATCAGGAGGCTCGATCACTAGAAGTTAAGGAAAAGAGCATAATGTTTGAAAGAACTGCTGGGTGTGACAGGCCAAGGTTTGAGAAACAATGTTGTTCTCAGAACTGAAAGTGTGATTTTTCTAGGTATTGTTTTATCTTTCTCATAGAGTTGTTTTGAAATTGCACTTGATTTTGCTGAAATTGTTCCTTGAAGATTCATAAAAATAAATCTGAATTTACCTCAGCAAGATGTCAGAGTTGTCGAGCATTATTATTCATTAGGAACAGTCTCCGCTTTGAAAAAGCGCACACACACAAAGATATAGGTTCTTCTATAATATTCATTTCCACTCTAGATTGTACTTGTACCAAACTAAAACTTATAATCGTGTTTGTACAAGTATAGCTATTGATTAAGCACCAATTTTCTGTTAATAGCAAGAAGCAATACAACTGTACAAGACGAAATGGTTGTTCCACCACCATCACCTGCAAGCCCTTCAACGAAATTCTTAACACACCTACAGAGTTCAAACACTACTGACAAAGACCCATAATAACAGTCGAATCAATTTTTTTGTAGCTTTGAGAGCTACTCTTCAGTCTTCACTACCCCATTTTGGATAGGGTGCCCTGTAGTTCAAAAGATGCAGGAACCCTAACAGTTTGGAGTGATTATTGAGGACACTTTGTATTTTGGAGATGTTTTTAGGAGTACTATATATTATATGGAACATTGATGAAGGCTCAAAAGAAGGACCGTTTGGTAGGAGGTCTCCCAATAGCTCTCATCAAATTGGCTACCTCAAGAACTCTAGCAACTTTAGTCCCTCTCTTAGCTTCAGCTGATGCTCTTCTCTCCTCTGCCTTTCTGTGTGCCTTTGCCATCTCATTCTGCATCTTCTCTGAGGCTCTTGCTCTTTTCTCCTCTAATTTCCTCTACACAAATTCAAGACTTGTTGTTAAATGATGAATCGATTGTTTTGCATCACCTATTTCTTTTCTTTTCCTTTTTTGAAAAAAAACAAAAAAGATCAACCCCATGATGAAATCAACAAAGAGTTGACTGAAAATCAACCGAAAGAATAAAAGAATGGCCATACTGATTTATGAGCTTATATAGAATCCCTCAGCAGTCAGCACATAAGAATACAAGTAAAGGTCATACATGTTTATCTCCTGTACTTTGTGCTTGAAGCTTCAGAAACACTTCTCTTTGGAAAAAAAAGAAGAAGGATAGTTGTTGTGCTTTTCTGGAGGCAATAATTTCAAAATCTAGAAAGACTGTGAGAGGTACTACTTCAACCACAACCAGTGAAGTAAGACTGTAAGAGGAGGTACTTTAACCACATCATCAAGCCTTTGCATAGCCAATTATGACTAATTCCATCCATGATCTCTTAAATTAATGATCAATTAGTCTTAAGCGTCATCATAATCATAAGCATCACAACAAGAATACTTAACTACCTTTCTGCATGAAAGCATAAAACAAAAATTATAACTGGCAAATTAAAGACAGAACCACCATGTAAATAATCACGAATCAATGATTATAATAGACGTACGTACCTCTACTTTCTTCATCCAAGAAGTTGACTTCTGTACTTGCTCACTCTCCCATCCATTAATTATAGCATCTTCTCTCTTGAACCTATTATTGATCTTTGCAATCTTTGCATTCTGCCATGCAGTGATCTTAGTCTCAACCTCCTCTTTCTTCACTCTTAGCACAGACACTTCACCACCGGCTCCACCATGGTCGCTGCCATCCACACGAACGGACCCAAGCATTCTCGAGCTTGGTTCGGGGTCCAAAGGGTGGTTATCAGGTACAATAGCCAAAGGGTTAGTTTCTTCCGGCACGTCATCATCCTCTCCAAACCTAGACAGCAAGGTGTTGCTTCCATTATCATTAAGATCATTACGATCAGAGCTGCTATTGTTGGTAGTATTACTAGTTCCTATAGCAGACCCTGCAATCACAAGAGCATTAAACTCTCTACTCATGGTAGTAAAGTTTTCCCCTGAAGCACCTTCACTACTCATGGACATAGAGTATGATCCATGATGATTGCTGCCTGTTTCCCAACGGTTTCGAGGTGGTGGATGAGGTGGGGTTAGAGCATGGATGTCACGGATTTGTTCATTGTCATGGTCTTGATTGGTTTCTTCATTGGTTGTGGTGCTTGAGGAGGGTCTTTGGGCACTTAACATTGAGAGGTTTTTTTTTTTCCTGTAGTTTCTGTGTAAAGGTGGAATAGGTGAAATAAAGAGTACTTCAAGTTAAGAATTGGAGCGTGGTACGTAGTATTACGTTCGGTACTGTTGTTTTCAAAGGCGTTAAACAACATGAACCACTCATTATTGGAAGGAAAATTAATTGTGGTAGGAGCTCGAAGACTCCCTATTTATTCTTATGTTTTAAAAACATTTTAAGAATTTTTTATTTTAAATTAATTTTTTATTTTAAAATCATTTTTATTTTTTAATATATTTTTAAATAAAAAATATTTTAAAAAATAACTTATAACAAACTATCAAAAATAGCTAATAATAAAAGTGTTATTCCCGTCATAAAAAAACACGAGGGAGATAAGGTGGTGCTAATTCTTTTGAATTTTCTGAATGAATTTTCAAAGTGCAAATATTCTTATCCTCCAAGTTTTGTTAATTAGCTTTAACCCCGTTTGTATGTTTTGATTGTATTATCAGGTCCCTATAGTGACTATATGACAAGAGCTACAAACAACATCATACAATGCCTCCACGTATTAGATTATGAATTATTTGGTCATTGATCATCAAAATGTGACAGATCGTATAAGTAAAGCACACATATTGCATAAGTGGTAAATTAAGATCATGAATAGGACATTTTCGAGGGGGTTAAAACTTGGGAATTTTTATTTTTAGCAAAGAGATGAAATAAGTCAAACAAGGAGGGCTTCATATGCAAAAATGCTCTATAATTAACTTTTCTACCTGCTAATTTATTATAAGTGTCGGCCAAAACATTTTGGAGTTGACCCCACCATGGTTAGGTAGTGGTGGTGAGGCAGTCCCACAAATACACGCGCGTCGCAGGGTATCTATCACAAGTCCTGTAGATAGGCAGCACGTGGCGCAATAAAACTCCGTCATGCCCCATCACTGAAGCTACGTCTGTTCCTTCCATGCAAGGGCTTGTGTAGCTCCACCAGATTGCTGCCACGTGTATGGTGCCACTTCTGTAACTCACAGGTTTTCAAGATGCCCACGTCTCACGTGATAAAATAATGTTATCCTCCTACGTCAATTAATCAAACTATTAATCCCTTAACAATTGTTTGTCTTTAAAGTATTTGGTCCTATCTAGGAAAAGAAACTTGAGGTGTTGTAACCCTCTGGCTTCCACATTATCATTTAAAATTTCATTAAATGTCAAAGAAAGATTCTCGTAAATATACTTAGATTTGTTAAATTCAATGTAAGTTGACAGGTTAATACATGAAATTCAAGATTTAAAATTTAATTTAAATTAAATTTTTAATTAAACCAGATAAGATATTAACATAATAAAACCTAGTAGACATCACAGAATTTTTAATAGATATCAAACTTGATCTAAACTCTGTTAATGAAAGACAAAAATAACTCTATTTTAATAAAAATAATCTGGTTCCTTAATAACTTCTATCTTTTCCCGGTTTAGGTAATCCCAAAATCAAGTCTAGCAGCTATATATTTTGATACTAAAGATCTATGTAAAACTTAATATAAAAATAGAAGGAAAATATTACACGGGATGCTGTTCATCCCTTGCAATGGAGTCTACACGGTATTAGATTGACATGTGATGGGTATAGTATGAGTTTAAATAGCCCAGATGATTTTTTAAATGATTAGAGGGTGGATAATCCAATGAAGAGAGCACAGTTGGGTTGTCGGAGCTATCAAGTGATGTAATGGGAGTGTGTAATAAAATAGTGGAATGTAATATGTGTCCTCTATCATGTGACAGGTTTAAGCAACAGGTGTTTGTGGCTCCATGGGGACTTGGGCGTCTGAGGGTGACCCTCTCTGTTAATCTTGTATTTTCAAGAGTTTGATTAGGTTTTGGTGATTAATAAAAGCTAACATTGACACACCACATTTTCTGGGTCGTTTTAGGCCAATCCTTCACAGAAACTTCCTTGGTAAGGATTTGAATGTGTCATCAAAAGTTGATCGAGATTTTTAGATTTTTTTTTAGTTTAATGTGGGTGTCCGGCCAGCTTGCGCGCACCTCGACTAATCCTACGGGCCCT
>Ga0307512_10005318_pt1 | contig 13489 bp, 14 predicted proteins | sample 14_EM_MG_FD_200267 | JGI IMG/M metagenome (GOLD analysis project Ga0307512, IMG submission 200267) | Populus trichocarpa ectomycorrhiza microbial communities from riparian zone in the Pacific Northwest, United States - 14_EM | ecosystem: Host-associated > Plants > Roots > Unclassified | place... | reverse complement strand
GGAAATGTTCAAGGTGGGTGATGGGCGTTTTGTAGGGGATGCTGCTCGATCGGGGGTGACGGCAAGCGGTATCGTTCGCGGAAGTCCGCCTTCAGAGCGCCCGACGTGCGATGGCGTGGTGTGAGAGTCATCGCTTCCTTGATCTGTTGTGTTATCGGTACTGTCGGTTTGCTCCGATTCGGCGCTGAAACCACCACGGGTGGGGCTCAGCATACGCGTAGGACGAAGGAGCGGCCCGGGAGAGCTTGTCGCGTCCCCGAACATCCCCGTGTCCTTTCGACCGACGGTTGGAGAGGAGAATAGAGGGCCTGAGCGGCCTGTGGCCGACGGTGGGGGAGGATGTTTAGAAGGAGATGACGGCGGGCTCGAGACGCGATGTTGAGGCGAGGGAGGGGGTGACCCCGCCGTGCGTGACGGTGAGAGGGATAGGCCATCAGCGGCATCACGCAAGTTTGCCTGGCGGAGATCCCGTGTTCCAAAGTTCTTGCTGTGGCAGTTCTTACTGTGAAGAGGGGTCAAAAAAAACCATCATGGCGGCATTCATTGTGAATCGCGTACCAATATGGCTGAGATGTAGAGTAGCCTCATCAATGGTACATGATGCTATGAATGGATGCGATACACACCTGTTCATCGTGTTCAAGTAACCGGAAGGAGTCTAGCCTCACGCCGCAGCTCGTACACGCGAGACATGGCTGCGTGCCGCTGAGCACAGCTTCCTGGAACGCTCGAATGGTAACTCACCTTATGGTATAGCTACACAAGATATTTAGTTGGGATCGTATACGGGAGTGAGAGGGAAGTTGAAAACCGACCTTTCTGCCGGGGCCCATGACCTGGGTTGGGAGCCAGATATGTGAGCACGGATGGACCAGACAAAGGCGGAAAGACCTAGAGCTCACCTGCTCAGCAGCATAGACAGCCCTTGAACATCTAGGACAAATAGGAGTCCCTCCGAACGGATGCATCGTAGAGTAGGTAGGGTGATGAACGACGGTGTAAGGAAAGCTGGAGGGATGATGGGTGACCAGGAACGAATTATGAGGGAGTCGCAGCCGCACTCGGAGGCCGTGCTTATATAACTATTTGGAGTCGGAAAAGTCACACCGGTGGTTGACTTCCGTAAAGTTGGCGAGGGACGCTCGATGGTCCCTCATTTGAGGCACTCCCGTAGCAGATAGACGTGGTAAACCAGAAAGGGAAACAGTGCTGCAGTTGACGGGTCGACAGGTATTTCATCGATCATATATGAGAGTCCGGGTGAAACGGGGAGGGGTAGAGTCGAATGGGGCGATTCACGAGGTGGTATTACAGTTTCAGGGTATTAAAACTACGTGGACACATAAAAAAACACATCAATAACAGGGCATCTCATCATCCAGGTTGTATTCCTGTGAGGTGAGAGGATAAACAAGCAAGTGTTTGCCCAGATGGTATATGAGTCGGAGATTGAAAGCGATTAGGCTAGATTGATTTTTCGCCACACGCAGCCTTCCCTCCGTCCTTTTTACATCCCATCTACCCTCCCCTTCCTTGTCCCAAAAAGTCTTTTCATAGGCCCTCCATGTCTGACGACGAATCTCACAACCAAACCTTTGAGCAGGTAAGCATCTCTCGATCGGTCTATTTCTCCTTCCCAGCTCACTTGGTTCTCATTCGCGCGTTTCCAGGCCAGTGCTGGGGCCTCCACCACCTACCCCATGCAATGCTCTGCACTCCGCAAGAACGGCCACGTCGTCATCAAGGGTATGTGGTCAGCTTAGTGAGGGTTTGGGTCCACATTTTAACGAGTGGAATGATTCTCAAGGCCGTCCCTGCAAGATCGTGGACATGTCTACCTCTAAGACTGGAAAGCATGGCCATGCGAAGGTTCATCTCGTCGCCGTCGACGTGAGTCAATCCCTTCTTCCTCCATGAATATATACCTCATCAACGATCAGATCTTCACTGGCAAAAAATTGGTAAGCTCTAGCGCTCCACTGGGCTTTTGTAAAGTGGCCTGACATTCGTATCATAGGAAGATATCTGTCCCTCTACGCACAACATGGACGTCCCCAACGTCCGGCGTACAGAATACCAGCTTGTAAGTGTCTTTTGAAACAACAATATCGATATAAAAGAATCTGCCGTGCATGGCTAACCGTTTGTGTTCTCCAGGTCAACATTGATGATGGATTCCTCAACCTGATGACTCCGGATGGTACCTCGAAGGACGATGTTAAGGTCCCGGAGGGTGACATTGGCAAAGATATCACGGCTGGATTCGAAGACGGTAAAGATCTCCTTGTCACGATCGTCTCTGCCATGGGCGAAGAGCAGGTAAGCCTCGCTCGTTTGCAAACGGTTCGGGTGTGTATTTATGACTCGATAGGCCATCTCATTCAAGGAAGCCCCGAAGGGCTCTTAGTCCACACTCACGCCCATCCTGTCGATATTTCCTTTCTCTCCCTCGTGCACCTGCATTTTACGCCCATCCATTTATCGTCCTTACGGATGTCATTCTGTTGTGCATGTACTTTTCATGGCTTGATTCAGCGTGTGTACTGCATAGTCCCCTCTTTCGGTGTCGCAACGAGTTAGCATGGATTGAGAAGTTAGATTGTGTTTTGCAATTAGCTGTGAAAAAAAATGTAGTGATGAAGAAAAACATGTTCGGTGACACGGCATGACCCTTGCCTTGAGAATTCTCACAAGTTTATGATGCAACAAGAAAACAAGTTGAAAGCAATGGCAGTGCGGAAGATAGGGATCACGTATGATAATAGAAAGCCAACGAAGAACATAACGTTCCTACCCCGCTCTGCTCTCGCCCCTTGCACGCCCTGGAACATTCGAGACGGCCAAGCTCGTATGCAAACTCCCTTGCCTTGCGCGGCGGGGGATTGCGAGGGCGTCCCGGAAACTCTTCTGTTCGTGTTCCCACGTCGCGAAGAGGCGTGCATCCGGCAAGACCGGCCCTTTCTCCCCCTCCTTGTCCTTGCCATTCGTCAAGCCGTTCGCGAGCAGCTCCTTGCCCTTCGTCGCTGACGGCGTGGGCAAAGGCCCGGACGATTTGTCGAAATTGTTCCATGGCGCGGGCACGGCCGTGCCGTAGGTGAGCTTTTCCGGCCCGCGCTGGAGCACGGTTGGGTGCGACAAACGCGTGGTGCGAGATAGGATGGCTCCCTGCGGGATGAGACGCAATTCATGTCAACCAAACGTGAAAGATCGTGCGCCCGCAAATCTCGGGGCAAATGAAAATAATAATAAAGAAAAGGATGATGATATGTATCTATATAGATATGAATTAAAAGCACGCACTGAAAGTGCCTCTCTCGCCAACTCGGGTATTCGGGAAGTTTGGTGGCCGGCCAGTGGCACGACCCTCTCTTGCGTTCCGATAGGACGTGGTGCTGCACCGGGCAAGTTCAATTTCTTGTCTTTCTCGTCCTCTTTCTCTTTCTTATCTTCCAGGGAGGAGATGGGAATGGCGTATGACGGACCGGGTGGCGCTACTGTCGGCGCATTAGGCGTTGTTGTGCCGTACAGGGTGTCCGCGGGCTCCCAATGTGGGTTCTTCTGGGCTTGATTAAGGAGCACCATGGCAACGCGGTGGCGGGAGGGGTTCGCAGCATTTGGGTTTGCGGGGGGTGGGTGTGTGAGGATGTGGTGGTATGCACCAAGGAGAGAAGGTTGGATCTGGGGAATGAGTAGCTGAGTTGGCGGGGGTTCTACCGGCGCGCGCGGCTCTCTCAGTGTCGAAGGTAAGTGCCATTCGGGAGTCGACGCGAGGTTGGAAAGGGAGTATGGGACGATGGTTGTATAGTCGGCGGGGTTGGCCGACGACACCCGATTGAGGGAAGCCGCTGGCTCGATTTTTGATGGAAGCAGCTGTGTGGAGGAGGATGGTTCGGCGGACGGAAGGAGAGAAAGGGGCTCAGGTTCGAGAGATGGCCGCTCAGCGGGGAAGGGGGGGAGGAAGGAGGGTATGTGTGGTGGCGGCCTCCAACTCTCCGTCCGCGGCCGTTTTCGGGTAGGAGACGTTGGATTGGATACCGGGGATAATGGTAAGGGAGGAGTGGATGGAGGTCGTGGTGGTGGTGGTGTTAGTTGCCGTCCTCCGACGTCTTGCGATATGGGGGGGACATGAATCTCGCTGCTGCTGTCCTCTCCCGCTACGGTGGCATCCATCATTTCGACATCCTCCTCCTTCTCTTCTTCTTCGTCCCCATCTTCGTCTTCCCCCGTGTCCCCCGAAAAGAATTCGGGGACCGGTGCCCAGACTAAGGGGATTGATTCCCGCTCGACGGGCAGCCCGTTTGCCAGCGACGCTGAGCGCGAGAGGCAGACGCGTCAATACAAAAGATGCAATCATCATCACGTTCCTCGACTGACCCTTGAACTCGTTCAGATCCTCCTGTCGTTTCGCACAGTGGCCGGAATAGCGCGCCAACTCGTCGCCTTCCGTTCCGCAGTACTCGTGGAGCTCGTCCATGCTAACGCCGAGTTCGTCGAGGGCACACATGGCGTCCCTGACGGTGATGTTCAGCCTTCCCGCATGTTGAGCGTACTGCGAGCATGTTGTGGCCAGCAAGACGAGATAGCGCGAGAGGAGATCCGTGAGCGCGAGGGAAGCCTGGGAGGATGACCGTGTGAAGCTGTGAGCGTGGAGCGTCTTGAGAATCACGGTTTCGAGCAATTTGTGTGCACCGGCGTCCATGTGTGTGATGTTTAGCGTATAAGACGTCCGGTTTGGGCTCGCGTCGTCGTCGTTGGCGGCGAGCTCACTGTTGTGGTGGTCAGGAGCAAGCAATTAAAGCGCCGACCCAACCTCATCGGCATTACCCGTTAAACGCTGGCAGTAACGGCCGTTCAATTTCATTCTTCATTCTCTCTTCAAACATCAATTAGCGCGGCCCCCTCAAAGCGTGAGGTGAGCCACTGGTGAGCCTGAATAATATAAACCGTTAAAACATCCGGCCTGGATTTTCTGATCCTTCCATCAGGTATGAGTGGGGAAGGTAGTTTCGCGGCTTCGCCTAGCATTGAATGACTACGTACATGCTCAGGACGCGTGGCAAGGTCAGGACTGCAAACCATTTGCAAACGCCACAAACGTCTCAGGTCAGGCTACTGCGACAAGTCTGCGACACTCATTGCAATCACAAGGTCCTCATGGTGCGACAAATAAGCCTATTTAGAGGTCCTCTTATTACCTTCTCGAAGGAGGTACAGACGTTAATAAATCAAAGAGCAGTTTCAGGGTTCAAATGTCAGCGCTGATGGAATGGCACGCCGTGGAACACGCCAATGATCTGAAGTTTCGACCTCCTCCCGTAGTCGATCGACATCCTTCACAAATTCCTGGGCGCTTCATAACCGTCTTCTCGTCTTTCCTTCTTTGCTGTATGGGCCTCGCTTGCCGTACTCTGGTGCTTTGTTCATGAGCTGCATTTGGTGCGACCCTTTCTCTGTGTTTCTGTTCTTCCGCTATGGTTCGTCCCACGTGCTATGGCGAGGTTCCTATGCGCACCATAAGCCATGTGTTCCTGCGCCGCCTGGATGATCGGCTGCGGGTTTCGTCGCGACGTGTTCGGAATTGTCTGCCACTCTTCCCTGTTGATATTCTGTGTGAGTTTTCCCATCGCTTCGGACCATTCTTGCCGAAATTTCCGCTCATGCTATGATCGTACAGTATTCAGCGGTCGCTGGCAACTTACGCCAGCTGACCCCCTCCCCTCCCCTTCCCCCCTCTACTCTACACGACCCTTCATTGAATGCTGCAGGCTAGATCACGTTTACCTCCTTCGGTCTCTCTCTTATTATGATACCCGCTGCAACGCTCCCTAATTGCTTACTTCGCCACTTCTTCCCAACCGCAGTATTTTGCGTCTCGCTTAGCCCCGCTCTCCGCACTATATCCACCTCGATCATCATGGCTCCATTTTCCCTGTCGGATCATCACCTTCTGCTCTCAGCGCCGACTGGAAATGGTGATCACATTCTGAGGTGGGACCATCCGTAAGAGAAGCGCACTGTTCCCGAGGTCGCAGTATACCAAATACTAATATAATACCGAAAGCCGGGAAGTACCAAGATAGGAGGTTGGACCTCGAAGCTGTGACTATGATCGAGGTTAGGTGATACTACAAGGGTGTCTTATGTATGCCTACCTGTGTTCTTCAAAAGGATGGTTTTGCATAAGAGATGCGACGAAGGCACGTCACTTATATTTATCCACCTATCGCTTCCACTTCTCTCCTGTTGTGGTCATAGACTGTAATGTACCGTGGAGGAGTGTTCGTCACTGGCTGACGCTAGCAGATGCCGCATACAGATTTATGAGTGACACCGTACGTGTAGACATCACCTGTCCTCACTGGTTCGCCATCCTTTTCACTCGCATTCTCATCAGGCTGGTAACAACGGCTTCACATCTGGGAACTGCTGCCGTCATTACACTAGCACGTTATTGATAGCGCGATTCTCACACGATTGTCTATGCAAGACAATGAATTTATTTGGGCAGCGCCTCGTCAATAACGTCGTCCGGTCGCAGTCAATGTATACTTGCGGAATGACACTCTTTCACTGTTACGTGAGTATGTCTAACCTTGAGCTCTGGGAACAGCGTGAGTTTTCCGAGACACGTCTTTAGTGCTATCCAAACACCCTATTCTGATACCCTGCGGTTCAATGATACATCTGGCCCTCGAATCATGACGACAGCGATAGTATGTTGTGCATAATCGTTGTGAAATATAATTTTTGGAGGTGGGAAAACACAGGTCGCAGGTGTATAAGAGGTAGACAAATCAAGTGGGCGAAACGGACTCATTTCTTAGCCTTCACGCTGTCAATATATCACACTATATCACGGTCCATAAAGCTGAAAGAGTTCGATAATTATACAACAAGATTAAATAATGGTAATAGCAGGAAGCGTACAGTAACCAGCGTCTCAATAGTGGAACAACAAGGATAAGGGAGAATGCCAGTGGCAGGCAATAAGTAGATAACACGAAACATCAACCAGGTGCTAAGTAAGGACCATTGATCCGCTCTCGTCCCTCCCTGTAGTGGACAGTTACAGGGTAACCAGAGAGCTCTCGCGCAGCGATGAACTGCGCAATGGCATCCTGGATAGGTCCGGTTGGCTGTGGCCCTGGTAAGGAAATATTTTGTAGTGCTGGTAACACTTCTGTTACCCTTTCCCCAGTGAGATCTCCCAGGGCGGGGATGACTTGTCGGACTAATTTCCCGGATAGCTCCAGGTCCCTGAGGGAGGTGAATGGCTGTAAAAGTTCTATCCATTGTGTGTTCTCCATGTCGTCTTGCCATTGTGGCAGAGAATTTTGGTCCTCGTACATGCCGAGATGTTCCAAAGTGGGGGCCAAGAGAAGGAGCAAAGACGAGGTACAGACCTCTGTAAGTGACGAAAGCTGCCATTCCGATGGTCTGCATAAGATCCCCAACTCTAGCGCTTTGTAATCGTCCGTCCCTTTTCTCTCAAAGAGATTGACCTGAACGCGGTAACTAGAGAATGTTATGTGTGATAGATGGGGTGCCTTCAATGTTTCTGTGCGACTGATAAAATGGCAGAGTAGCGGTGTGTCAAATAGCAGTCGGTTGAAAAATTGTATTTGGGTGTCATTGAGTGTAGGGGCGTCAATTCGTGACACGATATCTTCCAAGTACTCACTATCGCCTTTGAACCAGATTAAGGTGAGAGCGGGGAGGATAATACGTGTGAGCGGAGGCGGATGTCGATTTGCCCCGTCGGCCAGGGATCGAGGGAATCGGAATTGCAGTTTGAGTGATTCGAGCTGTGTCAATGCGGACAAGCAAGCGACCATCGCCTCGGGTGAAATGTATCCGGACTGGGGAATGCCGGAAATGGTGAGATTGACAAGATCATGGGTAGATATGAGTAGTTTCTCTAGTGCCGGAAATGTAACCCCATACAACCAGAGTTCTCGCAGACGTGGGGCGGGTCCGCAAAGAAACAAATCAGGAAGGACTGGCCCATTTTGATTGAACGACTCCCAAAGTCTCAGAGATGTCAATGCAGGGAACGGATCGTCCAGCTTTATTGCCCGTATTTTCTTCAAAAACAACTTTGGCATACCGTTGATGTCAATTTTACACACGCGATTGTGCTGCTTGAGCGCGGCAATGACGTTATTCGCATCCTGCAGTCGTGACATTCCATGACAGCACTTTATGACAAGAGGCAATGATGGCCAGACATCCAACGCATTCCGCACGGGTCTTTTGTTTGTGCAAAGAAGTTGCAGATTCAGACGATATGGTGAAGCAAAAACGACCCATCGCCATCGCTTGCACACGTGCACCAGCGTGTGCCATGCATCTTCATGTTGCGGTCTTTGCAGAGTGCCATAACGTGGGGTATTGTCTGCAGCAACATAGAAGTCGAATATTTCGAGAAGGACATCATCAGGAAGTGTCCCCATAGTTGCCCTTGGGTAGAGCTGGTCTATACCGCCCTGACTTGATAATTGTCCAAGAGGAATATACCAATTACCACTCACCTTGGCCCTCTTCGACCCACGACTCTTTCCGTAAAAATGTAACACGCTTTCTCCCGTTCGAATTCTTGACAGTCGGCATTACCAATGGCCTGAGGGATGGATATTTGGCGATAGCACCGGTGTTTCGAGTTTCGAGCAGACCGAAACAGAGACTGCTATGGATGACAAGTCAGATCCCTATGCAACAGTTCTAGAGAACGAATTGAGACGTACTGGTCAAAGGTGAGAACAGAGGAAAATCAATTTTGATGTGTGATCTCGCGTTGAGAGTTGTCACATACGTGACATACACGTGTCGTAACATAGCTTCGACATATGTCCAGTGCTATAGCACGACTGGGGAAGCAGATAACCTGATAAGGTAGGGCCGGTACGGTTTCATCAAACATCACGTGAGTGTGACACTGCATTCTGTGGCCCACAGCCGCGCCAGGCCATGCCATTCGGGACTCAGAAATCCACTGCACATTTTGAATAATTCTTCAAAAACTGGATTTATTAAAAATCTGTCCGCCCTTAAGTGTTCTAAACACACTAATATACCTTTAAGCGCGAACCGATTTTTTATTAGTGTTGTTGTTGGAAAGTTATTCACCATTTTTCCCTTTGTCACGCTTTTTGCCCATTTTATCACGTGATGTTTGATGAAACCGTACCGGCCCTACCTTATCATTATCGAAAATATGAATAACACCAACACTCATCAAGTTTGGTGCTGTAAGGTGGGCACGCGCTGTAGCCTCGGAAAGAGTACTATTCGGCCCACGTGACGCCTCCCGAACGCCCGACTAGCCCGCCACGCTTGGCCCTCTCGCTCAGTCTCTCCTTGCCTCGTCTGCCTCGCCTTCAGCCCTTCCTTTTCCACCCTCGTTTCCACACGATCGACACCTTATCTCGAATAGAACAAGACTCGCGGATCGCCCACATCGCATCGGCTGACGTCAAAAGCTCGAAAGACAGTTGCTCCACATAGCACGCGTCGCTCGCCGCCCCTCGGTCTGGACCATGCTTGTGTTGGAAGGATCTTTATTGTATATAGCTGCATCCGGGTTACTTTTTCGTATGTCGTCATATCTCCTTTTGATTTAGACGTCTGCTCTTCATTCCATGCCTTCCTATTTCGCTTTAGACTTTACCGTCGAGCATCGCCGCACCGTTCCTCACCCTCGTCGCCTCGCGCTCAATGTCGTGCACCTTACGGCAATATAGTTAAAATCTCCTGCGTTTCGGACACTGCTACCCATCGTTTACGACGCTGCGCGGCCTGTCGCCCGCAGTACCATCTTCGAGTTCGTCTTTTCACCTCTTCCCCTCTAGATCACTTTCTGCGTATAGAATACTTGTCTCATACTATCTCATTCTTGCACATAAATACCCCCGCGTCTTGCCTCGTCAAAGGCAAAGCAACTGTGGCCCACTTTTCCCCTTATTTTGCGTGCTTCTCTTCTCGCCTGACCGTTTGACGACGAACCGAGTCTGCTGAACCGTCACTTGTCAACCTGGTCCGGGTTTTCTTTGTGTTTTCACTCGCTGTTTCTCTTCTCCTTAGCCGACCGTTCCGCGCCTCTCGCCATCGCCAACGCCATTGCATCTCATCGCTCAACCTCTTCTCTCGCGCGTTCTCGCTAGCTCGGGATCGCCGCCTCGTCTCCTCAAGAACTACTTTCGAACTCACTTGCTAGGTCACTCCGGGCCGGCTACCTACATTCCTGAGGCCCAAGGATTCCCGGAACTCAATATCTAGCTTTTGCACTTTCTACACCTGCTGCTAGCACCAGACCCTCCCCGCGCTGCAAGTGCACCCTTCTAACACAGGGTATATGCTCGCCTTTCAAGCACGTGATCCCTGTTTCAGCTCCTGGGCGCTTACGACACCGCTGCGGGCTCTAAGATACTTCCTTGCACTGGCAAGTCTCGACAGGTACCGCTTCCGTCTCCCGTCTAACTGGTCATTTTGCGGAGAGCCTGCCATTTCCACATTTTCACGTCCGCAGTAGCCACTAGCCACTCACCAATGACTATTTACGTCACAGGCAGGGTACATTCAAGCCTGCCACGCACATCCCCTGCCGACGAGGGATAACTGTGAGGTGACCAGGCCCACCAGGGGATGACCTTGGACCAAGGCTAGCCATGCTCTGGCGCTTTGTTCTTTCCCCTCTCTTCATGGTAGCTCGTTAGCCAATAAGCGGACAGACTTCACGACATGCCTTGAGAACTTTTGCTTCGCAATGCACAGGTCTTGAAGGGGGAAAGAATCCACGAGAATCTTGTATGTTATCATGTCATCGCGTGTAGCAGTGATCCATGGCCAATTTCTCGACGAGTAATCATATAAAATCATGCGTATCGTGTTCCAATATACAACGAAGACGGGTCAGCGCATCTGTACACAGTACACAGTAGTGCCACAGCAGTCACTAATCCATTACGGACTTGGTAAGATATTCTGACAGTAGTTGTACCACGTCCCGTTGGTTGTGGAGCGATGCCAACTCAGAAGGGGTCCTGCCCTCGCTGTCACGCGCATCAACACCCGCGCCTTTGTCCAGCAAGAATTTCACAGTTTCTACATGTCCTTCCCGGGATGCATGGTGCAGCGGCGTCGCGCCATTATTTGTCTGGGCATTAATCTGTGCTCCGTGGTCGAGTAACATCCGAGCAAAATCGGTCTGTCCCCACTCCACCGCCATGTATAACGGGGTCCAGCCGTCCTCGTCCCGGGCATTCACATCGGCGCCGCGGTTAAGTAGCCGTCGTCCAACCTCGAGGTATCCCCGCCATGCTGCCAGATGCAGTGCGGTTCCATCCCATTTACCCCGGAGATCCACATCTGGAAAATGGTCGATTAATAGTGAAAACGTTTCCAAGTGTTGACCTTGGGCTGCTACACCCAACGCACGACGAACCCCCTTGGCATTTGCACCTTCTGGATGCTTGGCAAGGAGACGCCCGACCAAGTCACAGAATCCGTGAAATGCAGCATGGTATAATGGGTCTGCTTCGGGTTTGGGGGGGTGTATGCTGGAGGAAAGATATGGTCTCTGTCCAACTTCGTCGTAGATCCAGAGCCAAGTGGCAAAGTACGGTTTTTCCACGTCAAACAGACAATCCATCCCATCTTCGATCCGCGATGACACATTCTCGAATTGCGCATGCCTGACCCAGTATTGCGCAGCGTATCGAGCCAACGGGAAGTTCTTGATCTTGTTCTGATCAACCTCGTCGTCCAATCGAAGGAGAACACCAAGGCATGCTTGAGCAAGGATAGTATGCGCAGCCGCTAGTTGAATATGATAGTGCGAGACATCCCTGCTTGACTCCGCAAGACGGTCCGACGTCAAATATTCTTTCACCGAGAAGTGCGAAAATTGAACGATCCGCGAATCACCGTCCTTGATAATCGTGACCAAGCTCGAACATGCCGATAGCACCGCTTCCTGATGGTCAGACCATCGCCAACCTGGATTCAGCATCGGTGTCCCTCCAACCTCAAAGTCGACTGCAAGAACTTCTGACAGTTCCTCGACCCGAAGCGGGCGAACAGCGACCACGAGACATTGGAGGAGTCGGTAAGCATGTCCTTGGTTTGCCTTCCTGATCTCCCTCAATGCCCGTTCGTACGTCTGATCCAGACTCTCGGGTAACTCCTTGAGGATGCGGCGCACACTCGATGGGAAGGACTGCGATAGAATTTCCAGTTGGCAAAACACCCAACGGAACCTATGTGATGTAATAAGCATGTATCATGAGAGTAAGACGACGGACTTACATTCCGTCGGCTTTCTCTGATAGCGTCTTGATGACAAGCTCCTTGTCCTCGTCTCGCCATTTCCGCATCGTGTCGTCCGAGTGAACAATGGAGGTGACATAGTCAACGATATCCTGCTTTTGTCCGGTTTCATCATGAAGTGAAACAGGGTGAGGAGTCAGGTGCTGAAGGATCGCTTGGATATCGATCTCTGGGCGACTTGTAACGCATATGTGCAGATTCGGAAGGCGGAGGTCAACCAGTTCATCGACAAGTTGAAGGACCTCTTTCCGGGGAGATGGAATGCCAGAGTTGTTGGGGCACTCGTCGAGTGCGTCCAGAATAATGTAAGTGGGACCTTGCAGAGGGAGAGCGAGCATTTTTTTGAGACATTGTGTCATAGTGCGGTCACTGGGCTTCTGAACACCACTGTCGTGGTCCGAATAGAGGCGAGAAAGTGTATCGCAACGAGAATCAGAGCGAGCAGAAAGCTGAATGAGGAGAGAAGGGAGCATGTTGCGAAGTCTTTGCTTGTCAGTGTCTCTGAAGTCGAAATAGAAATATGCAATGGAGGCACTTCCTGAGTCGCGCAACTTCATGATATCTTGAATGATTGCGGCACTGGGTGACCATGTAAGTTCCTGAAAGCGAGAAGTGACAGGGGAGGACGAACCAAAGTATGCTCTTTCCCGATCCCGCTATTAGATTACCGATGATCAAAACTTACGGCACAGGGAATAAGAACCAGAGGTACGCACGTTTCCCATGTACCCACAAGAATGGACCTGTGGATTTCCATTGACTAAAAATGGAGCCACGAAAGAACCATTGAGCTGATCCCTCGTGTTGAGCGTCGCATGCAATGTTATGATTGATTGATGGGTTCGGAGGAGAGAGCCAAATTCGAAGGCGTTCTCGGAGTTCGCTCCCTGAGAAGATTTGTAAGTTTGGAGAGTCAGGGCAATTGGGTTTGGAGATGACTCACGGTTTACTTGGTCTACTTTGTGATCAAGACCTTGAACCAACTGTTGAACGTTTTGCACCCCATCACCGACATCTTGAAGCGCATCCCGGACATCCTGCACCCCCTCATCGACCTCTTGCACCTTGTCCCCGACACCTTGTACGCCCTCGCCAATACAAATCACTCTGCCCTCAATGTTGTGAGAAACCTTCAGGAGCTCCACAGACGCCATGTGGGCCTCTT
>Ga0307512_10005317_pt1 | contig 13491 bp, 18 predicted proteins | sample 14_EM_MG_FD_200267 | JGI IMG/M metagenome (GOLD analysis project Ga0307512, IMG submission 200267) | Populus trichocarpa ectomycorrhiza microbial communities from riparian zone in the Pacific Northwest, United States - 14_EM | ecosystem: Host-associated > Plants > Roots > Unclassified | place... | reverse complement strand
GCACTGACTTTCTCTTTCTCTGTGGCTTGTGGTTGTGTTGTGTTGTGTTGGAATTGCGTTGCTGGGTATTTAAAAGGTATGCACAAGATCGCAGGGTATTTAAAAGGTTTTCTCCTGCAAAAACACGTAGCGGTGCCTGGGTAATTTCAGCGTAAAAATTGCGGTCACAATAGGTAGGTGTTAAAGTCTGAAGTCAAATCACTTTGTGGATGTGGCTGGTGAGGGATCGGCAATGACAATTCGCACTAAATTTGACTACAAAGGTGGGTTGCGCAAAAGTCTCCAATAATGGATACATAGTTTGTTATTGCCATGATCTAGATAGGTCGCATGCGATTAATGAATAAATAGAAAAAAATATTGGCCTCAGCCTCGTCCCAGATGGTGTCTGGAAAATGCAACTTTCTTTTATATATATATTCATTAATCGCGTGCGGCCTATTTAAATCATGGCGATAACAAACCGTCCAGTTCTTGGTCATAATTGTCCGTCCCCAACCCTCGGTCAGTCTCCAGGTAGGCACATTGTAGCTCCCATTTCCCTCTCTGGAAGAAGCAACGGGATGCGAAGACAGTGACAGCTAATCGAGCGGGTGGCGATGTCCCATGACCGCATCTCTGTCCCCGGCCGACCAAGAAGGAAATAAAAACCAGTGCAGCTCCATACAGCCATCACCCAACCAACCTATCTCATCTTCGAAAACGCCAAGACTCGTAGATCAATTTCCCAACCTAGTAACGACTTCGGCTTCATCGTCTCGGGAAGTTCTTTCCGACGGCGAACAGCGGCCTGGAACCGGTCCCGGGGGGCGGCGGGGACCGGTCGAAGCGGGGCAACGAAACAATGACACTATCAAAGCGTTGTGATCGTTATAGATCATAGCTTCCTGCTCCTTCTCTCCCCAAGGATGCTCACCAGTCAGTGTTATTGTCTCGTCGCCCCGCTTCGACCAGCCGCCAGTCCGGTTCCGAGCCGCTGTTCGATGCGGGGCTGAAAATCGCGAGCCGATGAAGCCGAAGTCGTTGCTAGGCCGGGAAATTGATTTAAGAGTCTTGGGGTTTTCAAGAAGTGTGAGATAAGTTGGTTGAGTGGTGGTTGTTTGGAGCCGGACTGGTTCTTTTTTATTTTCCGGGATGGGCTAGCCATGGAGACCGGTAAAAGGAGGCATCCCTTTCCCAGACGTCCGCCCTACACCGAATACACTGCACTCGCAGTGTGATACTCTGAGCACGCTGGTGGAACGGACTGCTGGCTTCCTGTTAGCTGATCACCTGGAGAGGGCCGGGGGCTTGCACGATGGGCAGTACGGGTGCCGCAGACGGCGGCCGACAGGGACGCGGTGATGGTACTCACATTTGGACCCAGGAGGCGTGGCGGGGAGGAAGGGTTGCGGGCTCGCTCCTCTCATGGATGTTAAAGCGGCATAACAATGCGAGCGGTAGCCTCTTGCTGACTACGTTGGCGCCCCTGGGGTGCAGCATGACCTCGCCCGGTGGGTGGACAGCTTTATGACCGGCCGCTCGATCAGGCTGGTGATTGATGGAGCAGCGGGGGGCGGCGTACAGGGTGGAGAGACGGGAGTCCCGCAGCACCCACCATCTTCGTCGCATATCTGTCGGGCATCTTCGCGCCGGCGGAGGAACTATCTGTAACGAGATGGGGCCGGTAGGGCTGTAAGTAGCGGACAGACGGTGAGAAACAGACGAGTAGGCGAGCGGTGAGCGACGAGCAACGAGCAACGAGCAACAAGTGCGCAGGACAAGGGGCACGACAAGGGGACAAGACTGAGGGCAAGACTGAGGACGAGACTGAGGACGAGGCTGAGGACGAGACTGAGGACGAGACTGAGGACGAGACTGAGGACGAGACTGAGGAGGACAAGACTGAGGAGGACAAGACTGAGGGCAAGACCAGAGGGAAGGCGACAGCAACCGTGGTATTGCCAGGCAAGATCGACAAGTTTTTGCGTAGTGAAGAAAAGAAGAAGAAGAGGAAGTGTGGGCAACGGCTCCTTATAAGGATATCCGTCGCCCCGCGCAACCGACGCATACTCACTAACATTAATCCCCCCGCCGCCCACATTCCTTCTTTCCACACTTCCGAGCCAAGACAACGAGCTGTGGCACTATGGGGGAGGGGATTCTCGTTTGTGGATGGCATCGCCTGGCGGGCGGAGGGTAAAGACGAGGCAGAGGTGGCCAGGGAGCTGGGGGCGGCGGGCGGAGTTGGCGAAGCAGTGGGCTGGCCAGAGCGCGTTAGCCTTCGACAATGGCAAGACGGAGGCGGTTTTCTTTTCCCGTCGCAGGGCGAATCCGACGAAAGCATCGCAGTGGGTGACCGGGAGATACAGCGGGACAAGAACGCCACCCGTTGGCTGGATTCTCAGCTCACCCCCCTCAAGGAGCACCACAATGCCTGGCTCAAAATCCTGAGCGGGCCCATCATCGGATTCAACGGTTGGCTGGTCAGATGAGACTGTCCCCGGACAACTGTCGCTGCGTGCAAACAGCGTGTGTGCAGACGGCGGCGTTCTACGGCGCAGAGCGCTGGTGGAAGGAGGGGGAAGGGCCCAGAGCGACAGGCCGAAGGGAGGAGCTCTGGGGTTTGGCGAACGAGCAGAGCAGGGCGGCGACAGGCCGCCTGCGGTCAACCAACCAGGGCACCCTCTTACTGGAGGCCAGCGGAGCCCTTACTCAACAACAGAGCGAGTCACTTCGCCCTTCCGCTGAGTTATTTCCTGGGCCACACGGGTAGGAGGGAGGAGACGATTTGCTGGAGTTCGCTGCAAGCTGGCCGAGGTCACCATCATGGATGCTGCTGGAGTTCAGCTCGAGGCGGAGACTCCCCGCTGTGGCCTCTCCATGTGGACGGGCGGTCTCGGACGGAGGACGGCGCCTACGAGTGTGCTGTGGCGTGGAAGAGGGGATCGAGCTGGGCCCGAGGGCGAAAACGCATATCTATGGGCTACGATCGGGAGGAGTTCGATGTGGAATGCGCTGTCAGGCACCACCGGATCTGCCAGTCGACCATCTTCGCGGATGCAGGCAGCCATCACCAGAATGGCCTCTGACCGGGAGCAGCTACATGGCTTGTGCAGGATATCTAGAACCGGGGATCCGGGTGGGGATCCGGTGGTGCCCAAGTTACGAAGGCAAAGATGACAGACGACAAACCGGACGAGAATGGAGGCGAGTGGCTTAGGTTCCAGGACAGGGCGATGCCTCTGTCGGCGGATTTCGGAGGAGAAGTAGCCAGAGGCCATCGCCTCGTCTCGCCAGAGGATCCGCCCGGCAGTCTACAAGCCGCGGGACAAGCAGCGGATCGATCCCCTCTCGGCCAGCGCGGACAAGAACACCGCGAGACTTACCACCAGCTGAAGACGGGGATGCAGTCAATCGCTGCTGGTGGTGCGACCCCGATGGAAGCAAAAGGTGTTTGCCAGACAAGGGGAACACCTTTTCAAGAACTGCAGCCGGCCGTTGGGGGACCGCCCAGCGGGTCCTGTGGGACGAGGTGCTGGCGCAGGCCGGCCGAAGGAAACGGCCTACGGCTATTCGCCAGGTGTTCGCGGATGAGCGGTGCCCTGAAGCTGTTCTGCTGTTCTTGCGGAGTACGGGTGTTGGGAAGTTGGCATCGCCAGCGGATTGGGCGAGGGACGGAGTGGGGGAGGGGGGCGGTCGGAAGAGTAATTTTCTGTCGTTTCATTCGATCTGTCTTTCTTGGTCCGCGTCTTGTTCTTACTTTCCTTTGTGGTTTAGGGGGGCGGAATCGCAACTGACCGGGGAGCGTCCTAGGGTCGAGAAAGAGGAGGAAGTAATGAATGTGATCTGCGAAGGTAGTACATATGTAGGTATGTATGAGGTATGTATGTATGATGTATGATGTACATTGTACTATACGCTCTGAAGAAACAAAAACAAAAAAGTCTTGGCCGAGCGAGCGGAGCCTGTCTTTCGCACACAACCGCCCATTCCAAAACCCCCCCGCTTTCCACCCCACCAACGCGTCGCTCAGCTGTCCCCACCGCATACACCGTTACCATGGCCGGCCGCAAGAACGCGTCCCAGAAATTTTCCTCAGCTCTCGGATCCGCGCGGACACACAACGCTCGCGTCAGCAAGAAGTCGAAGGCCAGCGCCAGAGCGGACAAGTACAAGAACGCGCTGCTCGCCGACGACCTCGACGCCATCCTCGAGCGCGAGGGCGTGCTCGGTGGCAAGAACGGCAAGAAGCAGCAGCCGGGGGAGGGTATGGAGGTGGGCTCGGCAGAGGAGGCGAAGCGGCAGCGGGAGAAGAGGAAGAGCGGCAACGTCGAAGACTTGTTGGACCGGCTGGGTGGGCTGTGAGTTGGGGCACAGTCCGGTGGAGTCGCGGGGTTGGCGTTTGTTCGGCCCCACGGTGCAGAAAGAAAAAAGGTTGGCGTTTGCTTGTTTTCCAGGGTGAGTGGTTGCCGCTGGAGCGGTCGAGTCTCGGCTTTGGTGGACGCTTCTGACTGCTCGGATAGTCTGCTACTCAACGCAAATTAAACACGCTCGTTCTTGGGGGGGGCTGGCTTTCTCGTAATTGGCGCGGATGTGGGTTTGGGCAGATGAACTCGGGTCAATCTCTCTCCGGCCCCTCCGATTGCCGTCGGATGTCCGCCCACAATTAAGTCCACGTGACATCGATACTATGTATTGGATATAGATCATTACGGGGACGCAAGTGGTGGATCCCCGGCTGTCCGCGAAGATTTCGATTGTCGACTCGCGGGGAGGGCAGCTACACTTGGAGATGTTGCCTGGTCAGAACCGACTTAGCCCCCAAGACTACGTTCCTCCTCGCCGAGGGATCCCGCAATTGTGATGGGGGATGAAACAGAACCGACTTAGCCCCCAAGAGGCTGCACACTACGTTCCTCCTCGCCGAGGGATCCCGCAATTGTGATGGGGGATGAAATTGGGGTGAGTTTAGCGCAGTGGGGCCCAGAAGGATAAAAAAGGGATTTTGCAACTTTGGGATGGGGGGGATGGGAGAAAGCTTGATTTTTAGTGGTGAAACCCTTGAATCCATCCGGTCAGTGAACACCAACGCACTCAATATCCGTCGTGAGCCCCCAACATCGGAACCAGTGGCTCGCATTATGTGGCGGATTAACTGATATCCCCGCTGCGAGTGGGTACATTCTCTGCCACCGGTCGCAGAAACAGGACGCACTCCCTTCCCTCCATGGGGTGATGTCGCACTGGCATGTTTTTAACCTCAATTTCTCGATGGTATAACCCCAAAGGATCCCTACCGCCTTGCGAAATTCCTCCGGTCTAACCTACAAGATATGAGTTGGGTGCAACTGGTAATCTCGAGGTGTGCGAATGACTTAATTTCGGCGGCTCTTTAAACCAAAGCGGATGAGCTTCACTTGGGGCTAACCGTGCAATAATATTGCCTGTCTGCCCAAACGTCGGCGGAGGCCGGTCTACGTTTGCCCAGTCAGCCACGACCGCACCCCCTGCCGAGCCTATGCAGCATCGGCTTGGCCGTGGGGAGTGGCGCATGTAAACCAATTCTGCTGGCTGGGGAACAACCGCCTTGTATGTAGATATGGCCGCTTGGAAGACCGAATGCTGGCACGTGTGTGCGCACATTGTGCTGGGAGAGTGCAATATGAAACGCTGCCTGCGATGACCACAATTGCGTGAATATATCCGTTCCGGTGATATGCAGAGGCGGATTCCAGTCAACCCTGATGACGTAGGTACGGCACGTCGTCCGGTACAGCGGACAAGTCAATACTTTTGGCAGCACCCTCTGCAGTACTTGGAGTTATAGTCTTTCTTGGGTTCGGTAGCTGCATGGCTTGGACACCTCTACCGCCGCTGAATGCCATGCGTCTAAGGATTGCGGTATACGATGATGATGGGGGGTATCGATATATGTTTGATGGACTGCTAGAGAATGGTGCGCCGACTGCCAGTTGAATGTACCTGTCGACTGTTGATCGGCGTTACCACCATCTCTCGACGACAACCGTTGCTCACCGAGGCTCGTCAGAGTCACCTCGGAGACACTCCACCGACATGGCAGATTGAAGATGGATCGCCATAGCGGTAACGGTGACACTCGAACAAGGTATCCTGATCCGGGCTGACCGTTGCCCAGGTGCTCGACGGCCGAGCGGATATCCAGCGATCCCGGCAAGACTTCTCTATCTACGTCCGGCATCTGGGTGGCCCCGAATGGACATGGGGGTAAATCTCTCTCGGGGCTTGCGGCTCCTGGCTGGTCAGTGGAACGTTGACTCTAGAACTTCGGATCTCCGAGAGTTGTGTGTACCCAGGCCATGGGGGGTATCGCAGTGGCCGGAGTTTTCTGACCTGTCTCGAGGTTCGCTATCCTGCGCTCACCGTGCATTACCCACCTACCCCCTCAACGCGAAACGAAATGTCTTATTCAATCCTTCAAAATCATTACGATAGATATGTACTGGAGAAGGAAATCATTCCCGCAAATGGTAATATCACTCGCGGAGAGGGCGGGGTGCATGGTGTCACTGAGACTACGGTAGCCTGCCGGGCCGTCTTGCGTGGTATCCCCGCCTGCACCGTGACTTGCGATATTGATCGGCGACGGGGCTGGGGGCGTGTCTTTGCTAACTAGATCGTGGGGCCTTGCGGTAGTTATACTGGTCCCTGGTGGCGATGAACTCTGGCACCGCCGCCTGTGATATCTGTGTACCTCCACAGCCGGTTCCCGGCGCTCAATGCCAGGGGCATCCAGGACTACTAGATAGATACATACCCCGTCTACCCAGCCGCCATAGAGGGCATCTTCCCCACCGCTGGCGCCGATGCCGGCGAGCCCAACGCCAAAGCCCGTTCTCCAAGCTCGGATCGTACTCCGGCATGGCCACGACTATGTATGCCAACTAAAGGCGTACTTCGATGCCCGCGCACGGTGATGGCGGGCGCGACCACAAGCGGTGGCTGGCAGGGAGACACGGCGACATGGCCGAGCCGGTGGAGAGCACCACGTGGACAGCCGCTTTCTGGGACAAGCCGCCATGCGCGCCCAAAGTGCCCGGCGGGCAACTGCGCGGGCCACCTCGTCGGCAGTGGAAAGGCCATGACATCGACCGAGGACACTTTGGTGCTTCCGGCCCGGCGCAAAGCCTGCGTGTACCTCCGTCGGCACCAGTGCGGGCGCCTTCGGAGCCGGCTCCCCGAGGACGGGCCCCCGATACAGGTGCGCACGTGAACGAGGCGTCCCTCGCCAGCCCCCAACTGGGAGACCGAGTTCTGGCGCGCCAACTACTTACGCCAAGCTCTCGGCGATCAGGACCAAGCATATCTATGACCCTTTCTGCGCCCGCCACCGCCAGCGAAAACGGGAACTACGCCACGCGCGGGTCGGCCAACGAGGACGTCCTCTCGACCTTCTCGGACACGGCGCCTCCAGTCTGCCATGGCCGCGGCGGCTCCGTGCCCATCTCGACCTCCGGCGCCTGCAGGGACTTTGGCACCGTCGTCGCTCGGTACAACACCACCACGTGACCACCATGCACCTGGCCATGCCTGGGCACGTCGGCGCACCGCACCCGTTCATGGGATCTCGGAGACGTATGACGGGCTGTAGTAAGGGGGCGCTGGACGGGAGGGAGATCCGTTCATATATGTAGGCGTGTGCGTAGCTATGTGGAAAGGGGGGGCAATCAATGTGCCATCGTCTCCATCCCAACAGCCAGCCGGCCAATCAGCGGTCACATCCCCCGCACTGGTGTGACAATGAGGACGCCGCAATCCCCGCTATCGTAAAGTACATTGACTGCAGCATCCGACAATTCCCCATCCATCCCATCGTGTGTATTATTGTAAAACATTACAGCGAGAGGAAAAGAGGAAAACAAATTCTTCGGGTATAACTACATAGGTTATTTATGTGTATCATCCCCGCCCATCTCCCAGCATTATGAAGGCTGACATTATGAAGGTTATTCCCCACAGAACGCCGCCGCCAGAACAAAGAAAAATATAGGGAAAAAAGAAGAGAAAAAAAGCAAGTCGCAACAATTTCTTCCGTACCCATCGTTATATCGTGTGTCATTCGTAGCTCGTGTCCTCCCACTCACCCGCCCGTCGCCGCCGCGTACCGATCATAAGCCGTCGTCCTAAAGGTACGATCTCCTGGAGCTCCCAGAGCGATGGCTTCTGGAGCTCCCGGAGGGATGGCTTCTGGAGCTCCCGGAGGGGTGGTGGCTCCTATGCGCGCGACGAGGCCGCTCGGGGTAGTGGGCGGCGGCGGGGTCGACGAAGATCTTCTCGCCGGAGGGGGTGTCCTCGACGATGAAGGTGCGGTGTCTCTCCATCTCCTGTTCATTCTGCTTGTAGACGACGACGGCGAGGATGGCGGTGATGAAGAACATGATGATGTTTGCAATGGCGAGGCCCCAAGCGGCCTTGATGAGGCTGCAGTTGTCCGGGTTATTCCAGAACTCGTTGTTGTTGTTATTGTTGTTATTGTTGCCGTTGTCGGTGAAGTTGACGTTGGCGGGCGTCCCCGTGATCCGCTGGCCATCCGACGTGATGAACACCGTCTGCGTCGCCGCCGGCGTCACCACCGCGTTACACTCGTAGTTGGCGATGCGCGACGTCATCGCCACGGCCGCGATCAGCGCGCCCATCGCCACCACGTCCCAGAACGCGATCCAGAGCGCCGTGTTGCCCGCCCGCAGCACCGCGATCAGAATGCAGAACGCCCACACCGACGCCAGCAGCGTCACCACGAACAGCGTCAGCACGCTGCCCGGCGTGTCGATGTTGTTGCTTTTGTACCTGCGCGACGTGACGTCAGTGTGCGTGTGTGGGAGGGAGAGAGCGGGACGGGGGGGGGGCGTACCAGCTCACGACCGCCGCCGTCAACGCCCACGCGGGAATCAGCGTCAGGATCTGGAGCAGCCGAAAGATGGTGTGGCCTTGGCCCGCACTGGCGTCCGCCATCGTGCTAAGTAGGTTTGTTGTGTCTCTGTTGGACCGTTGCGTGTGAATTCCGAGCGAGCCTAACGTAGTGCAGCGGGGGATGGCAGCAGCAGTTGGGTTATGTATGTAGTTATGTCGACAGCCGACGATGGAGATGATGGGGGGAAACGAAAAATTGCAGCGGGCCTCCTTCTTAAAGCTCTGCCGTGTCCTAGTCCTCTTGCTCTGTCATCGCCGTTGTCGTGCTTTGCGATACGTTTCTGCAGAATTACAATCCTATGACGTCGTTTCGACGGATTGCTTGCTTGCTGCGATCCCCGTCCGAGCCGTCTTGCGCCCACCAACAAAGACGAGGACAGCGCTCATGGGGCACCCCGTGACTCTTGGCGCCTTGGCACCGAGGGTCCCGCTCTTGAATTCGGTCGGACGCAACGAAAACCACCAATAGCGGTCCAAACAATCCATGATTAGAGATTTGTGGCATAGCAGTGGGAAGACTTGGAAAAAGAGCATTAATCTCATAGATGGTGATGCGGCCATGCTCCTCCTGCAATGTCATTCTCATCTTAGTTGCGGTTGTGTTGATAGAATGTTGCAGAGGGAGAAAAGGTCAACTGCGAGAAAATCAGCACCTCACAAACCACACCAGCCATACCAGCCATAACTACCGCCAACCACACCTAGCTCGGACAGGGCCCTAACGGCTTGTCCTGGTCTTTGTTGGATCATCTAGATAGCACTATCTAGAGAGTACTCTACCCACCTGGAGATGCGATGGAAGAATATGTGCCCGGGCCCGACCCGCTGCTTCACGTACGCTCCGGGGAGGAGAAAACCCATCCATCTGCGTGCGTGCGGGGTTTCGCATCGCTGGTGGTCGGGAGGCTGATATCACTACATATCGTTAGCATGGTTCAACGTGGTTAGCAGATTCGCAGCTCCGAGCAGCCAGAAAAAGCGTTGACGCTGATAGGGCGAGGCTGCAAATACGGATGCCCTCGCATGCCCAGCGAGTATGGTGAGGCCTCGACTGTATGTACGTATGTATGTATTTCTCCTCTCTCTCCACCGACGGCTGACGAGTCCGCCTGCGCACTCTGCACTCCACTCCGCTGTCGATCGTCATGTGCTGCCGGAAGTCTTATTCCTGGCGTCAACGCAACCCCAGCAGATCTGCCAGCCTTTGGCGAGCGCAGCCACTCAGCTGGCTGTTTTTCGCACACACCGCCGTGGTCCCCGGAGTTGACGTCCGCCCGCTAGATCATGGGGCTTGGCTCTCGGATCTTCACGAGTCGGGGGCGGCGGACGGTCCTGGTTGAATTTCCGCATACATATGCGTTGGGGGACAAGAGCCGCAACTCTTGACGGCGACACTCTCATGCGGTCCGCGGATGGCTGCTCTGCGGTCCGTCTGTATGGACACGGCATACGTATTACAAACCACGACATTCTGGGCCCGCCGGGCAGATCCGGCACCGGGGGCATGCGCGGTACATGGCATACGTAGCCGCCCGTCTTCGCCCTCCGCCAACCGCCCGCCCCACGACCTGCAGACGTCCGGATCCGCATCGCAGCGCCTGGTGCCTGGCGCAAACTTCGGACTCACTGCGTGCAGACGGTCGAGTCGGTCCCCCAGCGTCGAGTCTCAGCAGCGACTTAACTGCATACAAGCCTAGTACGGCAGACACGTGACCCCGCTACCGAGGCGAGACGACTGATCCGACGTCATCCCAAGGCTGTTCCGCAGTGCACGACACAGCCAAGGCAGGCTGGACGCAGTCAGGCGCAGTGCGCAGTTACCCAGCCGCCCAGCACAGGCTGAAACTCGGCTTCACTTCGCTGCGGTCTCCGTCGCCCCCCTCCGCTTCCGAAGAGCGCCGACTGGAGGTCGGGAACCGGCTGGGCAGGAGGGTGAGTCGCACTCGGACACGGGGGCCCTGGACACTGTATGAAGTTCGCGAGCGCGGTTGCAGCCATGTAACCATGTCTCTTCTTATTTGTACATATGTGTCTGCGGTTTGTATGATACACATATACGTATAAGTACTAGCGGTTTGTATGATATACATACACATATAACTAGGTATGTATGCATCTAGATACAAATCCGCACAGAGACAATTGTCCCTCCTAGCAGCTGTGCATGTACCTGCCCGATCGACGGGGGCGGGGAAGGGGGAAGGCTCCGAAACCGCCGGCGTAGCGCGGTGCAGTGTCGAGCCGCTGTTCTGCGACGCTGCACACGGACGGCGTGTGTATCGGTTTCGTGTGTGCGGTTGGGTTGCGTTTCCTGTTGGCTTTTTTTTTTTTTTTCCTTCGCGGAAGAGGAGGCGTTTGGCCCCGTTTCGTGAGCGACGTTCGGCGAGGCGACGAGGTGACGAGAGGACGAGAAACGGCCGTCGAGCCGGCGGAGTGGATATGCTCGCGAGCGGTGGTTCGTCGCGAGAAATACCCGGCTGTGTGCTGCCGGGTATTTCGTCGACACGGGCTGCGGAGTGCTCGTGCGGACCGGTCTGGCGTGGTCGACCGCAAGCGTCAAACAACGCTGGAGAAATGTCGTGCATGGGGGTGCGAATCGGTTCTGGCGACGATACAAAACGCATCGTCGACCGCCACAACCACCTCCTGCGCACCAACCGGTAGCCGTGGCGGTATATATCGTCGTGCACCACCCCCCATCCCCTCTCCCTTTCCCGGAGTAATCTTCAAGCCGAATCTCTTCTTCTTCTTCTTCTTCTTCTTCCTCTTCTTCCTCCTCCTCCTCTTCCGTTGTTTATTTTATTTCCTCGTGTTTATTTCCCCCAACATGATGCGCACTCCCACGTAAATCGAAAGGGAAAAAGAAAAGAAAAAAAGAGGGAGAAAAAAAAAATAAGGGAAACAATTCTGTCTTTTTTTTTTTCTTTTTTTTTATTACTCGGACGACAGACGGACGGCCGGCCGAAACACATTGCATTCTTCCTGCTGCACAGCACGACCAGCCTTTGACAGGCCTTCTGCTGGGCACATCTCCCCGCCGGCTTCACTACAAACCCACACTCACACGCACACACAATGCTCGCATCGACGATAATATGCCTAGCCCTCGCCGCCCTGGCGACGGCGCAGACGACGGCGGCGGAGACGGAGACGCCGACGGAGGGCCGCCGCGGAGTGCTGCGGACGCTGGTGAGCCAGAGCTGTCTGCAGCAGTGCTACATCAGTGCGTGCAGCGACATCGATCCAGCGTGCGTGTGCGCGACGCTGGCGGGCGACGAGGCGGCGGCTCGCGCCTGCGCCGAGCGGAGCTGTGGCGGCTCTGCGTTCGCCACCCTGCGCGTCGAGTGCGTGGCCCGGAGCGCGGCCCTGGGCGTCGTCTTTGACGGCGAGGAGAACGTCGGCAGCGGTATGCTCTTCCCCCCCCCCCCTTCCCCGTCCGGACGTGGATCGAACTGACGGACGGCACTGGTAGTCTCGACGACGGCGGCAGCGGCCACAATCCGCACCAGCACCAGCGCGGCGACGAGGACGGAGCCGGCGGCGGCGACGCTTGCTCCGTCCGCAGCGACGACAGGCTTCGCGGTGCCGGCGCGGCCGCCCGCGCTGATCGCGGCGGCGGTGGTCTCGCCGATCGTGTTCCTGGCGCTCGTCGGCGGGGCGGCGCTGCTGCTGCGCTGGCACCACCGCCAACGCCTGAAGCGCGCGTCCATCAACACGTTCATGGACCAGTCCGGCCCGCACTCGCCGCAGATCGGCGGCCCGCTCGAAGTGCGCCACGAGAAGCTGCCGGACTTCCTCAACGACATCCTGCGCCAGCCCGACATCAGCAGCGCCCCCCACGTGCCCGGGTACGAGAACCCGGAGACGCTCGGCCCGCCGTACCGCGCTCCTCCGACCGCCACCCCGCCGCCAGTGCAGAAACAGACGTCCACCACCACCGCCGCCGCCACCGCCACCGCGGCACCAGAAGCGTACACTCCCCCGCCGCTGGCCGGCATCCCAGCCTACGAGAACCCGGAGCTGGTCTACCCGGGCTACGAGAACCCGTTCCGCGACCCGATCACGACGAACCGCTCGTTCCCGGCGCCGCTGCTGTTGACGAGGGGTGCTTCGCTGTCAGCCATCTCCGAGCGCTCCAGCGGCGGGGACCCGCAGGCGGAAATGCGGCCGGCTTACCGCGCCCTCCGCCGCGAGGTCGGCGACGACGACGGCGGCTCGCAGCAACAGGTGCCGCGGCGCCTGGTCTAGTTTCTTTCTCCTCTCTGGCTTTTCTTACACTTTGCGACTGCATCTAGAGGTCTGAAGGACTAGAAGGGATGAAGGACGGGTAAGGGCGGGCGGGACAACGGCGTTACCTTTTTGGACGGTTACTACAACAACCTATGACTATATTACTCCTTACCTAACTACATATCATACATACCTACTTGCTCGCTTACTTACGTACTCTACTCTGGCACTCTTACTTGTACGACTATCTGCCTTCCGTTTTCGTCTCCTTCCTTTCGTCCTTCCTTCCTTCCTTCCTTCTTTTCTTTTCTTCCCCGGCCGGCTCTCGGG
>Ga0307512_10005316_pt1 | contig 13493 bp, 19 predicted proteins | sample 14_EM_MG_FD_200267 | JGI IMG/M metagenome (GOLD analysis project Ga0307512, IMG submission 200267) | Populus trichocarpa ectomycorrhiza microbial communities from riparian zone in the Pacific Northwest, United States - 14_EM | ecosystem: Host-associated > Plants > Roots > Unclassified | place... | reverse complement strand
GAATTAGAGCCGATCCCTTTCACAGTACTACACGGTCATCTTCGGTGTCTCTCGAGGTGGGTCCTCATGAGCCATTTCTTTTTCTTGAAGAATTTTCCTGACCCCTTGCAGCCCTCGGATGTCTGTCCCAGTTGGTCTGGGCCCGCGGTATGTCCCTGCGTCCAATTTGCAATGGCTGTTTACCTAAAGCCCGCTTCATCTTTTTTTAGCCCTCGGACTCCCGATTGAACGGCCGAAGTGTGAGTGTCAAGGTTATTTGCGACCCAGCCCCGTACTGATTAACACGCTCCCACTCCAGCCTACTCGATCGATGCTCTGGAGAAGCTTATCAAGTCCCAGTAAATACGGGAGGATTATGCACGCTGTCATTATTATTCTAGGGATCGTGGAACGGATCGCTCGCTTTCGCACTTTCGTATACAAAACCGAGAACACAGATCGGACGACGCGAGTCGAAGTAAAAATAACACATGGGGATTTATACAGGTCACATCAATGTTCTCTTCAAACCGATCATACTACAAGGAATTCAACATCTGAAAGGCTGGCAAGCAGCATACAACGGGTATTGGCATCGCAACGAAAGAGTCATCAATGCGATGCAAAATTCCAATAAGGAGTGAGAAAAGAGTGAATTGGGAGAAAAGTTGAAGAATTGTAGAACCTGCCTCGGTAAAAGATTTCAATTATCACGGGCAGATGAATCAAGGGTGGATGATTATCATGCCCGCACGACCAAACTGGCAACCAAGTCCCAAAACAAAAAGTAAGACCTTTCAGGGGCGTCGTCCTTGTTGAGGAATCGGCTGCCCAGGAGGCGGAGGTCCTTGCATGTGTGGTGGACGCTGTGACGGATGAGGAAGACCACCACCTTGCATCGGCGGACGTCCATAACCTCCAGGGGGTGGTGGGCCGGCGTAACCAGGTCCAGGTGGAGGTCGTTGACCGGGGGGTGGCATCATCTGTTGTGGTGGACGTTGTCCTGGTCCTTGGGGTGGGGGTGGCCCCCCTCCAGGACGGGACTGAGGCATTGGACCAGGATCTCGTAGAGAAACTGGAGGGCGGTTTGCTGGATTTGGGGGGGCCATTGGATTTGGCCCACCTGGCGCTGGACCGTTCTTTTCGGCGGCTTTAATGATCTCGTCACTGAACGCTGGTCGTGAGGTCGTCCGCATTTAGAACCTAAGGGAAGGAGACTCACTCGAGAAGGTTGAGAGCTGCGCATAAGACTACCCATTCCACGCAATCCTCGTTGCCTTCGCCAAGAGTCTGCCATACTGCCTTTTCCTCAGGGGTTCTTCCAGTGATACTGATCCTGGTTCCGCCGCCTCCAGTTCCATTTGCTGAAGGTGGATTCTTCTGGATCTTTCCGAATTCAATCCGCTTTGGTGGGATGTTGTGTCCCGCATAGGCGAAATAGAACATACTCCAGAACGCAGCATTTGGGTTCGGCTTGGAGATTTGGAACAAAGGAAGATCTGGGGAATCCGGAGAGGGGAGGGAGAGCTTGTAAATGGGCGAAAGGACACCGGTATTGGTGATGGACCATTTGAGGTTTCTGGACGCTTCACAGCGAACGATTCGTACACCACCAGTAGAATGACCAGGATCCGAAGCAGAGGACTTGTTGGCGCCGGTGCTGCGGGGCGGGAAGAGCTTGGCGACACAGAGATCGCCTTGTGGAGAGGGCGTGAGCAAGTAATTCTCCGTGTTCTATTCGGTAGTGGGCAGTTAGATCGAGCTTCGTGTTTTGGAAACGGGTACGCACAAAGTTCGTGTGAAGATACGAGTAGAGAATATTTGTGGGTTGGCCTGAGGATCCAAGAGCGCGTCAGAGTACACTGTGTGGTCACAAAAGTGGAATTGAGGCATACCGTGGGGGGTCACTATCAGGGTTGGCAGGTGATTCGGGACTGAGGGGTGGTTAGGAGATGTATAGACAGTGTATATCGCTGCAGAAAAATCGTAAAAATACTCGGAAAACGGGGAAAGTGTCGCACACACCAGCCATTTGACCTGGAAGTGGATGTGGCTTCGAAGGAAAGGAGTCGGACTGTGTTCAGAAAGGAGACTCTCAACCTCAGGATTGCGGGTGGTTACAGGCCAAGTTGGTGTGACGGCGGGGTTGTCACACCCAGCTCAGGCGAGAATCGATTAGCCTTTGGTCGTCGTTCTCCATAGTCTGCTTTTTCCAGCACCCATCGCAGCCGAGCACGACGGCTACGACAGCATCCTAGCTCGTTGTTCTGTCTCCGCACCGTCGTTGTATGATGAAAAACATAAAGAGGACCCTGGTATGCGATCTTTATCTCCTCAGTACGCTCTCCTCCTTCCTAACACACTCACGAAATATAGCTTTCCAGGAAGGACGGAACATCGAAAAACAAAGACCCCAAGCCTTCTCCACCTAACAATAATCCAACCCAGCCCCAGACGCTCCCACCCCCACCACCGCCAAAGCCGCACACCAGCCCGGCCACTTCACAGCAGTCGATCAGCTCTGGACAATCCTTGAATCCTCGTTCATCCTCCTCAGGTTCAACGAATTCCATTAACTATACGCAAGGAAGCGCCCGCTATATTGGTGGTCCAGGTACTACCAGCGCTCCTGCGCCTCCGATTGTGGTCGTCAGCCCAGATCCTTCCCCTCCTGAGACCATCGAACGAACATCATTGACGGGCGAGCCAACCCCACCGCGCAACTCCACGCTCAGCAGACTTCGTTCAGGACCCAAGGATACGATTCCTGTAAAGCCGCCGCGTAAACAACGTAGCAGCCGTTTCGTGATCACCGAAAAGGTTGAGATTGAGAAGTTGCCCCCTTTTATGGGTCCGTCGCGTGCTTACATTGTTGCGCGTAATTTCCGGGAGCTGACTCTCTTGGCGCAGAAACGGCGCCTTCTGAGCGTCCACAACTTTTTCTCAAGAAACTTCACCAATGCGCGGTCCTTTTCGATTTTAATGACACCAACGCCGAATTGAAGGGGAAGCAAATCAAGACCCAGACGCTGCACGAGATGTTGGAGTACATCACAACACAACGTAATGTTATCACTGAAAACATATACCCCGAGGTGGTGAAGATGGTAAGTCTCTCCAACTCAACCGCTCTCTATCGTGTCTCACGCAGTGCACAAGTTCGCTACCAATCTCTTCCGTTCTATACCCCCTCCTGTGAATCCCACTGGTGACGCATATGATCCCGAAGAGGATGAACCCGTATTGGAGCTCGCCTGGCCACATCTCAAGATCGTTTACGAGTTCTTTCTGCGGTTTGTCGAAAGCCCGGATTTCAATACGAACATCGCCAAGCGATATATCGATCAACTCTTTGTTCTGAACCTCCTAGAACTCTTCGATTCGGAGGATCCGAGAGAACGCGATTTCCTCAAGACCACCCTTCACCGAATCTATGGAAAGTTCCTCAATCTCCGGGCTCCTATACGGCGGTCGATCAACAATGTTTTCTTCCACTTCATCTACGAAACCGAACGGCACAACGGCATTGCAGAACTGCTGGAGATCTTGGGATCAATCATTAACGGTTTTGCTCTTCCCCTGAAGGAGGAACACAAGACCTTCTTGATGCGGGTGTTGATCCCCCTTCATAAGGCGAAGACGTTGTCGATGTATCATCCACAACTTGCCTACTGTGTGGTGCAATTCTTGGAGAAAGACCCTGCGCTTGCAGAAGAAGTCGTCCTTGGTTTGCTGAAGTACTGGCCAAAGGTCAACTCACCGAAAGAGGTTATGTTCCTCAGCGAGATGGAAGAGGTACTGGATGTTATTGACCCCAACGAATTCCGCAAGATTATGGGCCCACTTTTCCGCCAACTGGCCCGGTGTATCAACAGCCAGCACTTCCAGGTGGCAGAACGGGCACTTTACTACTGGAACAACGAGTATATCGTCAACCTCATGAGCGAGAACCTCTCGAGCATTTTGCCTATCGTTTTTCCCGCTCTCTTCACCAACTCGAAGCACCACTGGAACCGGTGGGTGTCTTCCTTATCTTGATCTATACATCAGGCTAATTTCCCCAAAGGACAATACACACTATGGTTTACAATGCCCTGAAACTTTTCATGGAGATAAATGCAGACTACTTTGCTGAAGCTATGGAACAGTACAAGCAAAGAAAGATCGAGTGAGTCCAGATCACTGACATCTTGTCGGGTTCTAAACCCCTTCTCTAGGGAACAACAACACGCAGTACAGCGTTACGAGCAATGGCAGAAACTCAGAGAGACGGCGAAAGAAAACGCACATGGGAGGCTACCATCCTCGTTTGACGAGCAGGAGCCCCCACCCCCGCCACCCCCTGTGGCCGAGGATGAAATCCTTGATTTGACGATGGACTTCAATGCAATTAGCATCGACCCAGAGGCAGAGTTAGACGAGAGTGGGGTGGAAAGGGTACCTATGGCCGACCCTGAGATGGACGTAAGCTATTGCGTTTGGTTTTTCACTGTGACGGTTGATTGAGTAGCCTCTACAGCGACCGTTCCCCGAGCAGTTGGGGGCTGAACAACCTGCCTCACCAAACGGCACCCAGAATCTGCACGTTCGCAGAAGAAGCGCGTTACCAGGTATGATTGCTATAACCTTTAAATACCTTTCAAATATCTGTCTGACGGATGCCTGCAGTGGATCCTAGTGTCTTGAAGGACCTTCAGGCACACAGAAGTCTAGATGATACTCCCATAATCCCCAAGCACTAAGTTGGCGTGCGTTCGCAGGCCGGGGGCCTTCGCTGGTACGACCCACCGACTCTTTATCTTTACATCGCCCAGTCACAGTTTTCCCGCCCATACGCGTGACCTGAGTTGTGCGTTTTGTGCTCGTTGAGTTGTTTTTCAATGTGACACCTTCATCTTTACTCTGGTTTGCGTTCGTTATTTGATAGGCACCTTATTCATCATACATATATCTTTCTCTCGATTTCCCAAATATGCGATTGAACGTCGAGACATGTTTTGTTGCCTCAGCATGACTATCCTGCATAGCTGTTTCAGTCATTCCGCTTTGTTCTGCCGGTCTCGGTGGACCGATGTCACAGCCTATCCTCCCGCGATCTAAGCGGAAGCTTCTCCGATTGAGCGTCTAAACACAAGCTGGTTCACGTTGTAATCTCATCACAGCGGCATCTCCATCATCAAACGACGACGGATCGTGGTACCTCTGCTGACCTGAAAGTATTGGCTTTCATTGGCGTTCGACTTGAGTGTGTGTCAGCGGACTCAACTTGAAGGACTTCGACGGGTCTTGGTTTCCGCTTGCGCCGATCACATTGAATTCCATTCCTCGGGCAGACTCAAGTGGACGATGGCCCATCAGCCGGCTTGAAGATGGGCCTGAAACTGGTTACGGAAAGATATGGGGCTGTGTCCTGGAAAGCTGATGGGATTATAACGCCAGAGGCTCGCTCTTGAGCCACCCTCTTTTCCTCTACAGCTTACAGTCGTTTACTCGTTTGGGAGTAAGCCTTGCGGTATTTTTCGGGTAGAAACAATGCCCGCGGTCGCTCGCAATACCCGTGGAGACGGAGACTCCGGTCTGCCGACACCCATAACGGCAGCGGTCTGCATTGCTTCGGTAGTAGTGGCCTTGACACTTGGTAGGTTTTCCATGCTCCACAAGGCCGCCGAGGGCGTAGTGACTGATCTACGGGTCTTCACCCTGGTGACACTAGGTATACTTACGTGGGGGCTTATTTTCTGGAGAAGGGATAAAAACACCCCTCTCACCCCTGCTTCGACAAAGCTTCTACCCCCTTCCACCACCGCCGTTCATCTATCTCAGAAGCCAAAACCAACCCACGTCGCTGACACGGAGAAAAGCCAGGACTACGCCAATCAGATTCTTTCGCCTCCCCCCGCTTACAGCCCTAGACTGATGAAGAGCTCCCCCGCCTCCAACAAGAAGTCTACCCCGGCTCTTAGTTTGAACACCACTGATTGCGACACGGAGGAGACTCAACCGAGCCCACTCCGTTCTGCTTCTTTCAACCCCAGTTCAAAGACCCAGTCATGGAGTTCTCGTATCCCTTCGCGTATGTCAACGGGTACAAAAAAACTGTATGCCCACTTCCCTGGTTGACACTCGACGCGACGCAGACTTGAGCTAAAGTATTTATTCCTGTAACAGTCCCAGATTGATGACCGTGGTCACGTTTTACATTCCATCCTTGAGCGACGAGCTGCCCATCAGGCTGGGAGAGACTCTTCGCATGATCGAAGAGTATGAAGACGAATGGTGCCTCGTCCAGCGAGCTGGTCGAACGGACGAGAGAGGAGTGATCCCCAGGTTCTGCTTGATCGAGCGACCGGAAATCATCCCACGCACAGGGAAGCGGGCCTCCAGCGGACCCTTCCAAACCTCTACGTTCCGCGGGTGACCCACATACGCCCTTCGTCCGGCATCCTACCGCATGACACGCCATGAATACCAACTTTATAACTAACCACACCATTCTAATCCCCCTGAAGCGAACCTCCCCGTCAATTATATTTATCTATCGCACCGTCTATACCTTCCGCTCTTCTGCTGGTCTTTTACTGGTTAATGTGAGTCTGGGTTATCGTCGGTGCGTAATGATGACATAACTGACTATGAGGGAATGGGATCCAGGGGTTTATTTATGTGCCTCCGGGCCTTTTTCTTTCCCTTTCGTCCTGTGGTGGGGGGACCCTCTCACCTGTGTTTTTGTATCCCTCTGCGTGTTCGGTCATGCAGCTTGTCCTGTATGTGTTGTTTGTGCTTTCCTTTTTGGAAACAAAGATATTTTTGTCGAACACTCCGGTTCATGATTGAAGGTCACTATCGAATTAGATAGTTGTAAATTACTCCGAGTGATCACAAAATCTAAGAGGTCTCTTCGGTAGCCCATTGAGCCTTCTGGCGGTACTTCGCCTGGTCGCGCAACCACTGGAGCAAGAATCAGACACCTTCTCTGGAGGTTCGAGTGTGCAACTGACCTGTCGATATTGATGAAGAGAACCAATCTTCTCTCCTAACCACGAAAGAATTGATATATTGATACATTAAACATGAATTCAACTAAAATCAGGGTCACACACCGTAGTAGTCTGGTACAGGGTTGTTGTAACTCTGAGCACTTGGATTGACACGGTTCTTGACAATGCGTCGATGGAACTCCTTGTCCTTCTCTTCGATCAGATGCATCGTTTTACGGTGGGAAATCCGCCAGAGCGAGGAACCAACTATCGGTCCACAGAGATATCCAAGACCTGTGTGGAGAATAATCATTTAATAACCGGTCTAGAAAGGTGCATACGTGTTCACGCGCCTGTAATTCCGACGGTTGCGAGACCGAAAAACATCATGGGATCAAGACCCTACAAACTATAGGATTAAAGATGGATGACTCAGGGGAGTAGGACGGAGTACCATGATGGATGTTGTGAAATCGACGGTCTGTGTCGAGAAGTATGCCACGGCTCCTTGGAGTCCGAACAAAGCGGTCGGAACAGATGCAACCTGCGAAAATACTCAATAAAGCGTCTTGTAGCAAAACGTTGCGACGCGCACAGTTTCCCATTTGTGACGTTGTCGTCGGATGGCAAGGTACTGACCCCAGTTCAAAGTCTCGGGTGTCGTTTCGGGTGTGGTCTTGGTGGAATTGCACCGGGCCACAACGGCAACAATGCCGTTCTTTTGCCTGGCTGAGGTTTTGGGCAGCGGTCGCAATGCACCCTTCGCAGAGAGTATGGACGCCATACTGTCAGCGGTGAGTGCAGGAGTTTGAGGGTTATACCGTGGAGGCGGCTTGTGAATCGGACGGTTCCATTCACGTGACGTCCGACGTTCCTTCGATCCCAACTCCGATCCGTTCCCGTAACCCCGACCTACTGCAATCCTAGGATGGGACCCCACACGGAGCGGGATCCATTCGAGCTTTCCAACCTCTTACCCGCGGGCGTTCTGGCCTTAACACTCTCCGGCTTTGACCAGAACCTCCCCCATGCAGTTTCTCGGGAAATGTGGCACGCATTCGACCAGGAAACGGCCCGCAGTCTCCGCCCCCTTTGCTCCCCGCAAGATATAAGTGTCCTGGAAAGCCTTTCCTTCTTGGTTGAGCATGAATTTGCACGTGTCACGTTGAATTTCTTGTCTCTTCACGTCCTCCTTCTCCTGCGTGTATACATTATACCCTACGACCTTCCCGGTGTCCAAGGACGGTTGATGAACCGCCAAGAACACATCCTTGGTCACTACAGACGATCTATGAAGGAAATTCTGCCCAAAATAATTAGCGAGGGCGAATACTGGAGAGGTGCTGACGTATTACCTCCGAACCCAAGCCTATTTCTCCCTCCATCATCGGTAGGTGTATCTGTCGATCCTATTAAGTTTATCGTGGTCTCTAACCTCACTCCAGGACTCTAGGACCATGGCGGAGATATATAGCGAGCTCCCCTCCCCAGAGCTTGACGAATTGACGGACCAGGCTCGGGAAATTCTAGAGGGTGCACCTATCTTTGGCCTTCGTTCTACCCTCCACCCGTATCAGCGTACATCGGTGGCTGCGATGTTGCTGAAGGAATTACCTTCCCGGTCTGTCCCTGACCCTGCGTACATTCAAGTCGGGGGGGTTGGGCCGGGCAGGGGAATATTTTATCTCCAACCGACCACGCTAGAAGTCCTGCGACACTTCCCCAGGACTTCTACAGCACGGGGAGGTATTTTGTGCGAGGAACTAGGTAAGGCCCACCTATCGTTTTTATTTTCACCGTGCACTCATCCGGCTAGGTACCGGGAAAACGGTGATGACTCTGTCACTCATATTATCGACGATCGACCAGCTCCCCGCTCCTCCTGAATCCATCGGGACTATGACTCCCATGTTGACCCCAATTGCATTCAAACATTTCCCCTCAGAACCATACAGCGAAGCTCGTAGATTAATCGTACCAAACAGACGAGGGGCCAAGGATGAGCGCCTGGAGGTGCCCTCTCTTTTGGAAACAATGGTCCACTACGTCCGCATCAACTCAGAGGATGTCGGCCTTCAATCTGCGGAAGAAGAGCTTCGGGCTGCGAGATTGTGGGATCCGATTATGGCCAATACGCCCTTCTACTTCCATCAAGATGGCAAGACCACCAACCGCAAGAGGGTCCTTCGTGATAGAGCCCGAGCAGCTCCGGTTGCTACCTATCTATCACCCGCGACGCTCGTTCTCGTTCCCCAGAACCTGCTCGGCCAATGGGAGAACGAGATCAATAAACACTGCACCGCGCAGATTCCACAGAGGGTATTGGTCATCCAGAAGGATGTTAAATTACCCTCGCCGAAACAACTTGCCTCGGACTACATCGTAAGAGGGTCTCATCCATCTCGCGGACTAATAGACTAAGATTTGTGATAGATCGTATTGATGACACAAGAACGTAGGTCAAACGCTTCTGCACACTACTGGATCCTTTTTCATATTGTGTAGGGTTCACAAACGAGTTTCGACGTGGGTCAGCTGAACGCGTGACAGGGACATGTAAATGTCCTGATTTCGAGCGGGTCCGGATAACGAATTGTACATGCGACCTCGAAGTTTTAAATAATCCCCTGACCTGTGTTCGGTGGAAACGCCTCGTCATAGACGAAGGACATGTATCTTCATCAATGGACAGCGCACTCTCTACATTTCTGAACACGCTCAGCGTAGAACGGCGATGGATCGTGACTGGTACACCGACCACCAACCTTCTAGGACTTAGCTTTGGACAATCTAGCGAACAATCCGACAACGAGTGTGATTCTTTGACAGGCGATTCGACCCCGGATACATCCGAAACGGACGGGACACCCAGTCCCGAGGGGCGTAAACCTCGAGTTTGGACGAATGATGATAGGAAGGATCTGGTCAAGTTGTCTGCTATCGTCAGCCATTCCTTGTCGTTCCCCAAGTTCAAGACGGATTCCAGGGCGTTTAAGAACCTTGTGGCAGCCCCTCTCCTCGAACCAACCGGTCCAAGTCCAGGCGCGATTCAGGTATTTGAACAAGTGATGAAGGCGGTGATGATTCGGCACAGGTAACAAAGGTTTCCTCACCTCTTTGGATCCATCTGTTCTCATGGCACCGCTCAGAATCGAAGACGTTGAAAGGGACGTCATGTTACCGCCTCTGAAACAAGACATAGTCTGGCTCGACTTAGATGATTTCTCGAGGAAATCTTACAATGCCATGCAAGCTATCATCGCGATCAACGCGATTGATACTCAGCGGGTGGACGTAGTAAGTTGGCCCATCCTATTCACAAATTTCGAGTACGTTTTGACGGTTCACAGGATTACTTCTTTCACAGACGGGTAGGCTTACGGTATCGGGTTTGGCAAGCTCTTACTGAAGCGACTTAGAATAAAGGACCGTTGCTAAACACTCTGCTGAACATGTCGCAGTATGTTTGTTACCTCCACTCGCACAATCATTAATCTGATGCTCTCTTTCAGGGTGTTATTCTGGCACACGGATAACAACCTGTATTCCATTGTTCCGAACGTGCGGGCTGGCGAGGAAAAGTTCCTGCTAGAAGAAAAGCATCGCAACATCTCCGATGCAGACCGAAAGCTCCTTCACGATTCTTTCATTCACATGTGAGTAGCCTGAAACTCCTGGGGTCTTGTATCACCCTCGTTCTGATTCGGAGAATACTAGGAATCTTGCCTTCGAAGACTCTGAATGGAAAGCCATCAACCAGAGAGTCGACACGTTCTATGCCGTCGAAGGTTTTCCTGAATCGATCTACAACGCTCTCATGCCTTCGCTCGCACCAAGTGGGAACTCTCCAGGTCGATCATGGGGTTATGCTCGAGCGGAACATCTCCTGGAACTTCGAGATTTCATCATGAACCACCCACTGACACCCACAAACCGGATCGTCGCGTGGGCGGGGACCGTTCTTGAGAAAGAGGCACGAATTATACGCTTACTCGAAGAGAGGGAACGGAAGAAACGACGTCGGACCAAAGAGGGAGGTGAAGAGTCGCATGATCCGACGGACAAACCTGTGGGTGAATCCGTCAGTGTCCCTGAGTCTGTGGAGACCCCGGAACTGGGGACGTCTGTCCTGGTCATCCCTAAGAGGACAGTTGAAGGGTTCTCTACGGATGATTTGCTCAAGTCTTCGCCGGTGGCTGAATCCAAGATTGTCCGTTCAACATCGTCCAAGCTGAATTACATTCTAAACGAGGTAAGCTAACCCTTTTCCGTTATTCTAAATCAGTACCGACACTTCGTCTCAGGTCTTGGCGTATGCAAGAGACGAAAAATTTCTCATATTCTCGAACTCGCCACTTACGTTGGCGATGATTGCGGATGGACTCAATTTGGCCCATGTCAACGGTTTACTCTGTAGTTCACAGATAAAGCCCGCGGAACGGTTCCAACGGATCGTGACCTTCGAGACTTCGGACACATATCGTGTTCTCCTGATGGAGTTAAAGCACGGCGCTCGCGGTCTGTCAGTGAAAATTTCCTTGACTAACCCCTCTACACTCTTCGACCCATCCCCATGGTTATGACGCGCGTGTACTGACGTGAGAACCTCAGAAACATCGTAACAGCATCCAGGGTCATCTTTTGTGAACCTGTGTGGAGAGCTGATGTGGAGAGTCAAGCAATTAAGGTACAGTCCCACGAAAACAACGCGATTCTCCCATCATTTCGACGTACACGGGAGCTCATGCTGACGAACTACTGACAGCGTGTGCATCGTATTGGCCAGACTAAGCCAGTGTCGGGTTAGTCCAAGATGCACAGATACCAATTGGCTGAACGAGAGCTCATTAATTTTGATTCTAGTGAAAACACTTGCGATCAGATCGACGATGGAAGAGATGATGGTCTCTCGACGTGCGGCTTTGCAAAGCCAGATTGAGAAGGTATCTCGAAATTGGGCTGAAGAGTCTGGGATGAGACAATTCATCGCGGTTAGTCATTCACCGATTACGCAAAGGAAGGCCAGAGATAGTTTCTAAGCTTTTTTGTGTAGAACCCGACTTTCTTGGAGCCTGGGAAGTCAGGTGGAAGCCAAATCAGGTGGGAAGTTCCACTGATTCACATCCCACTGAGGGAGGCGCTGGCTGGTTCAGAACGAGATGTACCGTTGATGGATGTGGATTTCGAAGTTGTGCCGGTGTCGGTGACAGTAGATGGGGATGTGGCTAACCCGATGTCGACGGACGGAAGAGATCCCAAATCCGTGGTATCGCCCATGCTGTCATCGGACGGTCCTTCGGAGTTGCCAAGGGCGAAGAAACGGAGAGTCATGTTCGCCGATGAGTGACGTTGTGTTCGCCGCATCCCACCCAGGAGTCATAGATGGGATGCGGTCCGGTGGGAAGGGAAAATACCTTCTATCCTGACTTGTATTTAATCGTCGCACTTGCCTTGGAAGCTTACGCCGAATATGCACGAGATTATTGACAGGAGTCAATATTCTCCTTCAATACCGTTCCGCGCGGTACCCTTCCCCGCACCGGCGATGAGTTGAAGCCGGATGGGTTCCGTTGACGTGGTCAGTAACCGAGAATCGATCGACTTCCGCAGGGAGGGAGAGGGGATTCCGATTGCCCCGAACGTGTATCTTTCGAGGACTAAATCCATGCATGGTCCGAAACGAACGCCCACCCATTGAAATTCAACGTTTGAAATGACGCTCGAACGACGAGACTAGGATGCGGGGGATGTGTGTCCCCCAACCTGTCGGACAAAAGCGCCAGTCAAGGTAGCAGTTCAGCTGCCAAAATGCCCAGAGATTTCACATCCATTCAATGCAAGAGGAGCGGGCCCGAGTCGCTGGTGTCGGTCGGCTGTCCCGCTGGTTCGTAGAGGCGTCTCCGGTGCCTCTCTCTCACGCATTTCACGGAAGTGGTCAGGTGGAACCTAACCTCCGGATTCGGAGTGGCTTTAGACGAACTAAGTGGAAAGCAATGATCCTTCGCTCGCTCGAACGGGTGCAGTGAGGGCGAGGGGTGGGCATGGCCTGGACATGAGATCAGTGGAGTAAGACCGAAAATTACAGCACGTGAACAACGGTTTACGGTACAGCATGGGCCTGGACTGCTCTCAGCTTGATCAAGGGCTTCTCTCGGCCGTTCCTCCTAATCAGTGGCCAGAGATAACGGTAGGGAATAAGCTGAGGCTGCAACCCCATCTTTCACATCTTCTCCCGATGCCACGCGTACCTTCCCCTCCTTTTTGTCGCGTCGAGGTGTCGATTTGAAATTGAAGAAACCCACGTTGCCAACTTGGGAACAAGTTCAACGGTTGAACGTTTGAACTCGAAAAGCTTTCAACCCACGCTGTGTGGGGATGGGCAGCCTCACTAAAAAATATGTCCGTGTTTACATTTGTTTGTCCCCCGCCAAAATCGAGGACTCGTGCGGCCACGACACCATTTAATTCACAGTATATTCAGGTCATTACCGTGTGCTTTTAAACTGGATGGATAGATAATGTTACCACAAGAGAATA
>Ga0307512_10005314_pt1 | contig 13497 bp, 15 predicted proteins | sample 14_EM_MG_FD_200267 | JGI IMG/M metagenome (GOLD analysis project Ga0307512, IMG submission 200267) | Populus trichocarpa ectomycorrhiza microbial communities from riparian zone in the Pacific Northwest, United States - 14_EM | ecosystem: Host-associated > Plants > Roots > Unclassified | place... | reverse complement strand
ATAGGAAGTGAGTTTGCCTTGGATGAATCCTTGGGAGGTAATGGAGGAGGTTCCATATCTTCATCCTCACGTGTTGATGGTAACCGCATACTCGCCGATGAAGCCGTGCTGAGAGTACTGCTTCTCATGGAAGACTGTCTCGTCCAAACCCCATCGGCGGATATTGTGCTATGTGTCCTAGAGAGGGGGGAGGGTCCTGCGCCGGATTGTGACCTCAGAGAAGCGACCGAAGATGTCCGTGAGATGGCCATGGACGAGAGTCGGCGAGTAAGTGGTGAAGGCGAATCCTCGTCCTCACTGTATGGGTGTAGATATGAGTATCGAGGGGAAAGAGACTCGGGCCCAGGACGTTAACATACCTATCGCTCCACCCTAACCCGGTTGTGAGACCGATACCACCGCGCAAGAGCCTACCGTCCCTATGCCTTGTTCGGCGTTTGATGGTATCTCGGTCATCCTTGAACAGGCCGGTCTTTGTCCTCGTGGACGCTTGAAACACATGTCAGAATTTCTCCCTCGGAAAAAGGGTACAGGAACGGCTCACCAGTTGACACTGCACTTCCGGGTCTGGCTGACATGTCAAGAGCCGTGATAACCTTGGAGCGGGGAGATATGAGTCCGTCCCTTAACATGACGTGACTATGTGCCGTAAGGGGAAAAAAGACGCTGTGAGAACAATGCAAGGACAAGAAGGGGAGGGAGAATACTCACGCAAATGGGGTATGCAGGTCCAGGCTCGAATCGGATTCCGTACCATCACCTTCCAATTCCCTCTCTAACCTATCCATATCCAAATCGTCCATCTCTAAATCCGAAGTGGACTCGTGCCTCTGGCCGGGGAGACTCAATTTCCTCGCCATTGCTGGCCTCGGGGCCAAAGTCTGGCTTGTAATGGCTGAAGGGGCGCTGGATCTCTGTGGCTGCCTTTTCAATGACGGGACCCTTGGTCTGGGTTTTTCCTTTGAGGACGAGCCAGAGAGCAACGAGGATTTGAGCCGTCGCGGTTTCGGCGTCTCAGAAATGATGGTCGGAATGTCTGGACTAGTCCGACCCCTCGTGGCACTGGTGTGAGAACCCTCTTCCTTATTAGGAAAAGGCAGAGGCCGCACTGAGATGACTGGAGGCGGAGGAGACTTAAACGAGGAAGGGGGGGGAGACGGCGTCTTCGCCTTCCTGACCGGTTGTGACGGAACTGACTGCGGGGGAAGGGGGAAATGAGCGAGTCCATTGTCTTCTTCCATATCCGAACACAAAAAGTCGAGAGTGACTGCGGTGAGGTCCGCCGAAGCGGACACTCCGTCCTCTTCCTCGGTGATTGAGATTTCCATGGGGGGAACTAAGCGGACTGGAGGGGACTTTTCTACGGAGGCGGGACGCCGGTGGGGGTGTGTAGCCGAAGGGGACATGACGGAAAGTGAACTTGTGGAGGGGTAAGAGCGGAGTGAGTGGGAGGAGGTGAGGGACTCGGTTCTAATCCTTGCGAGTGATGATGTTGATGATGAAGAGGAAGATGAAAGGCTGCTTCCAGAAAGTGACGGCGACAATCCTGGCACGCCTCCGCTCGTCGATCCATTGCTAATCACGCTCGTCGTCGTCGCCGTGGAGTCGCGTCTGGAGGACGTGCTGCCAATCGAAAGTTTTGACAATCGCCTGAGCTTGGACGCGGAGGAAAGGAAGGAGAGCGTCTCTTCCTCGGTAATTGGCGACGGGCCGGTTGGAAGCGGTGGAAGTGGACCGGTAGGCGGTAATGTCGGTGGTGGACCTGCGAACATCGCGGAGGTGGAAGGAGTCAAGGAGGGTGGATTTGGCATGAATGGTGTTCGAGGTGAAGATGGGATGAAGGAAGGTGGAGCCGGGAAGGATTCGAGAAGTTCTGGAACCATCGCTGGAGAAACCCGGGGTGGATTACGTGCCGACATGGGTGAGAACGCGTGAGGTGGACTGCAGGGAGGATAGGTGGGGGGTTTCGTGGGTTGGAGGGAAGGGAGGAGGGCGGGAGATGAGGATGGCCAGCTAGAATTTTCCGGGTATAAGGGAAATGGAAAAGGCAAATATAGGCACAACCGACGATGTCTTCGTTCAAACTCTAATTTCCTCCTTAAATCGGACGCAGGTAAGGATACAGAGGGGCACCTGGAGAGGCGGAACGACCAGCGACCGAGAGAGGGCTACAGGAGGAGGAGTGGGAGGAGGAGTGGAGGTGGGGGCCTGACCTGGGGCACGGGTATATTGTACCCTTGCGTTTGAATTTCTTTCCTCGGCCGGAATTCTGATGCTCGGTTCACTTGCCACTAGCCACCCTCCTTCCTTTTGCTCGGTGACAATAAGCTATAGGGCAAAAAATCACTCTTCGGATCCTTTCCGAAATAAAAAATAATGGCCAACGGATATTTCAGATAAGATATCCACTATTACAGCACCCGAGTGTAATCACCGGAAAGTCATCCGCAGCTGACCTGGAGCAACCCGAGTTTGTCCAGTCGGCCCAGCTCCCCTCTAACTTCCCCCAATCCAGCTGATCCGCTCCTAACCTCAACCCAAAGCGAGCCAGCCGCGAACCGTCGACTAAAACTACCACCAGCCCCGTGCTGGCTGATCCTCATCAGCATCTCGTCGACATCATCACTCTCTCCTTCGTTCCCGCCTTTGCTCTCACGCTCGATCCCCCCCACGTGGTTACCGTGCCCGGTCCAATCGTATACCCCATCCAGATCCTCTCCCAACACAGCATTCTCCAGCTTCCTCCAATCAACATCATCCTTCCCAACGGGGTAGGAAAATCTAATCCTCGTCCTTTTCCAATCCTCCCACCTGCCTGCCCGTGTTGCTGAGGTGGTTGATGGCAGGGAAGGAGTGACAGGAGGAGAAGCATAACCGTCATGACAGATGCGATCGGCAATCTCCCCGGGCTTCTTGTCCCTTGCAAACCATGCAGCGATGTCGTAAATCAGATCGGACCAGTGTGGCCCCGGAACATGCATAGTCACCGACTCGAGTCTCCGAAACCTCGGCAGTCTCAGCATAACGGTCTCCGGGTAAACTGTGCGCAAAGCAAAGTGGGATCAGCGAAATCCGAGACCCCGGAAATTCCAAGTGAGCCGAACAAAAAAGATAACCTCAGTTGGGATCACTGATGGCAACCGGGGGAACGGCAAGCAGACGACATCGCCAGCCCAAGGGACCAGGGGCGAAGAGCGAATCGATGACAGGCGGCAACCAAGGGTGAAAAGGTGAAGGAAGGAATATGCAAATTTGGAACGAGGGGAAAAATGAAGAGACACTCACGACCCATGCACACCTCCGCAGCGTCGTCTCTAAACAATTGCAATTCACTGACATTGGGCGCAGTGCTTTCCAGTACCATCATCGGTCCGTCCCCACCGAATCCCCCCGGTCGAACCACAGCTGATTGAATCTGTGAGCGTCAAGCGAAAAACAATGAAAGGCGCAAGTGTTTTCCGATCCTCAAAGGGGGCAAACGAAGATTCCAAGGATCCGAATTACCCACCATCATAGTCCAGGCACACGCTCTCTAGTCCAGGTAAACATCGCCCTTCAATATCATCTTTCCGAGGACCACCGTCCCCATCTCCCAAACTAACACTCGCCAAACTCAGCTCTCTCAGCCTCCCGCCGAAGGAGCCAAGGAAATCCAAAAAGGCGCGGACAGAATCAAAATGCACGAGTTCCAAGTGTAGCTTGAGCGGATCGCCTCTCGGTGTTTTTTCTGCCCGCGCAGAGATTGACGACGATGGCTGGTTAGGCGGAGGGTAATGGGGACCGGCAGCGGTAGAAGCGGTGGTAAATGCACGTCCGATCTGTTCTAACCCATTTGCATGCATCCACCACCCAAAGACAACTTCTCGGATCCTCGGGAGCATCCCCACGAGTTTGACCGCCTCCGAAACATATTCTTCCACCGGCGATGGCGTATCCAGCCTGTGAAACTCGATCTTTCGAACAAACCTTGAAATGTCCCACCCCGGCGCCGAGACGTCGCACCCTGACGCGCGCGCGCGGTACTTATGGGAGTTCGCATTCGTGGGGTTAAAGTGAGGGTGAGTTTGGGTGGACTGTTGGTGCGCTGTATGCGAGGCAGGTAGTGATGTTGATGGTGATAACGAGGAATGCGGGGTAGTCGAAGTTGAGGGGAGAGGGTGCCGTGAGGAACGTATCAGTTCTTGGAACTGTACGCAACGTCGCGCAGAAAACACTACTGCCGTCCCGAACAGGTGATAGCTCGTCGCGTGCGAGAATGCTCTGGAAGTCATGGAGCACTGGATGAGCGACCGTTTATCATCATGGAGGTGATCGACGATATGATCAACGAGTTCAGGTGGGATTACTGGAGGTAACGTCGTCGACTGTTGCTGCAGGTGTGAGTCGGGCTCTGGTCGCGGCCCCGTGGTTGTAGTCCGGTTGTCGATTTCCCCAGGTTCTTTTCCGGCGGTTGTCGTCTTCGAGTTGAGTGGAGCTGCCAGAGAGGTTGGGGAAATTGGGCGAGAGGGAGACCCGTACTCGCTGAAGATACCGTCGCCCGTACGTATTTGCATGGTGCTCGGGAAGAAGATGGATGGGTGTGGTTGGAAAATCGAGGGTAGGGGATGACGGGTTTGCAGATATGTGACGATCGTCGATTTCCCTTTCCAAGCGGTCTTCGGCGCGGGAGCGGGTGCAGGGCGACAAAGCTCGAACTCGGGGTGTGTGCAGAGGGGAAATGGGAGGAGAAGTGAGAGCACGTTCGGACAAGGTTCTAGTGAGATATAAACTGCCGAGGGAGGAACCGCACACCGACAGAAGACGGCTGTTTGAACGGGGTCTCGTACGGGTCTCTAGCGTGATCACGACGTCGCCCCGAGACGGTTCAAGAGTAATGCCCCGGCGGCTAGAGCGAGCGACGGACGTCGGCTCGTTCCACCATAACCATTGAACGCATGTGTGTTCTCGTGCTTGGCTGCTACTAGTAGTATGACCCTCCCCGCAGTCTGGTCCGACGAATGATCGCGAACACGTCCTCTTACGAGCTTCAGTCAAACGCATTTGCTTCTGGGTTCTCGGTTTCGACCCGCGCGTCTTCCGCCTTTGTTCCGTCTGACCGCATCATAACCTTGGCCCATCATCAGAACTCCCGCGCCCCCACAAACGAAAGTCCCGTATTCAATCCCTGGCTGAAGAGATCCAATAAGAATCAGAACGGATACAGGAATCCCCTGGTTCTTCCACCCTGCGCAACAGGTAATATGGAGTAGAGAAGAGACGATGCCGAGGAGTTGCTTGTGCGCAACAAAAACACCGGTGCTCTACGGACTCGGAGGGCGCAACCTTTCCGTCCGATATCTCGGAGGGGGAGAACGGAAGATCTGACCCGTTCGCGGACGCGAGGTAGGACAGAGAGACTGTTACTCGGGGCTCTGACGTAGAACTTGAATCTGTCTCTGGCACCGTCGGAAGAGAACAACCCATCTCACTCCGAGACGCCCTACGAGTCGGAACGCTCAGATATCCGGGGAAATGCGCGCCTTCTGGCGTATGTAACTGTCATCCTTCGTTGTTTTCTGCGCCCCGCCACATGTATGCTCACATCCATCAACCGTAACAGTGCCTTGTTTCCTTAGGATCTTGCACCGCAACCGACGACGCGATACTACAGACAGATAGCGAACGGGTACAATTGGTCCTGAAAATACTTGTCCGACCATCGCTAACGCGCTTACGGCCTAGCACAGGTTGTGGTCTCATTCCGAGGCATAGCATCCCGCCCGCTTGCTCACTGTGTGTCGTAGGTACCTGAAGTGAGCTTCTCGCTCCCGCCGTCCCCGTCGCTTGCTCTTCCTTGGGAACAAATGGACGTTACCCGAACGTTTGGGACTAGCTTTATCCGGCAGAAGGGATCTGTACAATATGACCGGGCGAATACGAAGCAACAGAAACCTGGTCCCGTTTTCTCCCCGGGAATCCTCGCTGCTGTCGGACTGGTACAGCTTTCCATCCACTACCTGAACAGTCTATTTCGCTGCTTTTCCTTTTTTTTTCATGGGGCCCACACGACCAAGGCATCCCTTAGCGGGGCCCTGACTTTGGGGAGCATCACTTCTCCACGACATCGGTCATCGACACCGACACCTGTCAATTATTATCATGTCATCTCTTCAGTAAGTACCCACGGTCAAACCCACAACCGTCACATACCCAACGGGGATAACCGTTCATTTGGATCCTCCGAAACGGTCAAGGCCCTCTCGGACTCAAATCGATTGGCAGATATCCCGCTAGTGTGGCTCGGAGATAATGCACCCGTTTCGTCTGTCGTCTCGTCGGTTGGACCTCGCGGCCACGGGGGCCAGGGCCCATCACGACAAGTTTTTTTTTGCTATGGACGAGGACTGGACAAAGTCCGTCTGTTGCCTCCGGTCATCAAATCTAGATCAGAGGGTTGGACTACCCGAGTTTCAAACTTACCGCTTTTCGAAGGGACCGAAATGTTCGAAAGACCGTTCTCGCCGGTCAAAACCACTTGGTTACCGATCCCGCAAATTACAGGATGTGTCGTCGTTGGCTCGTTTTTGGGGTCTCCCGCGTTTCGTGAGGAACGACGGCCAGCCAGCTTTAGCTTCTTTTTCTCCTTTCTCCTCTTCATTAGCGAATCGATTCCCTCGGTTACTCTGTGGAAGGGCAATCAACCGGGTCCTGGAGTGTAATCTGATTCCAAATATTGACTTTTCCCTTCAAAACCCGCCGCCGGTGCAGGTACTCGGCAGAGGGTTTGGTGATACCTCATCTCGCTCGCCCAGGTTGAACGTCATGCATCATGACCGGGAGGCGCGTTTAGGGGCCATAGGGTTCTGTGAACTGTTACCGTATGTTCACTCTCCGGTTTACTCGGAGCTTCTCACCCCCCCGCACTGAACAATGAAAAGCGTTACGACCGACGAAGTCAATTCGGAACACCGCTGTACGGACTTCTAGCAAACCCGCGATACGGTGGTGCTTCGTACCCGTTTTCGCGGGTTAGCTGTGTTGAAAGGCGGGCTCTGGCCGTACTTCTGAGTTTCTACCGGACCTCACCCGCGACGGCTTTCGACTGCCTTCGAGTCTATAACTCCAGGGACCAACTTCCGTGAGCCATCCACTCGCTAAACGCGGGCACAGATTTACCGCGTCGGACCCTATAGGTGCCCCACCATGGTGATCCATTGAACCTTCCAGCTCCGCATTAAGCGCGCTGGATTTCAAGGTGAGTCCCTGACGAGTCGTTTATCCCACCCTCACAAGGTGGGGAAGGAAAGATGGATTGGAGGGGAGTATGAACGCCGACGACGATCCCTCCATCTGCACTCGCTTACTTCTCGTCCGGCGATCCACACGGTTTTCCCACTCAAATTCAAAAACCGCAGTGACAGCCGCAGGAGGTCCGCCCGACAGCATACGATGTACTGTATGCAACACCGTACTGTATTCGCCACGCACAATCCAGTCGAACTCTCAAACTCGATCGGACCTTCGAACCCTATCAGGCGACTCGGATTTTCCGTCATTGTGATAGCAGTTCGTACGTGATTGCCGCGACCATCACACAAAAGAGACAAGGCATCCTGCGACAACCAGAACAACGCAATGGACCAAGGTCAAGGCGGGAGATGTACGTTAATATATTCCCAAGTGTCTCCGTCTAATTCCCCTGGCAGAGGATTCGGGTTTGAATGGCTCGGTGGACTGCCGTTAACCTGTACGCTCCGTCCGCTTTGTCTGTATGGCGTTATCGGGAATAGGGGGTACCGCCACCAGACGATATCCGTCGTCCGGGAGTCCGACCCTTCGGGTTACCTCATATGCTGTCCCACCCTTGAACGTTTGTCCGTATGCTGTGATGCGGAGATATCGATATGTGTGTGCGCAATAAGGATTTGGCTGGCGGCTTCCGACAGAAGCCCTGAAACACAAACACTAAGGATACGTTATTTTATGATCCGGGGGTGGAAAGTTCGATGCGAAAGGCTATGGTTTTCGAGAAACTCATTCTAGCCACCAGAGCTATTCAAGGGGGGGAGGGTTAGAGCTTATATGGGGTAGCTGGTGGGTCGAGGAATCGATGAACCGCTGAACTATTTCATACGTTGTAAGGGCCACATTCCTCGAGCCCCCCACGTATGCGCGTAGAATGAATTCGAACCGTGTTCCGTGCCACGACACGCCGGACACCGACGGTACAGTAGAACACACGGTTCAAGGTTTAACCGTCTGATACCCACCGCGCCTGCGCAGAAGAAAGGAGGGTTTCCACGCACCCGTAGCACTCCTGGAGAACCACGGCACGAATTCACTGCGTACTATCTCGAGGTTACCTAAGGATAAACCCACCGTTCTGAGGGGGATGATGATAATGAGTTCTCTATGGATCGACGAGAGGATTTCAAGGGAAAATGCGACAAACTTCCCTCCAAGATACGGAACCAGGTAATCATTAATCAAGATTCTCCGCCAAAGATTGGTTTTACATGCGCATATATAATTGCACTAGATCAGCAACCATAAATCTCCAAGCATTCGCTTATCCCGCCTCCCAGAGAACAACCCGTCCGATGACCTCGCCTACAGCCATACTCAGCCGAACCTGGTACATCTAGAGCTCCGCGGCCATCGACAAGGACTGAATCCAAAGTTTCTCCCCCTCCAGCTTACCTGCGTCACGTATTCTAAAAGAGTCACCCACTGGACCTCCAATCTGAATCCGTCATTGCAGCACTTCACAGCCGTTCTGAGGTACTCTCGATGCCAAGACCCGATGGCGGGTATCGGATGTGGTGTTACATTATACTGTTTCGATACAAACGAGACATCCTCAAGAACGGTGCGTCCGAGCTGCCTCGATGAGGCACCAGTGTTGGAAAGCGTAACCCGGTACAGTTTTATTTCTCCGGAATCTCTCATGAGAAGGACATCCTCTCCACCGGGTAGGAGCCACAAGGAGGTACCGAAGCCGCACTCTTCCTAAGGCAAAGACGCTTCTCCAACCAAGCCGTCGATCCCGCCGGGGATGCAACTCCGTCTTATGGATAGCAGCTCCTGTCGCGAAGGAAGTCAGGGTGTTCATTCGTCTCTTGAGCGAATCGAAGGAATTCTTGTGACTGGGGTGATAACCTTGTGCCAATAGAGGTCCTTACTATAGCTATACTTGCCTACGACGAAAGGAATGAGATTGTAGATCGATCGGATCCAGACAGGCACGGACTGACCCGGACTACATCCCTGGCCAGTTGCGATTTATCGAAAGATCCCCAGTGGAATATCAAACGGGAGCGTGGCGAGCAATGTCTAAGTGGGATGAGAGAGCAAACGAGCTGGGTCACATGGCAGGTTGTGCTCGAAGGGTGTGAACGGCTCTGCTGTAGGTGTGGTGTATTGCGAGTCCTTTCATCCCCTCTGGAATCGCCCCAGTATGAAACCTTATACAAAGCAGCCAAATTCCAAAGGAATTACACAACCTCCGCCTCCTCCAACACCGCAGCGCCAGTTTTCTCCTTCTCCCTCGCCAGTCTCCCCTTCCCTCTGGCCTTGTCGACAGATGCCCAGTCATTCTTTGCCTCCCTTCCCATGATACCTCCAATAATGTCAACGTTGTCAACCTCACCTGAACCTTCAGTAACATCACTGACTACTTCGTCGTCGTCATACCAGTCTCTAAACCTCTGAACCTCTTCTGCGAACTTATCTACACCGTCTCTTCCGAGGACATCCCGAATGTCAGCGAAAAACCGGTCGACCACAGAGAGGTTGTGCATAGTGAGCAATGCGTGAGCGGACATCTCGTGCGTGTGAAGTAGGTGGTGAACGTAGGCCCTTATGTGTGCCGGTTGGTATTCGAGAGGTAGAGATGGGTCCGGGACACGTTCGTCGGCTTGACTATGTTTCAACTGCGTTCGAGGGGACATGGGTGAACACGCTGTACATGGGCACCATCGTCGCTCCGTAGCTACAACATTAGTGGAGTTGGGGCTGGAGGACTCGGATCGGCCGTCCAAGAACAACGTCGACAGTCGGTTAAAATCTGTCGCGTATTTCCCGTCGTAGAGGTTATGCCCGATATCGGTTTTTCCGTTGTCCCTTGTCCTTGTAGGGGGAGGACCGGTTTGTGACGAAGGAACGGGGAAGGTAAAATCCAGAGCGACACCAAAGGTAGCCAAATCTACGGCCCACTGGGAATCGAACAAGTCCACACCAGTGGCAGATATAAGCCGCAGGACATCTTGAGGCCCGCGGACGGAGTTAGCGATACGTGGTTTTCCGAACGGAAGTGGTTGGAGAGAAATTTGAACGAGGTGCACCAGGGTATTGTCCGCTTCCGTATCCCATTTCAAGGCCTTTCTCAACGGGACGAGGTCTAAGGTATACCCAGTAACAGCATCGTCGAGACTGTTCAATGGCTTGACCCGATCGGCTTCTTGACCAAAGAGAGTTTCGACAAGAGCTTGGGAGAAGGCTTGACGAGCAGACGGGTTGATCCCTCCAGCCAAGTGGACCAAAAAGTTGGGTCTATCTTCCGGGTTTGGGGGTACAGGGGAAAGACTGTCTAGTAGCCACTGAGTCGAACGCTCCAGAGACTTGTTAATGCGTTTTTGGGAATGGGGTGGGGGTGTAAAAGGTATGTCCGAAAGAGCAACGACGATGTCGGGGTGCGTGGAAGAGGTGTACGAGTTCCAATCAGTGATATGCAGCTGGTGAAAGCAAGTGATTTAGCTCGATGTTCGGTAGCCGCGTCGCTTGGGAGGGCGGACCTTCCGTACACCCCGAATGCACCGCACGGAGAGATAGCCCTTCCCATTTGATGGCATATCCCTACCATCACTGGGGTCTCTCGCTTGCAGACACACGATATGCTTCGATATGTCATACTTGAGGAAATTGTGTAACGGGTGTGAGGAGTTTTTAAGGATCATCGGCACTGGAGGTACGCGTTCTAGGCTGACGGAAAGGTTAGTTCATCACGATGAGCTGTCGACCGTTCGTAACCCACAAGCTTTCGAAGGGTATGTTCACCCATCTAATGGCAGCCGTCGCATTGACGTGGTCACGGGAGAGGTGTGGTATAAGCCCCCTGGACGCGGTAGTGAGTAGACCGGGCGTGTCGATCTTTATCGTGGATTTTGCGGCGTCATTTCGTTTTAAGGTCAAAGAGCCAAGCCGTGGGTTAAAGTGAGAGGGTGAAGGAGTGGAAGACGGTAAAGGTGAAGTGGAGAAGGTCAATCGCGGCGGTCCCATTCTACCAGGCCAGATCATAGATTTCCCACGCCCGAAACGCCCTCTTGAACTTACCCCCCACCCATCTGATAACAACCGACCACGATCGACGATGCCAGTCCCATCGCAATTCCATCTTCAAGTACAACACGGTAAGAGCTGTGATCTAAGCCATGATGCTTGCACCTGGGGCCTGATCGGATGCCCTCAGGTATTTCCGGCGGTTTCGCACCCCCAGACCCCGCGGCCGTCAAGTCCAAGGCCGTCACGTACGCCGCCGACACAGGGAACTTGCAGATCACTTCCTCCTCCTCCGGAAGTCTCGCTCCAGCCAATGTCCAGAAGGATGGCGCAGCCGACGCGTTGATTGAGGAACTCCAATCTATCCTCAAGAGTATCCCAACCGAGCATCCTCCCGGTAGCGAAGACATCTATGGATTGAATACCAGTATCATGTGGGGTAGCGATGAATTTGTGTGGCGTAATTCGGGCCAGGAGGGATGCGGGGGGTACAGCAGCGTGCAAGCCACTGATGAACACAAGGCGAAGTTCAGGAGAGCCTTAGAGATCGCGGATGCTCTAGTGGCTAAGGGTATTGGTTCATAATCCTGTAACACTAGCACTTGCATCTCTGTACTTGTAACACCACGTCAATCGCCGTCAACGCTCTCGTCTTTGTTCTGGGCTTGGTGCGCGTGGGAGATGTCGTGGGTTCGCTGCGGATGCCATTGACGTCATGGTAGCATCAATCGTGGGAAAGCCGGGGACCCGGGCCCATCACCATCCCGGAAAGTAGTAATAAACGAATCCCATGCAAACACAGCTGTGGGGATAAATTAGGATATAGGGAACTCAATAGGGGTGACGAAGGGATACGCGTAGATAAGAACGAAGTAGATTATAAGACGATAGGTGTAAAAAAAGGGCGGAGCCCCGGTAGCGCTGTGGAGCTTGTGGACAAGTCATGCTTCCTACAAAGGCTTATTGACCCCTCGAAATACATCCCTCCATTCAATACCAATGGGCCCTATACGCTGATACGAAAATGTTGCTGATGAGCTGACTTCCAGAAGGCACTCTTCCGTATACTTCAAGTCAACCACGGACGGTAACGACTCGAAAATGCGGTCGCAGAGGTTTGCCCCTTTCCAATATACGAGATGATCATGACAGGACAGGTGCGATGTCCAGGTGATTGTTCGAAGTTTTGTCCACCTCCCATCGAGGACCAGGGTGTCCAAATCGGAGAGATACTGGGCGGGGACGGAGGGTAAGTCAACGAGATGGTCGGGTCTTGTAAACTGTTTACCTGAGCACACGGTGGGTTTCCCCAACCGCCACAAAAATGTTCAAGAATATCCAGAACCTGTAGGCTAGGTGTAGCCTCTGCGAGCGAGGAGAGGTGCTGGACGATGGCCGCGCTACCATAATATAAGCCTCGTTGGCAGCGAAGGCGGGTGAGCTGCTTTCCAACGAACGCCACAACATCCATGACCAAGGAGAAGCCCTGACGTTCGGAAACGATGACGTCCAGTTCCGTCAACGATGAGCATAACAGCGCGAGCGGGACTGTGCCTTCAATGACTCGCAACTTTGTCAAACTAGGAAGGAAATTCCCCCGGCATGACAGAAAATTCTCGTGTGAATCCGTCTCCATTTCGCAAGGCGTCTTCTCCTTCCCGATCGTGACCTGATGGATCTTCGGCCTCCGAGAAAGGAACGTGAAAAGGTCGTCGTTCAAAGGAAGTCCCACATCCAGCTCACGGAGCTCCGTCGTACACCCGTGCAGGAACGAGGGAAATACGTCTTTGGAAAGGACAGAAACGACGGTCAACCGACGAAGGTTTGTCATCGCCCGTAACGCATATTGAGGGTCGAACTCTTCCGCTGGTTGGTAGGGAAGCCGTAGCACAAATGATTTGACGAAAGCGGCGTGCTCGGGGGAGGTGGAAATTGTGGTGAAGAAGATGTTAATGGGCCTGTCACTGGCTCGTCCGGAAGCTGGGACCCTGTCCAGAAAGTCGACAGGGAGAGTGGAGAAGTCAACGTCATGGTAGAGAAGACGGTTGGACTCTCCACGGGAAGCGGGAGAGACGCGGGAAAGGTTCGCGAGGTCACCCCTCCCGAGGAGGCCAGCTATCTGACCGTAAATTTCCGCTGGAATGCGCACCATCGCACCGTCGCCGGAGTTTCAGGTAGTGGTTGGCACAATGGGGCAACGGCGGGTATGAATGAGTTTTTATATCGACCCGAGGGTTTTAT
>Ga0307512_10005312_pt1 | contig 13503 bp, 14 predicted proteins | sample 14_EM_MG_FD_200267 | JGI IMG/M metagenome (GOLD analysis project Ga0307512, IMG submission 200267) | Populus trichocarpa ectomycorrhiza microbial communities from riparian zone in the Pacific Northwest, United States - 14_EM | ecosystem: Host-associated > Plants > Roots > Unclassified | place... | reverse complement strand
GCGGGGTTGCGCCGCAGGGGGGGGGGCGGGGTGTGATGCGGCCGCTGATATGTGATTGATTGTGTAGTAGCTTCAAGAGTTAAATTGATCACAGAGGATGGGCCAAATGTACCTCGATATTCATCTTGAGAAAACCCAAGCGTGGCCTTCTTTGCACTGGCGTATTCAGACAGCGCACAATGAATAGCTGTGGCTGCCAGCGCTAAAGTCTGAGGAGCGAGAGGTTGGAAATACTGGGATGTTGTTGGCTGGCGCCCCAAGCTATTGGCAGTGAAGGAACATTGGTGGTACATGAGATCAAGCACTTCCATTAGCGTGAACCATGACTTCTTATCATTGACGACCTTCGAGAGGTAAGCATCATCAAACAGGAGCTCCTTAACCTTGATCTGAAGCTCAGTCTCAGAACCCGAATCCAACCAGTAACTTCAGACAACAGTTCGACATGCCCCATCTGCCAACTGTCCCCCAATGGTACTAATCTTGAGTTTCAACTATGTATAATTTTGGGGGTAGTCAATATCCGTAAGTCTGATAAAGGAGCATTACACAGAACTCATGACTTACAGCTTCTCGTGTTTGCGGATCTATTGTGAGAGATGGACCACCGGGCAATTGACACACAGATGGTGTACCTACAGTGCACCTGCTAATGCCCGCTGACGATCCTAGGCTTTAATCGCTAGTTTCCAAGGATCTTCGACCATCAAGTACTTGTCATCGGGTATTATTGGCCAAGGATTCTATGTGAATACAATTGCCTGCATGAACCTTACCGCTACCTCAAGAGTGCCCTTTTTGTGTTGGGGAACATTCTGATCACTACTGGCCTTGGGTTGTGGAATATTCTGGTCTCCACTAGACCTGTTGGGAAGCACCAGTGCCCAGGCAGATGGTGCATGGTCAGACTAGGTTGATTTGTAGAGGAGGGATGACTTTTGGCATTTGAGCAGTGGTGGTGCCATTGCTGCGGGTAGATTTCGGGGATTTGGAAGCGGAGGGCGTGCAATGACTGTATCGGCACGGATCCGTTCCATTGGCAGTGGAACCCTTATAGTGCGTAATGACTTGTTTCGGCGCACCTGACCTAGATGAAGGACCTCATGTTGAAGATCCAAATCGTCTGCTTCGATGTTGGATGATAAGGTGGACTCTCCGGTGGACTCACTGTCGTCATCACCAATCTCCTGACCGGTCTCGTCATCCTGCTACATCAATGAAATCAGAGATATTTGTCATCCGCAATAGGATGCACGAAGGCAGAAAATTGGATCGCAAACATTCGATGGACAATGAAGATTGGTTGGTTTCTTGAATGCGAGTGCTCTCTCTAGGTGTGCTTCTTGATTCTTCTGTGAATGTTGATTCCTCACCTGGCTGGGTGTAGGTTCCATTTGCTGTAACGAAGATCTAAACTTGGACAATGTGGGGAAGAGTGTAAAAGCAGGAAATATCAAATCAAGTGCAATACAATGCCGGGATAAATGGTGCAAGAATTAGCACATAGTCGAGGATGATGCAAGTCGGAGCGCGCCTTGAAAGGGTTCTGGAGAGATGACTTCAACGGTTTACATTTATATTGAGGATGGCAGTCCATGTTGCGATTTTGAATATTGTCAGGTGTGCCAGAATACAGGCATTCCTAATGCCGAATGTTAGCTACTCCTATCAACAACACTCTGTACGGATGCAAGAATTGGAGGTTCGCTCGAGCCAACGCACATAGGGAATAGAACCAGATGCACCGGAGGACAACTCGCAACATCAACTAACCCTTGGTGCTGGTCACAAGCTGTGTACTGAGAACCTGAATGAACATGTGAGCCCGTGCATATGACTCCTCTGAACGTAGTCATTATGTGTGAAAGTTTGAGCATTTGCGGTGACCGCATAGCATAGGAATTGGTGCAGCATTGAGAATCTGCAAAACTTGATAGATTTGGTTGGGATCTTGTGAGTGCCAGCTGGGTTGTAAAGGTTCATACTGGAGTTTATTACCAAGCGAGGAGAAATATGCATCTCCATATGTGGTATATCGGCCGGAAGGACACATGTGTTTTCACTATATTCTATTGTATTACGATGCTGCAGCTCAGTGAGCGGTCGATAAGGCAATATCGCAAGCAGAACTTCCCTTTCATGCGTTCATCTGGGCCGTGTCTGCAGAATAGCCTTCACAACAATGTTGCAGTAGTTAATGGAAGAGCTAGAGAATTTGGTACACAAAGGAGATATAAAGGGGTAGAGAAATAATAGTAATGTACGATGGATGCTTCAGGGGTAATCTTATTGATTCAAGCACTCATCAATGCCAAGATTGCTAACAAATGGGTCATAAATTCTCACTCACATTCTGATTTTGCACCTAATATCTAGTAAATTGCACACTGTTAAATCACACATTCATTATGAATCTCACAACTACACTGTTGACTTAAAATCAATATTGGGGTTGAAAGCTATATTCTACAATGATATGAATGTATAGTGAGACGTCATGTCACGGCGGGCAGAGGAATGATGATTGCCTGCATGCAGTTTTAGAGAATTGAGGTGCACCGAAGTTGAAACGGTTATGCTTGGATTCAATGTCTGAGGATTGCAGGCTCGCCTGACTCTGACAGAGAATGGCACTCTTTGTAGCTGACTTCTCATAACTCTAGCTTTCAAGATTCTCTCTCTCAGAGCTTCTCTCGATGGGAGTTGGTCCACAAAATCTATCTTCGGATACGAGTTTTGGCGGCCCAAACATACATCTAGTCAGAATACAGTTCAGTCATCATTCAAAGATTTGAGAACTTAGGTCTCTTTGAGTAGGTGCGGTACATTGGTGAGCGGGAGTTGCCGGCCATCTTGCGGAGTCGCTGAGCAGAATCAGTCTTTTGAGATTCTCGCTCTTAAGCTTCCACAGCTCTTTTGACAGAGCCCAAACTTGGTGAAGCTACTTTACGATTTGGAAGCATTGGTCCAAACATTCTACTTAGTCAATATCGAGTTCAATGGGGTTACTAATTGGCCGGGCTTGTGCATTTATGGTTTAGTTGCACAGTGGCACGTTCCTCCAACGGACAGTTGACATGGAGCTGACAGTTCAGGCCATGTTAGCGGCGGCCTTCAACATACTGATCAAGCATAGGGTCATATCGTAGCAGGCGAGGAGCTGGATGAGCCTCCTGCACCTAAAGGTGATGTGTCATGATTGATCTGGGTGCACTGGGTCCACTAACTCAAAGTCGAAGAAAACATCATGAGAATGAAGCAAACTAAAATATACAAACTGCACATTTGTACTGCAAGTACATGCGCGTCGGTGGCTTATTTGTCGCTCTTGAGGCGTTCCTGGGCTGGAATGAACACATCCATAATGACTCACAGCCTGTCCAAGTTGGCTTCATACATATCCAAGAAGCTCAATCTGGACAGGATTGAAGCTCTCAGTTGTGAATGATCTTCAATCATAGGCCAGCAAAACTCTGGCAGCGAAAGTGGCATTTGAGCCAAGAATACCCGAGCTGTGTCTCAGCTTCCGACTCTCTGTGATGCGGATCAGAGGTGTACCTGAACTTCAATGATATGCCAGCAAAAGCTGCGGCTTTGCCACAAATAAGTGATCCTATGTCTCGTACTTTGACACAAGTACTCATTCTCGCCTAGTCTGTTTTGATTGCCAAATGGGATCGGTGAATATGCTGTGATGGATCTGTCACAAAGATATGCCCAGGATTCTCCGGTGCACCTGAACTTCGATCATATCAGTGCGAAAGCTCCCACTTCGCCACGAATCAGCGAGCTGTGTCACATACTCAGACATAGGTTCTTGACAATGACCCAGACTGTCTTATTGATAAAGGTGATTGGCAGATATGCAGTGCTCGATCTGTCAGAACGAATCATACGACATTTGCCAACGACACTCCGGCGCACCTGAACGTGGATGAGTTTTACTTTTTCATTCGTAATGTGTACGTGTCTCCAGGCTTCCGGTGCACCTCAAATTCGCATCTGATAATTGATTAAAGCCCTTTGCTGCATCATTTTCACAATTCGACTCATGCCATTTATCATACACTAGGTCAGCCAGAGGAACTTCTTATGTCACGTATCTATTCACTCCATCACATATGGTCATTAATACTGAACACGAATGCCAATGAAATCCCACTCTAGCCATTTCTAATTCACGATACAACAATTCCAACATCAGAACTTTGATTCACTTCAACATTGAAGGGAGGAAGATTCATCTCTCCGGTAAAGTGTCCCTTACAAACGACCTTTTTGACTATTTGTATCAGTTAAGAAGATTATGTTGCTTGAATGTCTAAAGAGGCATACCTTGATGAAGTGTCTAACACTCTAAGATTAATGGTTCATCAGACTGCGACGTGTCTCCATTCTCTGTCAGCTGCTTGGTATGGTCATCAGGAGCCTCCACAATCTGGGATATCATTGAGGTTGTGATGTTCAGTCAACTCATCAAGCCATGCAGGACTCTCATTTGCGCAACTCCAGAGTGTTGGTGGAAATCACTTGCATGGTTATCGGAGCCACCAGGACCTGTATTCAGTTACCATGTGTGTGGTACGCGGTTTTGCCATAGCCGTACAACTTGTGCAAATGCCTGCCACTGCTCATTCAGTACCCAAAATTTCTGAGTTATTACTGCATGATTTGCAGCTGTAAGATGTAGGCCAGTCCCGCCCACTTTGGGTGTGGTTATGAATACAGAGGGATTTCGAGAATCCTGGAATTTGAGCTGCATTTCTGTGCATTCATCATTGCCCATTTTGGCTTACATGTGGAATATATCCACATTATCCGCAAATAACTTTGTTAGCCACCACTTCAGATGACAAACTTGGCCAGGAAGAGGACAAAATAGCACTGCCTATTGTGGAGGAGGTGCACTGGGCGTTGCATTTTCATTTCTCTCTTCTGGAAGGAGCGTCTGTCTGGATGCGTAGTCTTGGTCAGGTTCGGGATACTCTGCAGGTTCCTTGACAAGCAATGTCAAAAATGTCTATCCCAGCGATCAGAAAATCGGGGATTCCACCCAAGTATCGAGTCGCCATTCATTCTGCCATTGTTGAGAAACATCATTGCGATCCTCGGTGTCTCCCAACATTAACGAGAAACATGCTAGCTGCCATCTATGAACCCTCCATGCTCCAGAAGCACCCTGCCAAGTGTACCTCTCTACCAGGGTCTTCAGATGTGCTTGCTGTTCCTCAGTCCACTTGGGATCAATGAGGTGTGCTTTCTGATTTGGTATCCGGACAAGTAGTTTTCCATTGGCGAGTTCCGATTCTGACGATCACCTGATCATCCATGGCTTTGCAATCTGAATCATCCAGTGCGCCGTATCCTGTTGAGCTTCTAGGTCGTTAGTCCGGACAGCATGCATGAAACTCTTCACAGTGGAATACAATGCGTCAGCACCAGGCTTTTCCATAACAGTATCATTCTCTGGATCTTCAGGCGGACCTGAAAACAGCCACATCGTCTGAAAACACCAGTCATAGAGTGAATGGAATCCCAGTGTAGCTGTGACATGAAGTTTCAATCCAATTTTCGCATTCATCTTGATTTGCCAGCCCACACTGTTTTTAGTCTTATACCGATGGGAATCATCAAAAATCCCAAAACTCCATGCGCAGTAGGAGAGTTGGCCGTTACTTGATGGTGTCACTCTGGATGTTCAGGTATCATACAACACAAGGTGGATATTCCATCAGGTTGCTGGCTCGTCAATACTGGTGTTCAGATCCTCGTGGGTGAGATTTGCATTTTCGGTGTGCAATTAGTTGAAGAGGTTGAAATCGGTTCCATGTGTCATCTCGTCAATACCACTTTTGAAGGTCTCAGCCACTCCGGGCATTGTTACCACCAGGATTTGTGTGAAGGCTGAGTTCAGTGCTGGAACCCCGTACGGTGGTGTTGACTGGATCTCCAACAGGTGGCGGGGCGCAGAATTCAATCTCTGTAGCAGATACCACTCCCGCACTACACCGACAATGCCGGGAAAGTGGTTGTGCGCCAATATCACCCACTCTTCAAGGGTATTCCCCCATACAGTGGACAGTGGCAACCCCATTACAACTTTCTCAGACACCAATTTGCAAAGCATTGCCGCTGCAACCGAGGTGAAAGTCTTTCCAAGACCCATTCCTTCTGCCACCAGTGATCCTGGCATATCAGCATCCCAAACTTATCTCCTCACGATGAACCAGATGTCCCAAACCGGGTGCGCCAAAAACTTAGTTCCAGGCAGGCGTGGAATCGAGAACTTGTGGCCAGGAACACAGTCATCTGTTGATTGGCAAATAGGACGCGCAATCAGCAGCTGGACTGCTTCATCAAGACACTCATGTTCAAAATCGTTGTTCATTGTATCAACAACGATGTTCAGCACTGAGCTTTTATTTTCTGGATCGACGACCTCCTCACCATCCTCCACTTGCTCCTGAACCTCCCTTGCACTTTTGTCCGTGTTCTTTTCGTCCTCAATGATCTCTGTCAGTTCCTCAGATGTAAGCTGGGTGGATATGCTCATATTGCGGCGCTCATGAAATTCATCGCAATGTTAAGTATTTCGCAGAGAAGTAACCATTGGAACGAATACATGTGGATGGAAGATACTCAATTCTATGGTTTCAATCAGAACTTACATTAATACAAGTATCATTCTCGTGCCCACCATCCTCCTCTCCCTTCTCATCTCCCTCTCTTCCACCCTGTTCAGAACCTTGCAAAGTCTATGTATAATGATTAGCAGTTGCTGACATCTAGCCTTAACATGGCTAGCACGGATTACCTTTGTTGGCCCAATTACGTGCTCTGCAATCTCCTTTCCTGTTGCTCTCTTCATTTCTACCCCAAATATCTTCACATTATGTCGAAGTTTCAACTTGAAAGCATTTGAAATGCAACAGTTGTATGGAATCTGGCCATATATGGGGTCATTGATCATTTGCCTGTGTTTGTATATTCCCATGTACACTTCGTCCAATTCGTCCTGCTTCAAGGTGCACCTGAACATTGATGTAAGAATGTATGGCTCTTTTGGGCCGCCGTTTTTCTCGATAAAATCATCCAACTCCTCCCAGTGCCTCACATCTGTATTCGCGGCTTGGAGTTGTTCGGGGGCTAGAACCATATCATTGCCATTCGTCACCAAGTGAATCATTACCATGAATGTTGTATTTCGCAACTCTGGGAGGTTATTTCTCGCCTGTTTGCCTGCGCACTCTCCCAAATCAGTCGCTGGTCGCTTGTTGCCTTGCCTTCCATTTTTCCTCGCCTCACGAATTTCGCTTGCACATTTGTTCAGAAACATCTCCTCCCCCTGCCGGCGATTCCATTCAGCATTATCGAAATTAACCAACAGCAGCCAGTTCTCAAATGTCGCCAAAAAATCTGCGACCGGCGTCTCCCAGTGCAGGGCTCCATCTCGAACTTGTTTCAATTGGTTCTGCCCCCGGAGAATGGACTGATGCTTCTTCTCAAGCAACCCTGCCACCCATACTTTCTTCCACTTGTTGAATGCACTGTAGTTTGCCTGCCCCATCTTTTTGGCAAATTGCTTCAAGGAGAACTCCGTTTGCTTCAGGCTAATTGGGGGTTTGCCTTCTTCACCACCCAAGTGCGACGAATCGTGGCTCTCATCATCTGCATCATATACATCGTCGGACATCTCCGGCAATGGGGGCAGTTCTGCAATGCCTGCGACCTCTGTTTTGCGCGTTTCTGCTGGCGGCTGGAATCTTCTTGTCAGGAGGCTGATAGGGTGTCTTCCAGGTGCGCCTGGAGGAGGTTGAGGTGGGGGAGTCGAGCTGGATGATGTGCACTGATTGAGTAGATGATTTGCCGGCGGTCCTGGAGGAACATTCGGTGCATCTGGAGATTATGGCCGTTGTCCAGGGCACTGCGGAGGGGGGAACATTTGAGACCCGCCCTAACCACCTTGGTGCAGCTTATATCCTCGCCATGGTGGCCCATAACTTGGATATTGTTGGCTTGCGCAGCTGGTAGGTTGCAAACTGTGTGTCATGTGGTATGGAGACTGGTGATAAAACTGTAGAGCACCTGGAAATGGCTGCTGTGAAGGAGAGTAACCGTACCCTTGCAGCGGATGATATTGATTGGTGTGTTTAACAAATCGACTTGTTTTGCGAGTGGCATGTGGTGAACATTTATCTGGAGATTCTGAATTGTCATCACCATGTTGTTGGGGGCCAAATAGGCCTCCAGGTGGCACCATATTCGCTGTCTTTGGTGGAGATCTGTTCGTTGACATGCTCTGTTCAACAAAGATTGTGGTCAACTACTATAGATTCGAGATAAGATATAGAATCGATCGGAGTATGGATGAGTATATTGCAGGTTGCAGTGACCTTTGGGGGAATGAAGGGCTTCTTATATTCTATTCTGTTGTCACGATCTGTTGTGTTTCACTACACCTTTGATCCATGAAACCATCCCAGGCCTTGAGAAAAAGAAACTTTAATCACACACATCCTGCCTTTTTATGTTATATGCTCGAATTCATTCACTAGGATATTGGATAGGTGCTCACCTTCGTACACATCGATGACTTTACAGGTCATAGAATGGATATGATATGATATCTCCAGGAACCTATCAAGACTTTATCCAGTATGAAGGTTAGCACGACTAGGAATATCACACAGAAGGTGTGCATGTACGACCTTGCAACCTCATTTAATAGAAGGCCTGTGAGTCGAGCAGCAACAGTGATTGCTTTCTATTGAGCTCCTTGCCTATACATCCCAGTTCTCCTCATGATCCACGCTCCAGTCAAGGATCGGTACTGAAACAAACATCCTACCAGCCTTATCAGTTCTCGATGATCAATGCCCGGACATCCAGCTAGCTAGGCAACTCAACAATTCATGGTGTTATGACAATCTACCTTCATTATCAGCTGCTCGGAGGCTCGAGCGTAGGCATAACTGACAATAACGTAGTATAAGGCCCCATTGTGGTGATTGCAGTGAAGACAAAAGAAACCTTCCCCCCACATTTGGCAAGGTGTGATGTGGCTGTGAATGTGGTATGCTAACTTGAGTCAGCTCGCTTTCAAACAAATATCGCTCAGGCTCTATATCACCCCCTGAAGCATCATCAAGATTCATCTGAATAAGTGTTCAGAGACCATTTCTCAAATATGGTCAACACTCGCCGGAAACATGTCAAGTGATTCATCTGCGCAAGGAAATCATTCGACGACAACCGACTTGAGGCTCACCATGAACAATATCACCCACTATCGATGAATGAACGGCGATTACCTGATGGGATTTTACCACCTGCTTGCTGGGATCGAGCTGAGCCATCATAATTCAACTTCAGTCAGTGCACCTGACTGGCCATCGATGAGCTTAGTCAACTTATTCATCTACCCATAGACAATGTACCTGGTGCACCACCACCTGAAGATACTCCCGACAAAGAAACAATAGACCCCCAGCAGCCTCATCCGACTTGTACCTCTGATCAAACACTAACGAGGGCTCATAGGCAGGTAGTTGGAGTGGAGAATGCGAGGGGGAAAGCATATGGCAAAGCAACTGGATTGTACAACAAGCATCGCAAGTACTCAGAACAATGGAATCCATGGCATCCTCTTCAGTCAGCACACGACTTTCAACAGGCTCAATCATTTAGCCAGCAAACGAAAACGTGGATAGATCAACATCTGAGGGGTGGACTGGACAACGTCAACATCGACTCATTTCAATCGGCAGATGCTCTATGGATCCTCCTCTCTAGACTCGATTTTGGGCTCGGCATTGGTAGTTGGATTGATGATCATTTGCACATCTTCGGAACATTATACTACAGAGATATTTCCAAATGTATACAGTTCCTTTTGGCACATCTCCCATTGCAGGCGCACCTCGATTTTGAACTGGTGCGCCTTGCAGACTCGGAAAGTCGCAGAATATACAGTGAGATGTACTCAGGCGATTGGTGGTGGGATACGCAAGATCAGCTTCCTGCTGGAGTGACGATTGTGCCAGTCATTTGTACATCCCGCAAGACAAACTTGACCAATTTTTCGGGTGACCAGCATGCCTTGCCGCTGTATCTCACGATCGGTAATATTCAGAACGATATCCGCCGTACACCTGAAAAGTGCGCCTGGATGATTTCTGGGCTTATCCCCTGTACTCCGAAAGTTGCCAAAAATACTGACAAGGTATGGCATTCCACAGTTGGAATAGTGCTGTCCCCACTCCGCCATCTTGACATCACTGGCCCAGGCTTGAAATGGGAATGTGCTGATGGATTCCAGAGACAATGTTATCCTCTTTTGGCTGCCTGGGTCGGGGATTATCTGGAACAAGACATGGTTGCTTAAGTCTCAGATGGCTGATGCCCGATGTGTGAAATTCCTCAAGGTGCGCTGATGGGGCACTCAACCTTTCGACCACCTGATAACCCACGAGATCAGCATGTTCACTTGGACCTTCTGGACGAAACTAATAGCACTGTTCTGCACACTCTTGGTGTTCATCCAATCCGCAACAAGTTCTGGCAATACCCTCCCTGCAATGTCTATCGCCTTTGGCAGCCTGATGAATTGCATCAGCTGCTCCTGGGTTTAGTTAAAGACTGATTGCACTGGCTGCTCAAATACCTGAAAGCTAGAAATGTCAAGGATCAATTTGAGAATTGATTCACATCAGTACCACAATATCCTGGCCTCCAGCGCTTCTCCAAATAATTCGATTCAATGAAAAGCGGCTCCTGGCAGCGAAAAGAAATCCGGGGCATGATCAGAACACTGGCAGTGAATTGCCCTCCAATTCTCAACTGCTCCCAGGATGCCAGGAAAACTGTGGTAGAAACAGCCCCTGATGAAATGGTGATGGGAGCAGTGCGGGCATTATGTGAATTCTCACACCTTGTCAGCCAACAAAATCACTCTGATCTATCCCTCACAGCACTAGACAATGCACTGAGGTGATTGTACAAGGAGAAGGGTGCCTTTTGAGATCAGAAAATGTCGAAGTCGGCAAAGGCCAAAGTGGATGAACTATTAGCAAGAGAATCCCATCATTTACGAGAACAAAAGATTCATAACCTCTGTTCTGCAATCAAGGTTCAGCTGTACAGGGCTGAGAAGGTTACTACATCAAACCAAAGGCTATTTCGGTTGCGCATGAATAGAGACCAACAAGCGGCAGCCATATGGTCAGATGCTGATCGGCAGAGGGCAATCAAGCAATTGGAGCGCGAAATCCATCAGGTGACACCTGCTAAACGCAGGCTGTCCGTACATTATTCCAACATCATGAGCGACAACCAGTGCAGGAAGTCTGGACCAAGGCAACCCATCCCAGAAGCATACTCGCCAAAAACTTGTTCAAATGAAGACTGCTGCAGATGAAGAGGCTTACGGGGCGGACACAATGACCGCCAACAAGCGTGTGCAATTTCAGGTCTGTCTATCCGATGCTGAGATTGAAGCCACCACCTGGAGTGTCGCTGATATTGACCGAGTTGTGAATCAGCTCGAGAGAGAGATTCATGGTATCACTTCGACAGGCCAGATGCGATTCACGAATTAATTCTCCATCGGCTTGGTCGGGTTTGAAGATTGGTGGTGGGCAATCGGCATTCAGGAGCTCCGGAAAACCATCGAACAGAGTGTAATCCATTTCGCATATCCGAAGATGCATCTTGTGAGCCATATATCAGAGTCAATTCGGCAAATGGGTTCTGGCGAAAATTTCACCGCCGATATTTCTGAATTGCTACATATCGACAATGTGAAAGAGGCATATCGATCCACCGACGAAATCAATTACATTTAACAGAAGCTCAAGCACAACAACCGGTGTACCGGTCTTGACTATCTGGAAGAGACTTTGTCATATCTTGCCTTTCAAGGCTGGTACGATATTGACTCTGTGAAAGTTTTCAACCTACCATCAGCAGCTGATACACGGCGAAATATGTGCCGAGCCCATCTTTTACTCCTCCACCATTGTCAGAAAGAGCCATCTTTCCACCCTATATCACAACAGGGACATTATTTGAGAGAAACTCATGTCTGCTGCATGTGCAGAAGTATCAAATCAACCTCACTCAGAGATGCATCAGTAGATTTCGGAATTCCCCACGTTGGACAGCTATTCCGTACACAAATTGAAGATGAGTGGGGACTTGAAGTTAGTGGACTGTTGCTCGGATATGATCAGAATGTACTCAGAGACAGTGTATTTATTAAACTTCAGAATGGGCTGTTGTACTACCGTCAACCATTTCAGTGCCCTACATCTGTTGAGCGTCTGGGACTTGATTGCAAGGTAGAATATATGGATGCCAACCAAGGGATCATGCCTGAATCTCATAACATCTGGGTCCCATATACAGGCAGTGACCTTGATAACACCTTCCAAGGCCTAGTTCCTTCTGTTCCTGTATTATACTTCAGCTGGACTCCACCACATCAGAACCTCCAATTTCAGGAGCACCTGCCCGCCAGAAATCCATATCGACCTCCTCTAAGAGGTGCAAGAAGACCCAACAATGGAAATTACGTCCTCAACCTCAAGAATATGCTGTGGTGATTCCAACAAAGTACAAAAATCTGCATGGTTGGGCTGGTTGTGTTGACGGGTTCATCAGGGTTGTCAAATAGACTGATAAGATGCATATTGTACCTGTCGGAGCAATTGTTGGACCTGCACATTTGGTGCGGGAGCATACTGCTGCATCAGATAGAATCGATAGCGTATGGCTTGTAAATAATCATCTGGATGTAGATACCTACTGGACTGTGTATTAAAGTTACAATGCCTGAATCAAAGTGTGCAGAAGATAGTTAATTGAATTGTACTATTTGATATAAACATTAGAATAATCACTCCTGGAGAGTATGGCTGCAGGTTCGAGGTGCACCGGAATATTCTCGGAGACGCGGCCAATACTCCCAATAGCTCCGAAATTTGCACATCCTAATAGTTTGATTTGGAAGCATTTTGAAGACAACTATACACTCTTCACAATATTCTTGGGTTCTATCCCAAATCTCCCGGAGTATTCAGGAGCACCGGTGAAGTAGTCTCAGAGCACCTGAGATCACATCACTTTGCATTCAGCCTATCTGGGAGCATCTGGGAGCATCTGGAAGGATCAGTGTGGCTTTTTAGAGTTGCTGAGTTGTTCAGTTATGACTTCCAAACCATTTTACATTTTGCTGATGTTAGTCACAATTTCTGATTTTATAATTCTTCTCAGCTCTATTCTATAGCTAACTATTATAGCAATATTGTTGTCAGTTCTTGTTTTGTTCTTTCAGCTGTAGATTTAGCCACCACTGTTTCAAGTTGGAACTGACTTCCCCCACTACATGTGTAATGGCAGTCATGATTAGGTTCTCGGCAATGGCATGGACGTGTCCAGGGCCGGGTAACCGCAACCTTATATAGACGACTCGCGATCTCTCTGAGATCGCCAGCGATAATCTTA
>Ga0307512_10005311_pt1 | contig 13506 bp, 9 predicted proteins | sample 14_EM_MG_FD_200267 | JGI IMG/M metagenome (GOLD analysis project Ga0307512, IMG submission 200267) | Populus trichocarpa ectomycorrhiza microbial communities from riparian zone in the Pacific Northwest, United States - 14_EM | ecosystem: Host-associated > Plants > Roots > Unclassified | place... | reverse complement strand
CTGCCGGTCAAGACCCGCCTGTCCCTCACCGGCCCGCTGGTCGTCGCCCGCGACATCGCGCACGCGAAGATCAAGGAACGCCTCGACGCCGGCGAGCCCATGCCCGACTACCTGCGCGACCACCCCGTCTACTACGCGGGCCCGGCCAAGACCCCGGACGGCTACGCGTCCGGCTCCTTCGGCCCCACCACGGCGGGCCGGATGGACTCCTACGTCGAACAGTTCCAGGCCGCGGGCGGTTCGCTCGTCATGCTCGCGAAGGGCAACCGGTCCAGGCAGGTCACCGACGCCTGCGAGTCGCACGGCGGCTTCTACCTGGGCTCCATCGGCGGCCCGGCCGCCCGCCTCGCACAGGACTACATCAAGAAGGTCGACGTCCTCGAGTACCCGGAGCTCGGCATGGAAGCCGTGTGGAAGATCGAGGTCGAGGACTTCCCGGCGTTCATCGTGGTCGACGACAAGGGCAACGACTTCTTCGCCGGCACCTCCCAGCCGACCCTGCAGATCGCGTTCCGCCGCTAGCGACCCCCGGACAACACGATCTTGCGGTCCTGCAAGGGCGTGTCGAGCGTGACCGTCACCGGCCTCGGCGTCATCACCATGGAGCAGACGCCGCCGTCGGGATCGCCGCCCTGCGGCTGGTCGAGCGGCTGCACGAGGATCTTCACGGTGTCCGAGGACTGGTCGACGACCCGCGCCGCCACGCCGCTGCAACTGGTGCTGGCCGACGCGAACATCTGGAGCGAGAACCCGCCGTCGTACTGCCACACCTTGTTGCCGTACTCGAAGTAGGTCGGCAACGCTGACGCGTCCACCTGTGCGGCCGGCACCTCGGTCACCCCGTCCGGCACGACAGGCCCGTCCGGCCCGAGAGTCACCGGCGGCTCACCACTCGACGGGTTCTGCGGCTTGCCAGCAGGCGGCGTCGGCTCCACGACGTCGGACGGCGGCTCGGGCGCCGTCTTCGACGGCTGGTCGGACGACGTCGTCGAACTGGTCTGCCCAGCAGCGTTCGACGCGTCCGGCGTGGCACCGCACCCGGCGAGCACACCGACCGCGAGCACAGCGGTGGTGGTGATCAGGAAAGCCCTCATGGTGAGAGGACGGTAGCCGGACGACGCCCGGTTGCACTCACCACGCCGGGATTTCCTCTTCCGGCACCTTGCGGATGTCGGCGCCGTCCGACCGCTGCCAACGCGCCCGGCCGCTGTTCGGGCCGATGTGCGTTCCGTCCGTCAGCTCGACGTCGCTGCGGTCGGGCACGATGTGCTTGTCGCCGGGCTTCACCTCGAAGGTCTTACCGTTCGGCAACGTCACGACAGGCCCGGGCAGCGGTTGCCGCCTTGTGTCGGTGACCTGGGCAAGCACCTGCGCCTGTTGCTGCTGGTTGCCGGACTGCTTGTCGTCGAACTCGCGCAACGAGGCGCCCGTGCCGCGGACCTTGCCGATGATCTCGTCCAGCCGGCTGGACGAGTCGCCGAGCCCTCGGTCGGTCCTCGCGACGTTGCCGGCGTGGGTCTCGCCGACCTGCGCGGACGCGTCCACGTCGCCGAACGCCCCGGCCGGCACCTGACGGGACGTGAGCAGCTTGCGGGTGTCCCCCAGCGCGCTGACCTGGTCCGGCAGGACACGCACGGCGTTGTCGATCTCGTCGTGCACCACCTGAACGGTCTGGTCACCTGTACTCATGCCCCGACCGTAGGACCGCCCTCACCCGGCCAGCACGGCATTTCTGCCCACACGACAAAGGAAGTGCCCGGCCGTGGCGAGGGCAGCACGGCCGGGCACCGGGACCGAGGCTGGTCAGGCCTTGCGTTGCTCCGCCTTCAGCACCACCTTGCGGTCGCCGAGCGGCTGGTCCAGCTCAGCGGTCAGCTTCGGATAACGCAGGTCCATCGTGCACATCTGCGGCGTGGCCGGCACCGTCTCGACCATCAGGATCACGACCTGCGCGTCCGTCTGCTCGGGCACCTCGACGCTGCTCCGGCCGCAGCCGCCCTCCTGGGCGACCACCCCGACCGTGCCGCCGTCGTCCTCGGTCCACGCCAGCACCGGATAGCCCTGTGGCAGAGCCGTGGTGTCGAGCTGCTGTGCGCCGACCGGAGTGCCGCCGGCAGGCGGTGTCCTGGCCGGCTGACGATCCGGTGTCGTCGATGACGTCGTCGACGACGACGGACGGTCCGTGCGTGCTTCCTGGTTCTCTTGCGGGTTGGCGCAAGCGCTCGCGAGCAAGAGCAGAACGCCAGCGCCAACAACGGTTCCTAGGCGTTTCATGTGCCGAGGACGGGACCATCCACGCGGCGGGTTGCACCGGGTTGCCGAAACCCTACTTTCGTAGGAACTCCAGCGACCGCAGCTGGCGTGGGCCGCTGTCGTGCAGCGACGGTGACGCGCCGACCTTCACCCGCGCGCCGACGGCCTGCGCGCCGGCCGGACCGGCCAGGATCGGCTCCAGCGCGAGCCAGCGGACCTGAGGCACGTCCTCGGCGAGCGCCGCCACCCGCAGCACCAGGTCGGCGAGCGCGCCGAGGTCAGCCGGCTCGCTGCCGCGGTAGCCGGTGAGCAGCGGCGCGGCCTTGGGCGCGCGCACCAGCGCGGCCGCGTCCGCGTCGGTCAGCGGCACCGCCCGGTACGCACGGTCACCGAGCAGGTCGCTGACCACGCCGGACAGTCCGAACGAGACGAGCGTGCCGAACGACGGGTCCTCCTGCAGGCCGATCGAGCAGCCGATTCCCTTGCGTGCCATGCGTTGCACGTACACGTTCGCGACCTCGGACAGTTCGGCGAGGTCGTCGTGCGCCGCCCGCACGGCCTCCGGGGTGGCGAGGTCGAGCCGCACGCCCTCGAGATCGGGTCGCCGCCACCACCGCTCGCCGGTCGCCTTCACCGCCACCGGGTAGCCGAGCTCCTCGGCCGCCGCGACCGCGTCGGTCGCCGACGTCACCGCCCGGTGCGGCACGATCTCGATGCCGTAGCAGGAAAGCAGTCGCACCGCGGCCGCGTCGGACAGCTCGACGAGCTCGCCGTCCACTTCGGACAGTGCGGCGGCGACGACCGCGCGAGCCGCTTCGGCGTCCACGCCATCCGGCCGCACGAGACTACCCAGCGGCGCGGACCGCCAGGTGGCGTACCGGGTCGCGCGGGCCAGCGCCAGGACCGCGCGTTCCGGGCTCGGATAGGACGGGATCGAGCCACGTGCCGGCGAGCCGTCCGGACCAGGCACCGCGAGCTCCGCCGGAATCCCTTCCGTGGCAAGGAAAGTGGAGACGATCGGCTTGTCGCCGGCAGCGTCACGCAGCGCTCGCGCGTAGGCAGCGCCCGGAATCGACAGCGGTGGCACGAAAACCACGACCAGCGCGTCGACGTCGTCGCGGCGCAGCTCAGTGCGAACGGCGTCGGCCAGCACGTCCGGGCCCGCCGACGAGCCGACGTCCACCGGGACGCCCGCGAGCTCCAGTCCCTGGCCCAGCGCGGCGTCCGCGGCGAGCACGCCGATCGCGGAGGAGTTGCCAACGACCGCGACCCGGCCGCCACGCGGCAGCGGCTGATGAGCCAGCAGCAGCGCGGTGTCGAAGAGCTGCGCGATCGACTCGACGCGGATCACGCCGGCCTGCTCGAACAACGCCTGCACGCTCGACTCGTCCACCTCGACCGAGGTCGCGGCGAGCGCCGGCAGCACGGCATGCCGACCGGACTTGACCGCGACGACCGGCTTGACCCGGCCCAGCCGCCGCGCGAGCCGCGCGAACTTGCGCGGGTTGCCGAACGACTCCAGGTACAGCAGCACGACGTCGGTCGCGGGGTCGGTTTCCCAGTACTGCAACAGGTCGTTGCCGGACACGTCGGCGCGGTTGCCGGCGGACACGAACGTCGACAGCCCCAGCCCGCGCGCTTTCGCGTCGGCGAGGATGGCGGTGCCCAGTGCCCCGGACTGGCTGAAGAACCCGGTGCGGCCGCGGCCGGGCAGCACCGGCGCGAGCGTCGCGTTCAGCCGTACGGCCGGGTCGGTGTTGACCACGCCGAGCGCGTTGGGCCCGACGACCCGCATGCCGTGTGCCCTGGCCTCGGTGACCAGCTTGCGCTCGGCGCCCTCGCCGGCCGGGCCGCTCTCCCCGAAGCCGGAGGAGATCACGACGAGCGCCTTGACGCCCTTCGCGAGGCACGCGTCCATCACCTCGTCCATGTGCGCGGCCGGCACCGCGACCACCGCGAGGTCGACGGGGTCGGGGATGTCGAGCACGCTCGCGTAGGCCCGCACGCCCCGCACCGACCGGTGCTCCGCGTTGACGGGGAAGACCGGCCCGGCGAAGTCGGCACGCAGCAGGTTGCCGAGCACCGCGTAGCCGACCTTGTCCGGGTCGGTGGACGCGCCGATCAACGCGACCGAGCTGGGGTGCAACAGGTTGTGCACGCTGCGTGCCTCGGCGGCCTGCTCGCGGGACCGGGCGACCGCGACGGACTCCTCCGTGGGGTCGATGGCGAACTCGAGGTGGAAGACGCCCTCCTCCATCTCCCGGACCAGGTGGTAGCCGGCGGCGCGGAACACGCCGAGCATGGCCGCGTTCTCGGCGAGCACCTCGGCGACGAACCGCTCGATGCCGCTCTCCCGTGCCGCGGCCGCGAGGTGCTCGAGCAGAATCGGCCCGAGCCCTCGACTCTGATGCCGATCCTCCACGACGAACGCGACCTCAGCGGTCGGCCCCTTGTCAATACGCTCGTAACGAGCAACCGCGACGATGTCATCACCCAAAAGCGCGACGAACGCCACCCGATCGTGGTGATCCACGGTGGTGAAGCGCTCGAGATCGCGAGGCGGGATCTGCGGGTAGGCGCCGAAGTAGCGGAGGTAGCGAGTCCGCTCGGACATGCGCCCGTGAAAGGCGGTCAGCGCGTCGGCGTCGCTCGGCACGATCGGTCGCAGGTGGACGGTGCCGCCGTCGGACAGCACCACGTCCGCCTCCCACCACTTGGGGTAGTCAAACGGGTCCGGGCGCTCGTCCATGGGCGTCAGTCTCTCGGATCATCCGGATCGAGGCCATGCAACGGGAACACGGCACGACGGGTCTCCTTGATCACACTGTCGACCCGGTCACCGTCCTCCCCGTCCCACGGCTCGAAGTCGACGCTCTCGTTGTCACTCATGGTGAGCGGCAACTCGGCGGAAGGCGAGATCTTGTCGACGAACCGGGTCCACTCACCGGGCAGACTCGTGTCACCGGCCACATCCCGATCAAGCACGGTGGCGATCAGGTGGGTCCACGACCGCGGGACGACCCGCAGGAGCGCGTACCCACCACCACCCGCGGCGAGCCAGTTGCCACCGGCGTACTGCTCGGCAAGCTCTCGCACGGCCCGGTAGATCGCGCGATGCCCGTCAACGGACAGCGACAGCGAGGCAAGCGGATCTTCCTGATGCGTGTCCACCCCACACTGGCTCACCAGCAGCTGAGGCCGAAACGCCTGCAGGAGTGAGGGAACGACCGCGTTGAAAGCCCGCAACCAAGCGCGATCCCCGGTAAGCGGCGGCAGGGGAACGTTGACAGCCGTGCCGAGGGCCTCGGGCCCCCCGATCTCGTCAGCGAACCCGGTGCCGGGAAACAGCGTGAGCGGGTTCTGATGAAGAGAGATCGTCATCACGCGGGGATCGTTGAAGAACGCGGCCTGAACCCCGTCACCGTGGTGAACGTCGGTGTCCACATAAGCGATCCGCTCGAACCCGTTGTCAAGAAGCCAGGAAATGGCAACGGCGAGGTCGTTGTAGACACAGAACCCGTGCGCGTGATCCCGCATAGCGTGATGCAACCCACCCGCGATGCCCACCGCCCGCTTGGTGGCCCCGGAAGCGATCTGCCGCGCCGCCAGCAACGAAGACCCCACCACCCGCGCCGACGCCGAGTGCATGTCGTCGAACACCGGGTTGTCCGGCGTGCCCAGCCCATGGCCGACGTCCCACCCGGCCATGGGCGCCTCCCGAACAGCGGCAAGGTAACCGGCGTCGTGGATCCGCTCGATCTCCTCGTCGGTCGCCTCCTCGGGCACGAGAAGCTCGACCCCGTCAAGCACCCCCAACGCCGAGGCGAGACGCATGGTCAACTCGAGCCGGATCGGGTGCAGCGGATGCTCACCGCCAAGGTCATACCCGAGCAAGGCGGAATCCCACACGACCGAACCTGGCAAACCCATGCCGCAACCCTATCCAGAGGAACGAAGCCCAGCCCGCCTCCGAGCCAGCGTGCATTCTGTATACAGCCTAATCCGCACGACCGACGAGGTTCCCGCACCATCGACGAGGTTCCGCACGATCGCCGAGGTTCCGCACGATCGACAAGGTTGCGGACGATCGCCGAGGTGACGAGGCGCAGTGAGCTATACGAGGTTCGGAGAGCCAACTGCTCGTCCCGCCGACAACTGATCCCTCACCAGAACTGATCCCTCACCAGGTGCTGCTGGGTCCCCGCCCCACCAATGCCCAGCTCCGACCCGTCCGCCCATCGGCTATGCGTCCCCCGGCTATGCGTCTCCGGTCGCCACTGGACGGGTGGGATCCGCACTCCAGTTGGACCACGACCCGACATAGAGCGCGGCGGGCGCATCAGCACTGGTAATCCCAGCGACCTCCAGCGCGAACACAACAGACGCCGCGGTAACCCCCGAACCGCAGTAGGCCCCAACCCCACCCACCGTCTTCTCCGACGCCGTCCGGTCCTCCGGCACTCCCCATTCCCCCGGCGCCTCGGGCTGGTCCGGCACTCCCAGCTTCGCGAAGTGCTCGGCCAGTTCTTCGGGCGTGCGCCAGTGGCCGTCCTCGCCCGTGTGTGCGGCGAACGGTGCGTTTCGGGCGCCGGGGACGTGTCCAGCCTTCGGGTCGATGGGTTCGACGTCGCCGCGGTAGCGCTCCGGGGCGCGGGCGTCCAGCAGCACACCACTACGTGCGAGTTCCGCGGCCCCGTCCGCGTCCAGCACCGGCATGTGGCCGGGCCGGACTGTCACGTCACCCGGCGTCGGTGTCGGGACGTCGGTGGTCACCGGGTGGCCCTCGGACACCCATGCGGCGAACCCGCCGTCGAGCAGGCGCACCCCGTCGTGGCCGGCCCATCGCAGCAGCCACCACAGGCGGGCGGCTATCGAGCCGTTGTCCGCGTCGTAGACGACGACCGGCAAGCCTTCGCGCACTCCCGCGGCGCGCAGCACCCGCTGCAGGTCCGCCGGCGCCGGTAGCGGGTGTCGGCCGGCAGGTCCCGGCGGCGCGGCGAGGTCCGCGTCCAGGTCGAGGAACACCGCGCCGGGCAGGTGCCCACGCGTGTAATCCTCGCGCCCGGGTGGGCCGCCCATCCGCCATCGCACGTCGAGCACGATGGGCGGCTCGGCTCCGGACAGCGACACGGCCAAGTCGGTGCACGACACCAGAGGAAACGTCACACCGCTATTCTTCACTCACCCGATCTGCCGTGCCGTGTCCCGCAGCGGGTGTTCGCTCACTGCCCGTGACCGCCACGCTGCTCCAACCGGGCGAGCGACTAGCATGGTTGACGACGAAGGGGAAGCGGCGTGAACGAGCTCATCGACACCACCGAGATGTACCTCAAGACGATCTACGAGCTCGAGGAGGAGGGTGTCGTCCCACTGCGTGCCAGGCTGGCCGAGCGCCTCGGTCAGAGTGGTCCGACCGTGAGCCAGACCGTGGGCCGCATGGAGCGCGACGGCTTGGTCGTGGTCGCGGGTGATCGACACCTCGAACTCACCGATCACGGGCGAGCACTCGCCGTCACGGTCATGCGCAAGCACCGGCTCGCCGAGCGCCTCCTGGTGGACGTCATCGGCCTGGAGTGGGAGCACGTGCACAGCGAGGCGTGCCGCTGGGAGCACGTGATGAGCGAGGCCGTCGAGCGCAAGCTGGTGAAGCTGCTGGGCAACCCCACCACGTCGCCGTACGGAAACCCCATCCCCGGCCTGGACAAGCTGGGCGAGGGCGAGCCCGCCCCGCCGGTCGAGGCCGACCTGGTGCGCATGGACGACGTCGCCCGCCGCGGCGGCGGAAAGGTCGAGGTCCGCCGCATCGCGGAGCACGTCCAGCTCGACCCCGACCTGATGGCCGAGCTCAGGAGCGTCGGCGTCGTCCCGGGCCAGACGGTGCATGTCGGCCCGTCCAAAGGCGACGGCAACACGATCGAGGTCAGCGGTGAGCACAGCTCCACACAGGTCCCGCCGACCGTGCTGCATGCCGTCCTCGCCCGCGCGAAGTGACCGCCCACGCCCACGTGACGACCACCAACACGCGCGGCGACACCGGCGCACGCCCCAGCACGCCAACCCCACAGGCTGAGTCCGCCACCCCGCACGCCGGCCCCGCTGCCCCAGAGGACAAGCCCGTCACCATGCAGACCGACCAGGCCTCCGCGCACGTCGAACCGGACCCCGCGGGAGCCGCCGCCTCCACGAAGGCCGCGCGATCCTCTGAGGACGCCGGGCAGACGTCTACGCAGGACGTGCAAGCCTCGGCACAAGCCGCGTCCGCCACCACGCGGGCTGGGTCAGCCAGCACAGAGACCGGATCGGCCAGCACACGAGCCGGGTCCAGTGGCGCACCAGCCGCGCCCGCCAACGCACAAGCCCAGTCAGCCAGCACACCAGCCCGATCAGCCAGCGCACAAGCCCGGTCAGCCAGCACACCAGCCCGATCAGCCAGCACACAAGCCCGGTCAGCCAGCACACCAGCCGCAACCGCCACGGCACAAGCCGGGGCAGCGAGCGCACAGGCCGGATCCGGTGGCCCATCAGCTCAGGCTGCCGACGCGTCGGCCGATCCTGCCGCCTCGTCCGGTGAGCCCGCCGACTTGCGGGGCGTGGCCGCCCACGCGGCGGCCGAGTTCCGTGGACTGTTCGGCCGGCCGCCGACCGGCGTGTGGTCGGCGCCAGGGCGAGTCAACCTGATTGGCGAGCACACCGACTACAACGACGGGTTCGTGCTGCCGTTCGCGCTGCCCTACCGGATCGCCGTTGCCGCGTCCGCGCGCTCGGACGGCATGCTCGCGGTGACCACCGTCGGCGACGACGGTCGCCCGCAGCAGGCCACCCCTGTGCGGATCGCCGACCTGTCACCGGGATCCGTCGGTGGATGGGCGGCTTACCCGTCCGGGGTCGCCTGGGTGCTGAGCGCCGAAGGGTTCAGTGGGGGCGCCGATCTGGTGGTCGCCGGGGATGTGCCCGCGGGTGCCGGGTTGTCCTCCTCTCATGCGCTGCAGTGCGCGACGGCGTTGGCACTGCTCGGGTTGGCCGGGGTGGAACTCGACGAGCCAGGCGCGCCGAGCCGCGCGACGGTCGCCAGGTGGGTGCAGCGCTCCGAGAACGACTTCGTCGGCGTCCCGACCGGTCTGCTCGACCAGACCGCGTCGCTCTCGTGCGTGCGAGATCACGTGCTGTTCCTCGATGTGCGCTCCGGAGAGATGGAGCAGGTTCCGTTCGACACCTCCTCTGCTGGGTTGGCGGTCCTGGTCATCGACACCAAGGCGAAGCACTCGCACGCCGACTCCGGCTACCGCGACCGGCGCGCCGGCTGCGAACGCGCCGCGTCGCTGCTCGGGGTGCCAGCGCTCCGTGACATCACCGATTCCGGGCTCGCGGACGCCCTGGCGTCGTTGCCCGACGAGCTTCGCCCGCTCGTCCGCCACGTGGTCACCGAGAACGCACGAGTGGTGAGCTCGGTCGAGCGTCTGCGCACCGGCGACATCGCCGGTATCGGCGACCTGCTGACCGCGTCCCACGCGAGCATGCGCGACGACTACCGCATCTCGTGCCTCGAACTGGACGTGGCGGTCGACGCGGCCCTCGATGCGGGCGCGCTGGGTGCCAGGATGACGGGCGGCGGTTTCGGTGGCTCGGCGATCGCGCTGGTGGCGTCCGATGCCGTGGCGTCGGTCGGCCAGCGGGTGCAGGCGGCGTTCGCCGGGCGCGGGCTCACCGCGCCGGGTCTGTTCACGGCGGTGCCCTCCCCCGGCGCGGGCCGGGACCGCTGAGTTTTCCTCTCAACGAAACGGAGAATGTGGTGAAGCTGCTCGTCACGGGCGGTGCCGGGTACGTCGGGAGCGTCTGCGCGGCGCTACTGGCGAAGGCCGGCCACGAGGTCGTCGTGCTCGACGACCTGTCGACCGGACACGCCGACGCCGTGCCGGACGGTTGCCGGTTCGTCCAGGAGGACCTGGCCGAGGTTGCCGGTGACCTGCTCGCCGAGGGCTTCGACGGCGTGCTGCACTTCGCGGCGAAGTCACTCGTCGCCGAGTCGATGCGCGATCCCAAGAAGTACTGGGACGGCAACGTGCTCACCTCTCTTCGTCTGCTCGAAGCCGTGCGGGCCAACGGAGTCCCACGGCTGGTGTTCTCGTCCACGGCCGCGGTGTACGGCGAGGCCGAGGTCATCCCGATCCAGGAGACCGCGCCGACACGCCCCACCAACACCTACGGCGCGACCAAGCTCGCCATCGACCACGCCATCACCTCGTACGCGCAGGCACACGGGCTCGGCGCCGTGAGCCTGCGGTACTTCAACGTCGCGGGCGCGTGGGGCGGCTACGGCGAACGCCACACCACGGAGACGCACCTCATTCCGCTGGTCCTGCAGGTCGCACTCGGCCAGCGCGAGGCGATCCACGTGTACGGCGAGGACTACCCGACCGCCGACGGCACCTGCGTCCGGGACTACATCCACGTCGCCGACCTGGCCGAGGCGCACCTGCTCGCGCTCGAGCACGCCAAGCCGGGCAGCCACCACATCTACAACCTCGGCAGCGGCAGCGGTTTCTCGGTCCGCGAGGTCGTCGAAACCTGCCGGAAGGTCACCGGCCACCCGATTCCGGCCGAGGTCAAGGACCGTCGTCCCGGTGACCCGCCCGCGCTGGTGGCGGCGAGCGACCGTGCCCGCGACGAACTCGGGTGGCAGCCGGAGCACGTGGACCTCGAAGTCATCGTCCGCGACGCGTGGGAGTTCACCCGGGCTCGCTCCGGTCTGTAAGCAGCCGGTCGGCGGGCTGCGGTTCTGTGCACAGCGGTGGCAGGAACGCGGTGAGGGCGTTCAGCACGGTGGTGTTCCTGACGGGGATGCCCAGTGCGGCGGCGGTTCGTTGGCTCAGTGCTCCTGGCGCCATTCGTGGTTCGGCTGTCAGGACGTCGGTGACTGCCGTTCTGGTTGACGGTTCGCTGGGCGTTGGGTGGGCTTCGGTTGGCGAACCGCTAGCGGATCGCGGGGCCGAGGAATCGTCGGCAGTCAGGTAGCTGTCGGCTAGCTCCTTGCCGACCGCGCGGCGCCGGAACATTGAGCCGAAGTCGTCCAACGGATCGTCGTCGGGTGGTGGCACTGCCGGCCTTGACGGTGGTGCGGAGCCACCCACCTGAGACGGACCTGAAGTGTCGATGGCGTCGGATGGCGGCTCGGTGTTCGCCCGGACCACGAGCCCTGGGTCTATGGGCTCGTCCTCGGCTGAAGGCGGCATCGAGTCGCCTGGTGTCGGGGACACAGACGAGTTGTCGTCGGTGGGTTTCGCTTGTTCGTCCTTGGGAAGCGGGTCGGCAACCTCTGCCGTGGAGGCCTGGTCGGGAGTTGGGGCGTTGGGTGCGTTCCCTGGCCGGCGTGTTTCGGGGAACGTGGCTGGTTGTGCGGTTGGGTCCTCTGCGATCGGTGGGTTCGGGGCGGGGCTCGTCGGCTGGATGTGGTGTTCTCGGCTGTGCGAGGGTGCTGGGGCGGGAGTGGCGGGCTCCTTTGGCGTTGTCGGGGCGGGTTGGGACGCTGTGGGGTTCGGCTTGTTCTGGGGAGCCGCGCTTGTTGTTGAGGAGTTTGGGTTTGTTGTATCCCGGGTGTCGATGGGGATCTGGGTTAGGTTTCGGGTCGGGTGGGTGGCGGGGTTCTCGGGCGTTGGCGAGCTCCCGGGTGCGAGCGGGGTCTCAGGTGCAGGCGGGATCTCGAGTACGAGCGGGGTCTCTGGTGCAAGCGGGTTCTCGGATGCAAGCGGGATCTCGGGGGCAAGTCGGTTTTCGATTGCTGGTGGGTGCTCGGGTACTGATGGGTGCTCTGGTGCTGGCGGATTCTCTAGTACAGGTCGGTTTTCGAGTACTGGTGAGTCCTCCGGCGCTGATGGGTTCTCGGGGACTGCGTCGTTCTCAGGGGCTTGTGGCTTCGGGGGTGTCGTGGGGTTTGGGAGTGTCGTGGGGTTTGGGGGTTCTGCCGTTGTCTCCCACGGTGGGTCGTCTTCTGTGGGGACCGGGGTGTTCTGTTCCTCCTCGTTGTTGACGGTGCATGTCCTGAGCATCGACTTCAGGCGGGTTGGTGGCATGCCCATCTGGAGCGCATAGTCCAGGAGGAGCGCCGTTCTGTGGTGTGGGTTGGAGTCCAGGGCGATCTTGAGTGCCAGTGCGGCCAGTACGCCGGCGCCCCGTAGGTAGGCGGACACCGCCAGGAGGACTGCCGGTTCGGCTCGTTCTGGGACTGGCAGGGAACGCACCAGTGCGGTCCACAGGCGTTCGGTTGGTTCTGGTTCGTCGGTGAGGGCTATGGCCAGGCATTCGTCTCTGATCGGGGCCTGGGACATGGCCCTTGCCAGGCGGACCAGTTGGTAGTCGTTCAGGGATGGTGGATCGTACGAGCTCAGTGCCATGTCCAGTGCGTGGCCCAGTGTTCGCAGGTCGGCTTCCAGTTGCTGTTCGCCGTACGGCTGTGGCTGTTCTGTTCGGTACGCGTCCAGCAGCCTTTTCCTGCGTGCCAACGCTTCCGCTGGGTCGGGAGCCAGATGGGCGGCCACCGCCTCTCGGTCCGGGTAGGTCGTGTCGCCTGCTACCGCGATGGCGGCGGCCAGCGCGGAGGTTTGTGGGTCCGGGACCGCACCTGTGCACAGTGGATCGTCGTAGCACTGCCACTGCTCGCCGTGCACGACCTTGCGCACCCAGGATGCGTGGGTCAGCAGGATGTCGTAGTCCGCCAACGTTTTTCGCAGATCCTGGACCAGCTCGCGGTGTTCTGGCGCGTCCTCGCCGACCACCACGGCTATCGCGGCCACCGCCTCGTTTCTGGCGGCCGCCGCCGACAGTTCTGACACGACAGGCGAAACATGCTCCTGTTTCGGCAGGTCCACGCGGATCGTCGTGGACAGCGTCAGGATCGGACATCGGCGGAAAGTGAACAGCACCAACGAGTCCGTCGGCGGGAAGCCGAGCACATAAGGAATGCCGGCGACCAGTTCGGACAGATCACGTAGCCGGACGTGGGTGTGTGGGAGCGAAGTTGTCATGGGTCCACGATGGGCGTTGCGGCGGAGGCGTGGGGGCTGAGATGGCCGAACTGTGGACAACTGGGTGGGCTGTGGATAAGTGGGGGCTTGGGAGGGTTTGGCGGGGCGGATTGTCGGTGGGGTGTGGTAGAGGGCCGCGATCAGCTCCGCGTGTCGAATCCCGTGGCCCCTTTCAGGCACCGCGTTCCAACTCGCACGCAAATTGTCGGTGCCCTGGTGCACCATGGCCGTGTGC